>JGI20166J26741_12163361_pt1 | contig 18345 bp, 3 predicted proteins | sample TergutCu122P5_FD_26741 | JGI IMG/M metagenome (IMG submission 26741)
GTCCCTTTTAGTATCAATATATCCTGCGACGGTCTGTCTCTGTTTTGACTACTATAAACAAGAACAGTGTGAAATATGAGTCAATATACGGACGTTGTTCGTTGCAGCGCGGGGTACACAGAAAGAAAATTCAGCTACAAAGCCCGTCGTCAAAAGTAGAAGTTCCTGTAACAGCAATGCTTGGCAGAGTGAATGAGGCTTCACGCTGACTGCCTTACAAAGTACCGTTCTTCCAACAAAATACGTAGGAGGGCTAAACGTATCTCTAGCAGGGATTGCATGAGCTCTCTTGCTTGGAATAAAAACAAACAACCCAAGTTGCAGACGTGGTTTCGATGATTAACAGGAAGGCTAGAAACTGCTATTCGTGACTTACATGTATACATAATTGGGTAAAGTGGCTGGAGCGTGAATCGGACCACAAACCATTATATAATGTGGAAACAACGAGCGAGGCTATAATTCTAAGCCTGTACATGAGTGTACTGTGTATTTAAGTGGCTGCAGCGCACTGTGGTGGGTGCCTTCATACCATGGGAATTTAAATGGACGCACCTGAGCTGGTGCGTGAGTACGATAAAGGTTAATCACACTCACAAGGGTATTTTATGTAGTTGATTGTTAGTTACATTAAAAAATCATTCTAAAAATAAAACTTTAAAAAGGTTGGTAACACTTGACCTCTGTTATTCAAACATGAATTGTGAGAGGGCATATTTGGCATGACATTTTAAGGATGAAGAGCGAGTTGGTATATACAGATAAATTAGAAAGGTGTAATTGAATGAGATATTTCTTTCCCTTTCAGTTTGGAGAGTCACTGAAGTCGCTCTGCATTGAGTTGTATATCAGGGGACTTACAACTGACATGAATGAGCTGGAACAACAGAAGATGAAAAATGACAAAGAGAAAGTTCGGGAAGCAGAAGTAAGGTTATCTAATGGTTTCTTGAAACTTGCTGACTTGGTTAAAGACAATGTGGGGGTGTGCCGTGAGTGTGTCCTTACTGCATTCTCCTTAAACCCAACTCGAGTTTGTTATGAACGTATTAAGGAGATGGCTGTTGCAAGTGGGAAGTGTTTGTGTCTTCCTGCTGATGTGAGTGCTGTAGATGTGGGAGATAAGCAGACAGTTAGTGAGAGTAAACCACAGAATACAGGGACAGAAAATATGGACTTAAGTTATAACTGTATTGGTGATGAAGGTCAGAGTGAAACAATTGAAGTAGACACTGGACAGGTAGTGACTGTGGGGTTTGACCAACCAGAGGAGGTTGTGTCATCTCATCCTCATTGTTCTGAAGATGAACAAATTATTTCTGGCTTTCATTTGCAGACTAATAGATGTAACCTCCATCCTCCATTTGACCCAAATAGTGGTGGTGCTCTTGGTGAATTGTGTCCTGAGTGTGGTGAATTCACTGGAATAGAAACTCCTTCCATAGATCCAACTGGTGTAGAGAAGAAGGAACGTACACTTGATGCACTGATTTCAATCAAGGGAGATACTGTGACACAGTCTTTGAATTATGATGTACTGTCTGCTCCAAACCAAGTGCTGGATGCTGAGACACTGGGATTGACGCCACAGCTTTGTGATGATTTGGCGGTTGTACTTAGCAGCCCTCGTTATCAGATGCTCAGTTGGGTTTTAGACTGGACAGAACTTAGTATAATGTGTGAGAAATATTTGGAAAATGGCGAGGAAATGAGAAATACTACCAAGGAATTGAAATTTTTAAACATCGATTACAATCAGTTCAAGGATTGGCCAAGTGGTGAGGATGAAAAAGATGAATATTATGGCATTGAGAAAGGATATGAACAGTGGGTGGACATAAGCAGTGATTCATCAGAAGAGTATTTCAGTCGTTCGTATAAAAGACGGGCAAGGCGCATGCAAGTGGATTCCGACTCCGATTCTTCTCTTGCTCCCAGATCTTGCACCAGAGGAAGGAAAGTGCACAGGTTGGATACTTCAGACTCTGACTATGAGTGCAGTCAAAGAAAAGAAAAGATTAAACACAAGAACTATAGGCCACCATCACAGTCAGTATCCGATTCAGACACTTTTACACAAGATAGCAGGACTGACGATAGTCTTGGAAGTGATGGCTTCAGAGTAAAGCCAAGAAAGAAGGAGAAAATTGGCAGAAAGGAAAATGCAGCATCTGGTAAAAGAGTGGACCAGAACAAAATGAATGACATATCTCATTTCCGGGTGATGATGAATGATGATGTAAACCGTCGTGACCTAACAAGAGATCTGTCGAGTGACGTGATGAACATATTTGCCCAGATTGGTGAGAATGGTAAAGAAGTTCCAAATACACAGTATCCTTCAATTTCTCAGATTGGCTCTGTTCTTAATCCAGATAAACGTTCAAGTGATCCCTCTGTACTGAAGACCTTGAGGATGTTTAGACCACACAATGCAAAGAACAGTCCACGTGGTCACTTACCACAGATGTTGCATAATAGAAATAAGGAGACTCCATCTTCAAGAGAGAATGAGGTGACATATGCTAAGTTTGCACCCATGCTGAGTACTTTGAATTTAAACCCACGTATAGTTCTGACTAGGGCAGATGTTTCACCTCAGGATCTCAAATCAAGTAGAGTGTTTGCTGAAGCAAATAACAGACCAGGAAATCCTCTTTCCCAAATTACTCCAGATATCATCTCCAGAAAGTCCAGTCAAAGTAAAAATCTTCCTTATGATATTGATGGAAAAAATCAGATTCCATTATCCCGTGCATTGGTTGGAGATGTGAGTGGACATGAGTATATTAAAAATGATCTCTTAGTGAAATCTGTTCCAGGATTGAATTCATTGGACATGATTGTACCACCACCTTCAGAAGCCACAGTGCAGGTGGTACAGTTGCCTAGAAATACACCATCTACAAACAGCAACAATCAGGGAAATCCCCACCATCCTCCAAAAGGAGCACAGACACAGAATGTTCAGCCGTCGGGAAACTCGTCAGGTGGGACCTCAGGTCAAGATCTGGGGTCAACTTCAAATGTTAGTAGCTTATCAACTCCTTCTCAACCTTCACAGACAAGTTCAGTAACCTCTACTGAAAATCCTCAAAGTCAGATAAGTGTTTCAACAACACATGCACAAAGCTCTAGCATGCTAGGGCAAGCAAAACCAACAAAATTGAACTCACATTCAGAAGTGAAATATTTGACAACCACCAGTGAAGTGAATGAGATTCTGAGAAGTACGCTTGGAGAGGGCAGTATTCATGTCCATACAGCATCACAGCTTCCATCGTGTACAAGTTCAGCTAAAGAGAAGCAGAATTCCAAGCAAGAAATAAAATATCTGACATCTTCCAGTGAAGTTACAGAGATCCGTAGGAATACTCTTGGTGAAGGTTGTCACCAAGTTCAAGCAGTCTCATCTGCTCAATCACAGCATACTTCAGCTTTGGATTTTGCTTCTCAGAGTAAAACAAAGTTAAATTCACGGTCTGATATCAGGTATCTGGCTTCAAACAATGAAGCAAGTGAGATTCCACAAAACACTTCAGTTGTGCAAAAACCAGTCACATTAGAGACTCCTACTTGTACTGGTCCCTCATTACATAATGCTGCTCACCAGACTAATCATTCCCATCATGTTAATCCTGTAGGTCCATTTCCAGTTGTAAAAGGAGTGGACTTAAATGTGATAGCAAATATTATATCTTCCAAGAATTGCTCTAATTCAATTCCTGCATCACCAGAAAATTCTGGTGTAACATCAGATTCTCAGATGCTTCAGGTAGTGTGTAAAAGTCACAAGTTTCAGATCAAACCTATCATCTGTACACAGGCAGGTCCTAGAAGCATCCTTGCTGATCATGTTGACACAGCCACTAGTACTCCAGCATCTTCATTATCCACAGAACACCAACAGCAGCAGACACAACTGCAACAGCAAAATCAGCAGTTTGTTCATCAGCATGTGTCCACTCATTCCATGTTTGAAGATAATTTCACAGGACTTCCTCAATCTGTGGATTCAGCAGCCAAAGACAGTGCTCCAGTTAACAAAGGACAGAAACAAGCGTCATCTTATATAGCTACTTTACCCAAATTCCAACAGGCATTTGGGAAGACAATATACAATAATCAAGCCAGTAATACTGTGGATGGAGGTTCTCATAGTACCAGTGTCAGAGGAAGTGAAGATGATGATTCACCACATGGAACAGAGACACCAGAAACTGTACCACAGGCATCTGCTTCTTCAAGCACGGTGCTATCCAAAGCTGTTCAGACAACAAACATTGGTAACATTGTTTCACATCCTCCTGTTACAGGTGTGTCTCAGACTGAAGCATCAAGCAGTGTGGATGCTGGAATACCTTCTACACTGCATCTTACTAGCACTGGACCTGTGTTCAGCATTTTGCAAGGATCTCCTAGGATTGCTGTATCAGCAGCACTCAGGTCAGGGATGACTGTGCAAGCCATTCAGACTTCATCTGGTGTTATATATATGCATCCTGATACGACCACTTTAGTTAATTCTAGTGCTGGAGGAGCTCTTGCCAGCACCATTTCTGCCAGGAGAACCCCAGGTGTTAGAACATCTCATGCACCTGAAAATCTCCAACAGGGTCAGTTGCCAGATGGGATGCCAAGTTCTGTGGCTGTTGCAATAGCTACACCTTCCACTCCTGTGTTAACCAGAGATACAGTAAAGAGGAACAGAATGCTGGCAGCAGCTTTGCAGAGTACACACCATTCAAATCCAGTAAGTGGCATGGCAAATCAAGCAACCAATACTTCACAGTTGCAGGAACCAGAAGTATGTGTAGTGGAAAGTTCGTCTGATGAAGAGGTAAATAGTTCAATAACACGGCAGCAACAAACCCTTGTCACAGCAGCAGCTGTCCACAGAATGCCTGTGCAGAAAACTCTGACTAGACAAATGGGCCCAGCAATTAGAAATGTTCGACCAGTGTTGCACATTCCTGGGGGAGGGAACCTTATTGCTCGGTCTGTTGCTACCAGCGTTGCGCTACCATTGAGACAGCAGCCTGTGCGGTCAGTCTTGGTGTCTCCAGTGTCTTCTGCATCAAGTTCCAGTGTTAACACCAGGTTATCACAGAATGTTGCAGCATCAGATAGTTTGATTACGCATGGTTCTGTCGAACCTACAGTGAGCTCCACAACATTGGAACAGCTGAGGGAGTTTGAATCTGTTTTAGAACAGGTGACTAACACATCACAAATGAAGGAAAGAAGCACAGTCCAGCCTCAGCCACAACATACTCTCCTCACCCAACAGCTGCTGCTGACACAGGCAGCAACTTCAACAACAAACACAAGCATGGAATTCACATCTTGTACCGGTAGCCAGTCAACTCCCAGTACTTATTCACAGGACTTATTTCCAGTAGCTTCAGCAACAGTAGCAACATCCAGGGTGAATGTAACTTATGTGACACAAGCTTCAACAGTTCGCGCCACAAGCATTGTTTCAGCATCAAGTGTTGCAGGAGGGATTGTAACAGGAAAAATTTCTTCTCCAGTGGTGGTAGTGACCAGTAACTGTCAACCTGCAGCTTCACCTGCATTAAGTGTAACTTCACAAAGTTCTTCAAGTCCATGTGTGACTCCTGCACCAACTGCAGCATCAACTTCTTCTGGGAAGTCACCCCCCAAATCCTCAAAGACATCAAAGTCTAAATCTGTGAAGTCTGGCACAACAACAACCACTTCCAAAGCATCGCCCGTACCAAAGCCACAGCAGAAGCCCCAAGAAGATGAACAGACTGCTCAGAGGATTTACGCAATTTTAGATGAATATGCAGAGCAGTTGCGTAACTCTCCTGACCTGAATAATAAACCAGCTCCTCGACGCCGTTCTAATCCTCCTACAAATGCAAATCAGTCCTCAAAACGAAAGAAGTCAGCGCAGACAAAGGTGAAACTTTTAGGGCAGCAGTCTTCCTCAACAGCCCAAGAAATGAGTCCTGGAGCAGATGATCATTTAACTATAGGTAGCGAAGACAGTTCAAGTGGGATTACTCAGTTGTCCCATATTCAGGATTCTCCTGCTCCATCTTCACAAAATCCAGATGAACCTCAAAGTTTGAGGGCTACTCCATCCACAGAAATCAGTGCTGAGGCTGGGAATCTGAGGAGTGTGGTAGCAGATTCAGGTGACCTGCAGGATGTTTCAAAACAGCAAGATCGACACCCGCAAGAACATAATTCTCATTCTCACGAACAGGAACAGCCTGATGGGCAGCAGTCACCAGTACAGTTGCAACAGACAACACAGCATGGACTCTTATTCACAGATGGTAGTGGCATTCAAGGGAGGACAGTGATAGTACAGGATAGTGTACCCAGTTCTGTAGATGCGACAGGTGCTGGAAAACCTGTCATACTGGGAAACTCTGCCACAGTTCCAGCACTATTTGCAGGAGTCCGTCAGGTAATTGTCCCTGTGACTCCAGGTCTAACGGCACGGCCTGTGGTAGTGTCATCCAAAGGTTCTAAAGTGATACGTGTTCATCAAGTGACAGTACCTGGTGGATCCCTGCAGATGACACCAGGAATGAGTGCAATGCAAGGGACTGCATTGGTAGTACGACAGATCAACAAATCTGGAATTGCAGCACCAGTTTCTGTTCTTGGACAGCCTGCCACAGTGAAACAGGTGAAATTACCTGTAGGTAGTATATCATCACAGGCATTAACTGGTGTGACTGCTCAGCCTCCAGTAGTATTACCTCCAGGAAGTCATCACCTGTCTGGTCAAGTTGGCAGTGTAGTTACTTCAACAATAGCTCAAGCACTTTCCTTTCCAGATTCAGGATTAGAAAATGTTTTGCAGGATGGCACAATAAGAACAGAATCTTCCACAATCATAAGTTCTGGTGAAACATTACTTTTGAATGCTGCGACAACTTCACAGGCAATTGGTTTGATACGGAGAGGAATTCCTGCATCATTTCATGATAGAGTTGCTACGCCTATAGGAGGTGTTATGTCAACGAGTATGTCAGCCACAGTACCGGCATCAGTTGCAGTAGATAGGGTAAAATATCCAAGTGTCAGACAGGTTTCGTCAGTCAGTCTTGAGTCGAACATTGTCACCTTGAACTCGCCAAATTCTAGCAATGTTGCATCCAGTGTGATTGGACGTGTAAATGTAAGCACCAACAACGAGTCTTCACCAGCATGTGATCATGAGTTACCAGTGGGAACAATTCCTGAATCTAGAACTGAAACTAATCCCACAACCCAGGCTCATGCAACAAGTATACATTGTCTTGGTGTTGACTTTGCAACACAGAATCCCATACATACCACTAGTTACCGTAACAGACTTGTGAAAGACACAGGAAGTGACATATCTTCTGTAGCAGAATCTGGTACACAAAATTGCACAATTCTGTCAGAGGGCATGGAAGGTTTAGATGGTCGTGTGTCAGTTACCACTTCGTGTGCCAAGTCTGAATCCAGGGAAGCAGATGGAAGTTCTGGTGGAAGGCTAGAAAGTAGCTTGAAGTCAGAGTCGGTGAAGATACCTGATTCTTTAGATCAGTGTAGTCATTCTCAGCATGCAGATTCTTTGTGTCAAACATCTGAGTCTCACCGTCTGCAGGCAGCAAGCTCAGATGATCAGCATGAAAATACAGCATTGCTTCGGACCACAGGAACCAGTACTAGATGCACAAGTAAGTAATGCCTGTATCTACATTTTTTTTTTTTGGTCTCATGTGTTCACAGAACTTTCTCCAAGGTGTACAATGGTGTGTGCAGCACATGCTTACACATCCACTGTCAAAACATGCAAGTAAGAACATTGTGGGGAAGTTTTATATGCATTTATTTTTTCATATTGCGTACTTCAGAACGTGGTAGCATATCCAACTGTATTAGCATGAAATTTCACTTCTGCTTCTTTCATTTTTGTCCACTTCTCTAATGACCTCTTCATTTTCTCACTGTTGTCTAGTTCATGTTTTTTCACTCATACTTTCCACACTGTATGGAATAAAAAATTGAAAATATTATACTGTGATAGACATCACAACACTTTTCAAGGTATGAGCAACATGCTTTCGTCACCTTGACTTTCCCAGCAGTCAGCAGCACGCATAATGACTTAGAACCTGTCATGTTTGCCTCAAGCAAATTTGGTGCTCAACAAGAACACTCAAGGATGGCTGCATTCTTACAAGGCTGAAAGACTTTCAAGGGGTATATAAAGTATGTACTAATGACATTTTTGTTTAAGCAGCACAAGTTTACACTAAGTAATCTCAAATAGTCCAAATTTTAGTCATTGTTGGGATGTAAAAGTGTTTCAGATTAGAAATTAACCATATTTCAAATTACCCTGTTTAGATTAAAATGACAGTGTTATATTTTAAGCTGGGAACTTTCAGTTGTTTCAAATTAACTGGTATTTTGAATTAAGTGCTAGCAAGTAAGTAAGGTTTTACTGTATGTAAATGCTATCAAATATGTGTCCAAGAACATAAGAATTTCAGTTTTCCATGTGCAAATTCATTAACTGTTTGCGAGTGTTATTGTGATGCCAGTGTGCTTTGTTTATCATTGCTTGGCCCCCTGTCCCTCAGAAATTAGTGGGTATTTCTTCATCTTACATGCTTGAGGTAGACGAATGCTTTAATAAAAAATCAACATTCATTTATTGAGTTTAGTTACAGAATGTAATTTTGTCCTTGCTGGAAAGAAAAAATATGAAAACTACATATACAGAAACAGCTGCAGCATGTATAAATGTGTAGACAGCTGATTTCTTTGGAACTGACAATTTTTGTTTTCTGTATTTTGATTGATTGTTATAATTTACTATCTTATAAGAAGAAAAACTCACAGTACATTTTTATAAATCCACATAATTTTCCAACTTTGATGCATAATCCACATAATATTCCAACTTTGATGCATAGTTTTTCGTACTCCAGATGCTCTGAATGAAGAATTGTTTCTGCAAGACAGAACTGGATCTTCACAAGCAGGTACAGTGTGCATGGGGACAAGCAGTCAGGAGAGTACAACAGTGTCCAAGTCTTCACATCTCTGCTTAATGGACAATGATCGACAGAAAAGCAAGGAAGGGGAAATGCCTGAAAACAGTGATAACAGTAATAGCAGCAGCAGCAGCAGCAGCAGCAGTAGCAACAGTAGTAGCTCTTCTAGTGAAGTGACAAATGCAACACACAGCTGCAGCAAGGCTTCTAGCAATTGTAAACAGCGAGAAAGTAGTACAGTGTGTCAGGCGTCTAACGCGGAGGCTGCAAGTCACATTATGCCAAAGTCAGGATTATTGTGCAGGACAAACACAACACAGACACTAGAGTTTACAGCTGGAACAGGGAGTGGGACAGAAGTGGGAACATACCACATTCCATCCAAGTCATCAAACCGCCTTGAGTACATCAATGATGTGCCATATCGTTTGTCAGCAAAGGTGACCTCTGAGAACCGGGATTCACCTTGGCGTTATATGCCAGTGGTGAAGCGAGTACAGTTAGCCATGCAGCCTGCAGTGGTACAGAAGGATGAATCAGACATACCCACAGAGCAGGTGGGAAATGCACTGCATCTAGTAGACAGAGAGGTAGAGGACGGTTCACAAGATAGACGTTCATTCTTGTCAGACATCAAGTTTGTGTCTGTTGGCAGGAAAGCAGGTGTATCTGCAAATTCTCTGCATGTACACCCCAATATAATTCACACATATCGTAAGGTAGAGAGCGAGACAGAGGATAAACGCCGACTAGAGAAGTTGGAACGAATAGAAATGCACCAAAAAATGGTAAGACTTGAAAGGGAACTGAGATTGCAGAAGAGTTTGTCTGAAGAATGTGAAGATTTGGGTGTGGATGAACCCAGCACTAGTGAACTGTTTCCTGAAGCTGATCTTCTGCTTGATCCAAATTCATCGCCTAGCTTTGAACATGCAATACAAGATGCTTCTTGCAGTCAAACTGTGGAAACTACAGAACCATACTCAGGTTCAAACTTCAGGAATGAATATTCATCAAGTAGCCAGGATGGATCTCATCATGAAAACTCTACTGTGGATAGTCAGGTGTGTGAGGATTTAGAAACTAGGCGTGAAACTAGGTCTTTTGGTTCAAAAAAGTCATACAGTGATTGGAAATATCGTTCAGCGGGTAAAGAACGAGGCAAATATGACCCACCTGTTAATGTGCGAGGTGAGAAGTTTACTCCTCAGACAGATGTCATGCAAGGTAATTCGTCAGGTCAAAACAGTTCTCTCAATAATGCTTCCAAGAACATATCACGGAATAGCTCATCTGTGGAAGAATCATTGAACAGAGGTTCAAAATGTGATGCCAGAGAAGGTGCTGCTGCTAGACTGGTTGTTGATTCATCAAGTGAGCACACCATAGAGTCTGCATCTGACAAATGTGGTAGGAATGAAAGGTCATTAATAAGTGACCAAAAGACTTCATTGCCAGAAACAAGTATTTTAGCTAAGACGCTGAGTGTTACCCCAAGAGCTGCATTATCTCATTTGAACACTGTAATAGAAGAATTACAGGATAGTGGTCCCAAACAGATACTGCCTGTAACTACAGCTGTTCCAAGTGAATCAAATGTTGAACCAAAAGTAGATTTACCTGTTACTAGTTCCAGTGAAGATAGTGTGACATTAGATTCTTTTGCCACTAGCATGGTAGCTTCCTCAATGGATGTAACCATTCCTTCTCCAGTCCCTACAACATTGTCATTGCCTGCCAATCTTCTAGAAAGTTCAAGTGCAAGAGACTCATTACCATCACTTACTGCTGCTCGAAAGTTCACTTACACATATGGTAAAAAGCTTCCGTCTAGTCGACAGGAGGTTGACCGAGCTATTAAACAAGCAAAACTTAACAGACCTTACCAGTATTTTAATGACCATGTAGATTCACAAGAGGCATGGGACTCTTCAAGTTCCCAGGATAAAATTGGTGCAGATGATGAAGATTCTGATGAATTGAGCCCCTCGTCTCGGATATCTTCTCAGTTAGACGAAGGGGCCAATACTGATGTGGATGTAGTCGAGGTCAGTAATGATGAGTCGTCATCTTCAGCACTTGCATGTGTCCAGTCTGCATCATTCCCACTTCTCCCTGCTGTTCTTAACAAAGTTCCAGATTCAAATCCTGGAAGTACTGATGAGACATTGAAGCTGTCCAGCACAAATGGTGTGGATTCGATTGATGAGAAAGGTCCAGCAGATACTGAGAAAAGACCTCCAAGTAAAAAGAATCGTCTGGTCAAAAGATTTTTTAATGAAGATGGAACAGATAGAGATTTTATAGGATCTAATGCAAAACGTGGGCGAATCAGAGAAGGACAAAGGTTTGATCAAAGTGGTTTGTTACATGCTAAAAAGTTCAAGGGCATTCCTTCCCTCACCAAAATAAGTGTGCCAACAAAGGAGTCAGCAGTTGTGTCCCCTTCTATTGACAGCAGTTGCAAAAAGCAACAAGGATTACGTGCAAAACAGCGGGGTGGGAGAGATGGTTGTGAAGATATAGGTTTAGATCCTTTCAGTCTTATGCTGGCACCTACTTCCATGGCCGAAACCAATACAATGCCTTCTCCAGATGAGGAAGATCTAATTTCAAAGGTACATTTTGAAGATAAAGATGAATGTCCCGGTGGAGGAACTTGTGAGTCACATCTGAAACCTACAAGAGCTTCTCGGAGACGTGGTCATATCAAGAAGTGCCAGTGTTGCAGTGGATCGCCTGAACGACCAAAGAAGAAGAAGCATATTGTAAAGGTTGAAAAATCCATCAAGAAAGGACAGTCCCCTAAACAAATTAGTAGAATGAGTATAACAAAGAAAAGGTAGTGGTTTTCCATTTTTCTGTTTAAATTTTAGACGTCAGTGCATATTTTAGCGTAAAACTAAATGCATTCTGTGTGGCAAGTGCTGCATGAAAATTGCCAAAGTTAAGTGACATGTTCTGGGTGGATATTCTACTGTATGGTGTGGTTTGATACCTTAGTTAAAATCTAGTCAAAACAGTCAATTTCAACTGAGGTACAGATTAACTTCACTTTAGTACAAAATGTATACTTACATACCTATATGTATATGTATGTATGTGTGCATACACACACATGTGTACATATAAGATATAAATAAAACATGGTGTGGATCACAGTCTCCTGTAATAATATGATTCAGTCTTTCAGTAAGCGTAAATAAGATGCAGAAACTGACTACTAGTCCAGTGGCTTAGTAAAAATTTTTAAGAATTCTTGTGGTAGTAGCACTTAAATAGCTTACTTCTGATGGAAACAAAACAAAAATAAAAATGAAATTGACATTAAGCTTTTTCAACGATTCGTGCATATGTTTATGGCCTTCATGTGAAAATTATCATCGGGACAATTTACATTAATATTGTTTTTTCGTGTTGTGATTGAGCTGTGTTTGTTGGGTGCAGTCAGGAAGGTTCTGCTTCCAGCCTTCAATAACAGTGAACAGTATCATTTGTGTATGGCCCAGATCAACAGGAACTGTGTCATTAATATTTACATAATGGCTCAGATCAATAATGGTGTTAGTTATTACATTTGTTTTTGTGAATACTGTGTTGTATAAAGTTCACTTACAAACTGGATCCTGTAATATGTTGTTGAATTAAAAATGATGAAATGCAGGATGTCAGGTCCTGATTACCATCACAGTTCACATATGATGTGTGTAGTTCATGTTGGTATACTGTGTGACATCCCAGTATTGGGTATGAAGTACAAAAACAAGAGATTTGAACTGTCTGCATCATCAAAATCAACTCTTGGAAATGCCAATGTAATGGATATTATACTGTTTCTGTGTTTGCTAAGACGTGTGTTGTTTGGGTTTATCCATCAACATGAATGCCCTTGATCCAGCTGCTGGTTGAGGATACCTGACATTTTGATGGGCATTTAGATACATTAAATGCTATAAATCTGACTTCTGTGTGAAGTACACGTTGGTCTGATCTGCCCTTTTGTATGAGGTAAAATGCGTTCTGGGCCCATCGTTACTGCGGACAGTTACTACCGTGATTTTCTGCTAACGACGAATATATTGTTTTTAATTTTGAGAAAAACTTACAGTTCAAGTTGAGACAGTCCAGGCACTTTTGTTGTAAATAAGAATGCAAACATGTAAATAAAAATTTAAATACACTTTTTGTGTGCAGAAAATGACAAAAATTTGTATATATAGTACAGGCATAACACATGCATGGAACCATCCTGTCTTGTTATGAAATTGTGTGTAACAGACTTTGCTTGGACTCTTCCTGAATATTGATTTTTTTATCATTGGTGATTGATTTGCTGATGCCATAGCCCCACTTGCATGACATATTATTTTTGTAGTTACATGTTGTAATGTATGATGATGTCTTAATTTAATTAATTTTACAGTACCAGTACCTTATTACCATATTTTGTAAGTTACCATAATTTTTGGGGTACGTTTTAGTGATATTGCACTTTAATTACTTTTTTAAATGTACTGTACAGTAACACAAGAGTTAAAGTGTATACCATATATTTTATTTGTTGAGATTTTTAATGAAAGTTTTATTTACTAATTTTTTATGACATCAAGGGATTTGAGGTTTCATTTTTCATGACTCTGTTATGAACAAAGATATTTCTAAAGTTTTGCGTGTGTACTTCCTCCTTGTAATAAATGAAACAAAAAGATACTGACATATGTTTCTTTATAAATTAAACTCAGTACAGAAGTGTTCTATTAATGAATAATAGATGTAATCCACATTAAAAGTAAGGAAACAGTTTGTCACATGTTACAAGGAGTATACAGCAAATCTCCAAATTCACCTCATATATATATATATATATATACACACACACACACACACACACATGCGCTAATGCATTTGGAATGAAATTCATTCAACGCTCCATGTGGCAACAAAGTATTTCAGCATTCAAGTGATGTATTATTATTATTATCATTATAATAATATAAGGTCACAGCATCAAATGCAGATGTACAGAAGTATGTTATGAAGTTTCTTATAACTGAATTACATGTATGGTTTCCTGCAATGTTCAGAGATTTTTCATGATTTGTGCTGGTGGGATGGTGTGTACATCTTTTGTCAGATTGGCACTCTGTTCTAAAGTATGACAGAGTTGAAATTTTGTGCATTATGTCAGACATTCATATTTTATATGTCAGACATTCATATTTTAAAGCCTGTATTCTAAACACATTAGATATCTGGATCTGTGGAGGTAATCATTAGGTTAAAAGAATTATTTTACATATAGATGCCTAAACAGCTGGACATAGACCGGAAGAATTGACCGAGTTGTGTGTGAAACACTTCTCCAGCACTGCAGGAATATTTAGGAACACTGTTATATCCCAGAAAGTAGAAGACTGAGTTATATCCCAGAAAGTAGAAGACTGAAGCACACGAGTGCGCTTACGCCAAAACGTTCGAGCACTGTCTTCTTGGACAGTTCTGGTTTTCTTACCACCTGAAATAACAGTGTTTATTGCATATTATTTCTATATTCTTAAGGACTGTAATTCAGCACTATGGTTCCAAACTTAGCTCCCAGCAGTTATCATCGTATGTACCAGTGAAGGAATTCATGTGAGGGTGGACCAGGGTGACCACACCCACATCCCTCTGATCTTCACATGTGTGGTCTTGAGCTTGGTTCATGAAGTTTGTACATTAGTGGAGAAACTGTGTAGAATTGTAGATGACTGACAGCTGAGAGATGTAACTTAGAAGGTACAATAAAGTCCTGAAATTTGCTGCATGCTCCTGCTACATATAACTTTACACTTCGCTTTGTGTTACATGATATTTTTGGTAGAGTGAAAGTCAGAGAAAGAAATATAGTGGATCAAAAACAATCTTTTTATTGTCTGCTTGGGGAAACGTACGTTGCTTAATTATAACACATACCTGAGAAATGTGTTGCAACTGAAAAAAGTGAGATTTCAGGTTCTCACAGTGGTGTTGCTGAGGATTCAAGTGTACTTCGAAATGTCAGGATCCTGTCACCCAGTGACAGTTTCACATCCCCAGAAGACCCACATCCTCAACTTCATTTTTAATGGCATGTATGTTTTGGTGCCTTAGTCTCAAGAAATTGGTTTTCTTATGCTTGCTGGATATTCATGTCTGCACTTCTGTACTAGAAAAATCCATCATGTTTCAGTCAGATATGATACTTTAGTAATCATAGGTGCTGTATCAATGTGAATATAACAGCACAGACATCAGGGGAGGTTTATAAATACCGAGGTTGAAATATGGGACAGTCCCCCCCCTCCCAATAGTGTGTGTTGATCTATATTGAATACCAGTAACTTGTAGAGAATAGGTTTAAAAATAATACTTCGTAAAAAATTTACCACATGAATGTTTGATGTCTGAGGATTTTATTAGATATTGTGTTATTTTTTACCCATACAATTAACAGGAGAATTCTGCTATCTATTGCTTTCTGTAAAAATATTTTAAACCAAATCTTATTAACCTTTAAATGAACACTGTTTGCATATGCAAAGACAAGTAAACACATAACACCCACTAGAAACTCACTGTTTATTTAGGCAACAAGAAAATTTACTTCATTTTTAAGACATGTTGCATAATCTCTGTTTTGCTTTCCACAAAGTGCCGTTTATTTCACAGTTTTACCTTTTCCTGTGCAAGTAATATTTTGTTCATACACATGCACTAAAATTTAAATACCAACCCAGTCATTTAAAGGTTAATCAAGGTGGTAGTGGGTTTTAGTAGTAAGTGCCAAAATAACAGTGTGATAAGCGTGTTCTGCTTCATGTAATATATTGAAGGAGTTCAGTTATATTTTCACTTCCAAAGCTTCCATAATTTTATTCCATATTCAGGTGCTTTATTGATGCAGCTTTTTTGGGGGGGGAGGGGGGGGGTGTTTCAGTGAAAGTTATTCTGAATTATACTCTGTCACATGACCACATTTAAATCATCCTTTATTATTATTTACCCCTACTTGGTTGTGTTTTGACACAATTCCAGTTCTTTTTTGGAGACTTGTGTTGTCGCATTTGTCATTAAAACTGGATATCTTTTGCCTTTGTTTCTTGTAGCTCTGACTTATCTCCCCAGCATTTTCCCTGCCTTTGCTGTTATTTTTTGTATATCAGGTTTTATAAACTTTGTTCTATTTGAGTCAGCATACACATAAAAGTGAATTAAATATTTGAGACATTCCTAGGGTATATTTTGCTTTCAAGTCATCAGGGTAGTTTGTAATGTCCCATATAATTCACCATATTCATTCTCATTCTTCTAATGCAGAGTCAGGTGTGTAACTGCAGTGGAACAGTAGGTGTTGGAGGCTCATAAACATATGTAGACAGTTATAATTCATTTTCTATAATCTGCCACAGGACACAGGTGGGTTGGTTGAAAGCACTGTATTTTCTAAGATCTGGTTTAATATTCCTTGCCTGTATAAACTGAGGTCCTACATGTCATCTCTCGTGCTTGGTTTCACAACCAAATTTTAGACTACTACTTGTGTCCCACATGTGCAGCGTGTTTTGTCTAACAAGTGTTGTCATTAAATAAAAATTGTGACGTACCTTGTATAATTTTCTCCTTCTCTTTTTTTTAAGTCCACCAGATACTGATTTATATTGTGGAGGTCTGTTTAAAATGTATTCATTTTAATGGTAATAATAGCTGAAAATTCTTATACTCTGTAAGACCTATCAGTTATATACTTTTCTCTCTGCTGTTGATCACCACGTAATGTATGTCCCAAAATTTAGCATTACTGTTAATGCTTGAGATTCATGTACAGGAGGCCATAAATAACTCTAAACTTGCTACGTCCAGTAACATTATCATTTAACTTTTTAACAGGATGCTGTCCTAGTAATCTGTTTGCTGCTTTCCATGCATTTTATCATCCAGACACTGCAGGAAAGAGCGAAACAAATCCTTTCTGTTAACATGTATGATTGATGAGTTTTTCACTGATTCAAAAAAAAAGTCTGCGGATCTGTCAAACCACATCACAAAGTACTGTAACAAAGTCCCACATAATGCATCTCGCATTTTGTTTATACTCTTTTTTTTCCTTGTTCCTCATGCAGAGCAAGTGCCACAGTTTAATTTTGAGGACTGAAGTGTCCAATGATTGTTATACTTACCTTAAGAAAGTAACCTGTTTCTGTGTAACTAGTGTCCTGTGCTGGGGTTGATATGAGGGAAGTTTATTTTTTACTGCTGTTACCAGCACGAACTCCTCTTTTATTCATGGTGAGGCAACTTCATGCCAGTGCCAACCTCAAAATCCTCTTTCCAAAATCTTGATTGATAATTTCATACTGTCTTCAGTCAAACTTCACTCCTCTTCACAGTCCAGTGCATTCTGACCAGATGGTATGACATTCTTGTTTGTATGGATGTGCTTTGTGCAACATGGTTCATTGCTCCATTGGAAACCTCAAAGCAGAACATCATGTCAACATCAAATTTTGTGTAAAGTTGCTGAATAACCATGCTGAAACATGAAATGTCACCATTAGCTTAAATGGACAAATCTCTATCTCAGGCACAAGCATTCTGCAGGTTTTAGCCCTTTCAAGAAAGCTATTGAATAACACTCAAAATGATAAGCGTATAAAATGTAAGGAATTGGGTGCTATATAATTACTTCAGACTTGAGATGCGGTGTAATGTGAATATGTAGCAAGAGTTTTATTTAGTCTGTCTGTTGTCACATAGTTGTATAATGACCAGGCAAGATTGTAGGACTCTGTAAATGGGCATTTTTGGACACACAAAGGTCTTGTTTTGTACCATTTTGCTTTAATGCCCTTTACCAATTGACGTCACTTAATTTTTTGTTTAACGGTCTGTGGCTGGTTGTAAGGCTGTAAGCCCCCCACCTTATGGGAATATAATTTTTTTATTTATGCCTACTTTTAAAGGAACACACATAGTGCTTTACCAAGGCCTTGGTGTGCTGTTCATTTGTGTATTTGTTAATCCTGTACAGTTACATTTGGACACTGTAGAGCTTAATTACAGTGATTTAAAATGAAATTAACACTTTTTAAATTTTGCTCTTAGAATGTGCCTTCACAAAATTGCAAAAGAATGAGGAAGGGCATGAACTGGATGACATAAATCTTTATGCATATTATTGATTGTTAATTAAATGGAAATTAATAATTTTTTTTCTCCTGGCGCTACAACCCCCAATGGGGGTTGTATTTTACAGCCCTCTTGTGGGCTTTAGCCTCCTCGCTTACGAGGTTTCTTGATCACATAC
>JGI20166J26741_12164472_pt1 | contig 18341 bp, 17 predicted proteins | sample TergutCu122P5_FD_26741 | JGI IMG/M metagenome (IMG submission 26741)
AATATACGAGTCACTAAGGTCAGTTTTTAAATCTCTGAACTCAAGAAACTGAAATGTCATCTAAATGAGGCTTCTCCTTAGTATTAGTTTAAGCTTTAAATAATTAAAATACATATACATATACGTGTACAGGATAAAAATAAATCTGCACACAAGCTTTCCAAAGTGTGAGTCTGCCTTAAAAAGATAAGTCGAAAAAACTTTATACACGTCCTAAAACATTTAGCTTTCGATATGCACGTCACCATCAAATGAGACAAGGTACCAACGATCCACATAAGTGCGCCTCATACTTACTTGTAAAATGAGCGTGGAAAAAAGAAACGTCTGGCAACAAACGTGAACTGTTCGTTTAGTAGTGTGATTCCAATTAATTGCCAAGAATTACTTTGAAGTCCTTCGGCTGGGACTGGCACAATTATCTTCAGATGCCGAGCAAGCTTTGCCACTGCTCTCGTTCCACAACTACAATTACAGCACATTCAACGGCTTATGTTCGCAAGTCCACAGACGACTTGCATTCATAAGCGCCGTGCGTGTTGCACTTCATATTTTAAGGAGAAGCTGCTCCAGTCTCCGAAAGGCATTAGCGTCTGGATGACGTCTACCTGCGTAAGGCAGCGCTTACCTCCGTGTCCCAGTACAAGCCCGACTATCACAGGCACCGAGGGTTAACAGCATTTCGCAGTAATTTCCGTGTGTGTTTATTCCAGGTCATTCAGTCACAGCTGAGCCCTACTGTATAATGTAGGTCCGAAATACACCTGACAACGTGCTTTATCTTTATGACAAATAACACTGCTTCGAAGAGTGTTACTCCACTTTACGGGACGTACATTTCGGAGGAAAAACATCTCAGGGCATATGTTGTAGGCTTATAAAATTTTCGACTATTTTTTAAATACACAGCATGGAGAGCTTGTGTGCGAATTTATTTTCGTCCCTATGTAAAATAAATGTATATAAAAAAAACAATTCTAACATGTCTTGCAGCCGTCTTCACATGTTGCCGCCGGCTGGTTTCATAATGTACTGGACCGCATCTGATCCGCGGGTCTGCTTTTTCCCACAAGACTCTTCTATTCATTTCTGTTTTCTTTACGTTTTATTAAGGTATTTTAACCGAAATTATCATTTCAAACTAGGCCAAATCTTTGTATTTATTGAGCAGCTTACATAGGATAGGGAACACCCAACTTTCCGTCACCAAGATAGAGACATTTATACCGTAATATTTATTTGTTGAAGAAAGCTACAATGAAAAAATAAACATTCATAACTAGAAACAAGCCACAGACAAAACAGTCAGAAAGATGCAAAGGCGAAATAAAAGAAGAAAGGGGGGAATAAAAAGGTATTCGATAAGAGGAGAGCGAGGATTTTTTCTCGTTACTCAGTCCATGAGAAATGATAGGGATCATGCCAGCTCGCATCCTAAATTTACAAGCAAAACAGCGAGAAAATTATCCTTGGGCATTCATTTCAGTTTCGCGCTTTACGGCTGCCACCTGTGCTGAAAAAGAAAAGTAATCGTCAACAATAGCGAGACGCTCTATTCGTTACTCACAGAATATGCAGTGTGGCGAGTCGTAGCACAGGGATTACGGATATTTTATACCAGAAGGCTTTGGATTTAAAAACGTTACACAAACATGGCGCCTGCCTCCTCATTTCTCCGCACCCGTCAAATTGCCGTGTTGACAAATAGAGGGATAAAGGAACTTTCCACGCGCTCTTTTCATTTCCATTGCTTCATCCTCTCTCCCCTCTACCCACAAGTTCGGTTTTAAGGCTGCATAAAACGTATTTCTGTTGTTGCCACAGTCAGCTTATTTACGGTATAATAACTTATAATATTTCATAGGCCTGCATACGCATAAAACTACACATGGGCTCAAATAAACGTCACACCCTGAAGACATTCGGGGAGTAAGTAGATAGTTCTACGCATTCCTAACCTCGACTAGGGATGGAAAGCAGTGGCCACGTTTGGGCTTTGGTCGACTTCCTCCGGAGAAATTGCCTGCGCTGAAAACTGAATACGTGATATAATGCATTGCCCATGCCTAGAGACAATCCTCGACTTCTTGTCTATTCAGCCACTATACCGACACACAAGGAAAACACGCTAGAGGACATTAAGTTACATTAACATTATGTAAACCTCAAGGAAACAGACCATTTGAATAAACTAGTCGTAGATGGGAGGATGGACGGATCTCGAAGAAATGAAATGGGAGAATGTGGTTTGGATTAGTTCTGAGTGTTCTTGTAAATGCGACAGTTAACTTTCCGGTTCCACTAAATGAAGGGAATTTCTGGATTTTGAGAAAATGCTAGCTTCCCTTGGACATACACATCCAATAAGGTTTACGACTGACTGGGTGTTATGCAGGCAATTAGCCTTTGCCAAAAAGGACCAGAAGATAGTTTCAACACTCGGAAGAGAGTTACCTATGCTTTATTCGGTGCTATATTTCGTACTGCAGCCAAAAAGAAACATTTTGTACAAATTCAGCGAAATCGAGATGGGAAGGTGTCCTTCAAGGACTATAATGTACACTATAAGAGTGGGTCAATGGAAGGATTATCTATGGCAATTACAGCAACAGTCGGGTATTTTCATAAGCAGATGTAGGGTGTCCTAGTCTGGTGTCTCGTTTTATGCAGGCACTAATTTTCTTGGACTAGTTCTACGGCAGTAGGATGCCCCATTTATTGTGTCTCAGGACAATGCAACTTTATCGCATAGGAGGCTTGCTTCAGTTGGATAAAACTGTACCGAAAGAGAAGTCCAATATTTGTAATAAAATATTCCACAGAATCAACCCTGGCAATTTACTGACAATACATTACACCAGCCTGCATGTTTCGATGCTGAACACCATGAAAAATTTGTTAAAATATCAGGCACAAGGCGTGAATTGCTGTACACGTTTTGTAATTTCATGAAAAATCATTTTACCTTTTCATGAGTAGCATTATACTTTTAAAAAAAGTCTGTTTTGTTTAAGATCTCGACCTTAAATTTATTCCGTTATTAACTATTAGACTAAATTAAATTCATTAGCACCTATTATATTTAATGGCCTTTGTAGAATACTTATATAAGTTAACTTATTTGTAAACTCTCTGTTTCTATGCGTTGGCTGTTTGTATCTTAATGTTATTTTCTTTACATTAGTACACTTATTAAAATAAGTCTGACAAAGGCACGAGAGGTGTGGCTACTAACATTCATATAACTTTCGAAAAATTATTTGTACTTTGTTCATGAAATCAATGTATCTTCAATGTTATCCCCCCCCCCTTCCCCTCTCCAAAGTAAATTCCGTCGGGAGCTACACTCCGCTTCATTTGAGCCGCCCAGGATTCCAAAGCAGCCCATGAAGTAAATGTGTGACAGAGTTTTAAGAAACTTTGCTGCTGTCTGATGTACGTCTTCCACTCACTGACAATGGAAAATTTTGAGGGAACACTTCAGTTTTTGGAAAAGGAAAAATTCGCAAGGGATAACATATAGTGAGTACAGCGTGTTTTACCAGCTAGAAATTCTAGAGTCGAAATCGCGTGAAGCACCATAACGTCATCTTGGTGCAAAATCCAACTGCGACTCCCAATAACTGGACATTTTTCAAAATCGTTTTTGCAGTTTTGTTAAACTCCTTTGTAGAGTTTTAGCTCACCATCTAATTGGTGGTGCTTCCACGATAATTCCTCAATATTTTTACGAGGTTTCATCTTTATCGGAGGGCCCGATCTTTCGCTGAATTCCACATTTTCCATTTCTTCTAGAAACTTATTGTGCTATTCAAAATCACGCCTCTTGACAGAACGTTTTCTCTATGCGCCTCACGTAAAAGAAATTTGGGTTTCTGTGGCAGCTTCTTTATCTGAAATACACCTACCATCTTTTAAGTTTCAAATTGGTTTGATTTACAACCATTACGTTTGAAAATATTTAAGTGCGTTATTTAAGGGCGCCTTCAATTGTGAAGATCACATACGTTCACTGATAGACGAATGTTCGACTTCGGATCACTGATGAGTCGTACTGACATGGGAAGACCGCTCCTAGTGCCACTTTGTGCACCGCAAATACCACACTTACTTCAGAAGGTTTTTTTTTTGTTGTCATGGCGGTAAAAGTAACTCTGTGGTATTGTGGTTTACGACATTACGCAGTTTTATGGGTGCGTATCGACGTTTCGGAGGAAAAACATCTGGCGATGGAAGCAGTACGTTTCTACAAAACGACGGTAACCTTAACACACAAGGCCTCAACAACGGCTGGAAGCTGTGTGTGTAATTTTTAAAAATCAATTCTCAATTTAAGCGCAATGCCATATACCGTTAAATATTGCAAAAGCGAGGTAGGCTTAGCCTTCTTCCAAGCACTCCTCGATTTCAGAACGTTTGTTTTTAGAAGATCTCCACGCTTCGCCCGTTTGTTCTTCTGGTAAGAGCAACATGCAGACGAAGATGAGTATGGAGCATTGGCGGAATGATAATGACAGGGGAAATCCAAAGCCTGTCCCAGTAACATTTTGTCCGCCACAAATCTAATATGGACGGACCCCGTGCCTCCGCAGGTAAACGCCGGCGACAGACAGCCTGAGCCTTGGCACAGCACATTAAGGGCTAAGACTGGACTGATTTAAAAGAGTATTTAAAAATCCAGTTTGTACGGCGCAGTAAACACACTTGTTGTCTGTTATAAAAACCAGTGCGTGGTGCAAACGGAAACAAATAGCGCTTGTTCTGGAATTCATACAAACCGATATGTGAGCAGAATGTAGAATTTCTTCTTTTAACTTCAGACTTTTTGATAAGATATGTAAAGTAAAGATTATGACCCAAAGCGTTATAACTTGGCCAAATCCATTGTCTTTTCGTCTGTCAATGACTACGCGCATTGTGTGACCTGGGTTTGATCCTGATCAAGATCGTCACGGAATTTGTTGACATGACTAAAGGACTCGTCCCACTTTACAGCTGTCTGGTCCAGTGGTACAACGGCACCATCAGCTGGGATAAAGCCAACCAAACACAGAGTCTTCGCATCCCTTCTTATTAATATACATTTTAATATTATTCTTACATTTACCCTTATGTCAACAAAATGGCTCACTTTCTTCAAGCTTATTAACTAACTGTTTTATTCCGTAAATCTCCGTGCGTGTTACATGCCTCGCCCATCTCATCCTCCGTGATCTGTTCATTCTTTTGATAGTGCAAGAATCATAAAACTCTGCATGGTACAATTACCTCCATCCTCCAGTCATTTTCCTCGTTCTTAGATCTAAATATCCCCCTCAGCATCCGCTTTATCAAATATAGTCAGTTAATATTCTCCCATCAAGACGATAGACAGAGGTTCACACTCATATGAAACAAAAGGTAAGAGTAGACAGTCATTACAAACGTCACAGCCAAACTATATGATCGCTATTCCAAGCTACGTAGCATCTTCATATACGTGCTTTGTACCACCAAGTAGCACGTTAGCAACGTGGAGATATGGTTGCAGATAGCCTTAAACAAATAATATTTTAGCAAACACACATACATACTAGCACTCCTTTGCGTATTGCATAAAATCCCGTGTTATTATAAATGAGTCTGTCTAAAAATTTGCCTGTAGCCGTTTTGGTTCTGTCGCTTATGAGAAATTGTTTGCTCAGCATAGCAGCAGATGGTTCGTAAGTTATATTTGAAATTGAAACGCGACTTGGAAATGATTCCCAGTCTTAATCCGTTCTCCTCCTACATATTCAATTCATCTCCAAGACATTTCACTAATGATCCTTAATCATTTTATATGAGGATGTGGAAAAAGGGGCGAGAGGGGGGGACATTTTAGGCTATAAAAATGTAGGTGTCTCTACTGCAGCCTCTATACAAAATACCCTGTACTTTCTAAATATCTATATTTTTCCCTGCAACACCGTCCCCGTCCCTCACAATCGGCCCGTTTGAGTGATGTCTAGCTACTTATATTCTGTTGTTTTCAGCAATGAAAGAAAAAAATTAGACAGTAGAGAAACTCGATGTCTCATGTAGCTCGCTTAACGCGTTTCTCTTGTTTGCACGAGCAATATTTCGTCTCGTCTCCAAGATAGGATAGCCCCCCTCCCGCGATTTATTCCACGACTTGTTCCAGATGAGACCCTCTTCACTTTCGGAGCGGAGGAAAAAAAAAAAGTCAACATTGACAAATTCTTTCAGCCTCCCTCTCAGTTCTTTCAGACTTATCGGCTGGCGCGGATTATTATAATAAGCCAACTCCAGAATCACAAGCCCTCACCCCCTCCACCGACTTCACGTTCGCTACTGATAAATTCAGAGCTATAAACATGCAGGAACGCTGAAAATATTTGCCACTTGCTTCTTCCATCCGCTTCTAGCATGTGAATAATATGCTGAATAGACAAACGGAAGAAAAGATTCAGAAAGAGGGACGAGAATAACGGAAAGGAGAAATGGGCAGGATTAAAATGAAATACAAATACAGGGATATTAATGAAATATTTTTGGAATTATTCACAATATGCACAAGGAGCGTTACGGTGCATAGCTATGTGCCACCATTTACTTGGTAGATACATACCAATGTTTCGGAGTAACTTGCTGCCGCTGTGTGCAGGGCACAAAAGTACGCGGCATCACATCCAGAAGACCGTAGACCACGCCACGATAACCCCATGTTTCATACGAAAACTTCATTAATTCGATATTAGAAATAAGTTGTGAGTGATCACTTTCACGCTCCACTCGCTTTAACCCCCGAGGGCAGCACGTGATCTACCAACGTGAGCATCAGGTTAAGCGGGTCCCAGAAGAGATCTGCATGCTGTGGCGAAGAGAAAAGCAATTGTTTGCACCGTGGATCGAATGCCGGTTACCCAGCCCGTGGACCAGTCACTGTACTGACTGAGACCTTCAGGCCACGGATCTGGCGTAGAATATCACTTAAATGGCGGTGTACAACGTTTGTGTTTTACTGTGCATAAAAAATATATTCCTGCATTTAATAACCGACAATTTTTCTTTCCATGCACTGGGACCCGAAGGTTTAACTTGTTTCACCACACACGACAGTCTTTCAAGTTACAACACCGTGTAGCTTGATAGGTGCGTACCGATGTTTCGGCGAAAATGCGACTTCTTGTTTTTTTGACGTGGAAACAAGCTGCGCGAAATCATAAAATGTGTGGCCACAACAGATTTACAAACCTTCATCTTCCTGAAATCCTACTTTCTTCTACTTTTCAATAAGCGTGGAGTGGCGATCGTCTTGTAATTCTTGGAGGTCTGCAGGCTGATTAGAGACTTAAAACACAGGTTTAATAATTAACTGATAAACAGACGAAGAGAAACACCTGAACGAAGACAGAGACACATAATTCGCGGACATTTCTGAAAAATTCCCAAGCTTCGACCTCTCATACTTCTGACAGGAATAGTATGACAGTGAAGACGTTAGAATAGGGAAGATTCGTGTTTGAAATGTGGATGAGGAGTTTTGATTTACTTGTTAATGATACAGAACATAAGTTTGAAAAATGTGGCAGTCTTTATAGCAGAGAATCATATTTGATAAATTGAAACTGGAATGGCTGCAAGAGAAGATGGGTAAGGTGATTATCTCGGAAATCGCTTGGAGACAGAGCTTGTGGGTGGAAATTTTGTTTTGTTTTGGTTTGATTTTATTTTAATTTTGGGTACTCCTACAACATTTATTGCATATTTTCTAGCAAATGCCGCTGAGAACAATTGGTCCGGGGTGCATATTAAGAGGTAGGTAAATGATGTGGGTCGTCCACTAGCTGGAAACAGATAGTTCTGTTATACTCAGCTGGGTTAAATATGTTATTTTCAGAATTTCAAATTGTGGACAACGTACACACCGCAAGTTACCTTAAGACAAAAGCTGTAGCCTGTAAGAATCACGCGGGATACATAAATACACTGTGGGAACAAAATACAGCCGACTTAATGTTAAAGTAGCCGATACGTGTCGTTACCACCATGCTGCGAAAGGTTAATATACACGTAAGATTGTGAAATGTTATCGCGAGCGATGATGTCCACAGCCCTGATAACTTCGTTAGTCAAAGAACTCACAAATATCAAGCAGAATTTCAGCCTCACCGCAGTGAGCGCTGGACAGATTTCAGGGCAGTGGTCTTTCTCCTCCCCCAACTCCACCTGCTACCCAATTAACTCCCAATCATTCGTGCAATGAATCATGACCACTGCCATTAGGATACACGACTCTCACTGGCGTGTCGAATGGAACAAGCTAGAAACTGTGCCAGGTACGTTGATCTCTGGATGATAGAAGCCGAAATTTTCTCAATGACTGAAGAACAAATATGCATTTAGTTGGGGGATTCAGCATATAGCAGTTTATTACATGGTATAGACTTAATTAGTCCGTAGAAAGAGACGTTTTCAGAAGCCAATAGTCATTCAGCTACTGCAGAAATTTAGCCGTTTATGACACTCAAGGTTCATCACCGTTGCCACAACAGCTTGTCTCTGATCCCCATTCTGACATAGTCAAACACAGTTTAAACCCAGCCACCCTATTCGTTACGATTGAGTCTAATATTACTCTTCCATCTACGTCTAGATCTTCTGTGTAAAAATTTAAGCGTGAAGTTACAATTTTTCCTGTGCACGCCACGTAAGCATGTATCGGGGCGGGAGTATACTTCAGAGCATTCTTATACTTTGCTTTAGATGTGGCAGTGAATAGCTTCATGCTCTGGCCGCTTTAACAGGACGAAAAATGTCCCGGCACCCGTTCAGTGAAATCCTTCGTGGGGTGCAGAGACGTTCCGGGAGTTCTGAACTAAAGACCACACTCTTGATCCTACCGGGAATCGAAACGCCACAATTACTCGGTCCTCCAAGCCGTAGCCTAGTCAGCACGACGACAGGACCTCCTACTTTGTTGGCATTCTTGTACGCTGACTCGTTTTAGCCATTATTTGTAACTTTGAGTCTTTCTGTGCGGTCGAATTTCCTGTCCGCAATGCAGTCTCATGCTGTGTAGAAAACTTACGAAAATCCAGCGGATTGCAAGTTTTCATAGGGAGAGATATAGAAATCGGCAAACAGACACGGTGTTACCAAGAACACTGATACGTCTTCAAATAAAAAAAAAAATGTGGAAGCAAGTTTCTGTCCAACGATAACCGAGATCCGGAAGTGCACTGCTTTGTTCGCATGTTTCCAGGCTTCGTCCGCTTGTACTTCGGATAAGAGATGTGTGGAGCATTGATGGACAGATATTGAGAAAACGAAATCGAGTTATTACTCGATAAAAACCAATCCCGGTACCACTTTTTTCTTTCAAAACAAAAGTAATATTATTATTTCTTAATTGATGCTCTTCGATTTCCCAAACAGCATCACTTATTTTTTGCAAAGTTCGCAGGTTGCGTCCTTTCGAGCTTCTGTAAAATGTGGTTTTGAATTTTAAGATCAAGAAGAATACGCAGCAATGGTAAAAGGATACTAACAAGGGAAAACGTAATTACTCGGAGAAAAGTCTTTACCAGAGCCACTTCGTTCGCCATAAAATCTCAAGTACACTGGCCCTGGTCTCAACCCTGGTCCCCGCGGTAAGAGGCCAGGAACTAAGTGGCTAAGTCACGGTACCGCTTATCCACGGTAATTCATTTATATACATCGAAGTAAGATATATCTTTTCAGTACGTAAATCAGAGCAAACAGTCGGCGTCCCTATTACACAGTCCAACCCGTTAATGCTGTTCAACGAAATTAATGGTTCTTTGATGTGAGAATCACACGTAAACCAGATACACGCTGTGTGGGTAAAATACATAGTTTTTGTTTTTAATATTAAAGCAGGTGGTAGGTCTACATGCAGCTACGACTGTTCAGGTAGACGAGATTTTAAAACAAAAGAAACGACCGTCAAATAAATGCACGGTCAGCAACAGAAATATAGGCGGGCGTGTCGTACATTGAAAGCTTTGCCCAGGGAAGGATTTCGACGCTGCATGATTTATTACTATCAGTGTTTACACAACTCGCCGCACCATGGCGTTGGCTATGCTTGGATCAGGACGCAATGCTATCCAAAGATGTGTTGTAAATTATTGTGGGGATTTTCCTCAAGGCAATAAATAATTTTAGAATATATGGATATAAAGGAAGGCCAATTATTAGGTCAGCTGAGATACCAATATGCCCACCATTAATAATCTCTGGTCCTGCAAGTTGATTAAATCGAAAGTCCGAGCAATCTCGGCTAACGTAGTTTTCATATTGCTGTATGTCTCATATTCCAAGATAAATGGTTTAAGGGATTTTCGGACAAACAACACAACTTAGGAAATAGATCTCTAGGTTTGCACGAAAACGCCTTTCAAAGGCGAGGGAAACTGGCTCTCCCAACTAACCTTAATTGAATTTAATCCCCATATGCTTTGCTATGACAATATTACACAAAGAATAACTATGCTACCGGCTTGACGAGGGAGGAATAGGTGTTAGATGCTCCGTAGGAGCAAGAGACTTTAGTCTTCTCTACAAAGTCCAAACATTTGCTGTAACGTTACAGGCTAAGAAGAAAGGAAGTTTCTAAAGGCGAAACTTGAGGTTTTCATAATGGTGAATACGAAGACATAAGTGTATTAAAGTTGCAGATGAACCTGCAACCTCCCAACATAAAGAATGATGATGACGCCGAACGCTTAACTCCTGGGACCGATGGTATCGCGCAGGCATGGCATCAAGAATTCAAACAGGGACGTAAGGATCTTGAAAATGATCCAAGGAGCAGGCAACCGTCGATTACTCTCAATCCAAAAAGAGTTACAAAATTCATGAACTGGTAGTTGGAGACCAAAAAATGTCCCTGAAATTTACAGAATATCAACTGCATTAAGCAGGAGATAATTTATAATATTCTGCAAAAAGATTTGGGGAAGTTTATTCCACACAGCCTTCTGGATGAGCAAACGAACAAAGTCATAACTGGTGAAGGCTTAGACGAGTCCGTACTTCCTACACAGCATCTTTATTCCAGGATAGTCATGGGTGTTGCGGTGGGATTTTGAAAAAGGATATCAATCACTTTCTTGACAAACGGCTTGTGATCCACAAATTATTTGTGCTTGAAAAAAAGTACAGGTGCTGGAAAAGGTCCAAAAGCAGATTTGGAGAGTGAGGTCGCAATTTCAAGGGAAGGTCAGTTGGTTCCTTTTGCAAGACAATTTTTCTGCTCATGTTGCTATGACAGTGAAGTGCTTTCTGGCGATTTGCGACTTAGTGGAGATCAGCCCCACCCTATTCAGCCGATCTCGCGCCGACAGAATTTTTCCTTAAATAAAAACCGCCGTCAAAGGAAGAAGAGTTCAAGACGCCGAACACATGAAGAAAGTAACCACCGAATGAAAGTTCAGTAACTTTGGAAGTCTTCTATGGCACTTTTGTGCAACTTCTGGAGAGATGGAAAAGTGTGTTGCAGTTAGGAGAGACAATTTGAAGGCAAAAGAAATAATTTCTTTTTTAATCTACGAGTATCTATTCTGACAGCCCAAGTACCGGAACTCTGTTTGATCTTGCATAATGACGGAGACAGCGCTCCTCTAAAACATGAAAACTTCTGCCATACTACAAGGCATCATATAGCATGGTAGTAATTGTCAGATCTCGAAATATTTTAGGCCCCCACAGCGATTGGAGTAATCTTTCCTCTGTTCTGTGCTGATGGCAACATGCTGCGGCGAGCTAGTAAGACGACCTTTCACAGAACTTGTCTTTATCTACAAAGCAATAACGTTTCTCTGTAATCACTGCAACTTGACAATGGAAACAGCCATATTCCCCGAAAAGTCTCAAAACCAGTCCACCATATGAGGGTTTAATCTTTTAGAAACAGGAGAAAAGTCGTACTCTCAATTTCCTACAAATTTCTAAGGGATAAGAAATCAGAATCCTGATGCTTTCAAACAAAAGACGCTTCACTTCCTACCTGCACCATCATATTTTCAAATCAGTCTGTGGTAGCGGATGTCGAATCTTTTACCTGCCGTGACATACTTATTATTATTATTATTACTACTTACGAGGGGGCGCTGATAAGTCCTTAGCCCGACCTACTTCCCGATGTCGTAGGGCGGAATCGGTAGTGTCGTTGGAAAGAGGGGTCTGTTCATGTGCCGAATTGCAAGTCTTTTCTTATTACAAAGAATAAAAGGGAGCATATCAAGCGACGCGCGCGATTTCAACAACATCGAGACGCGAGCTGTCATCATTTTTTTCCCCTGCAAGGCAAGGCGCGGAAGGAAATTCACTCCATTCTGACAGAAATATTAGGGGAACATGCACCATCGTATGCCACCGTAAAAAAACTTGGTGGCCCAGTTTAAACATGACGATTTTTCCGCCGGTGATGCGCCTCGTCCTGGACGACCCTCAACAGTGACCGCCCCGGAGATTATTGATCAAATTCACGAGCTAATCTTGGACGACCGCCGGATTTCAGCTAAATCAATAGCCAAGTAACTGGGCATTTCACGTGAGCAGGTTGGATCCATCATTCATGAAGATTTGGACAGGCGGAAGCTCTCCGCGAAGTGGGTCCCAAAATGCCTGAAGACGGATCAAAAACGTCAGCGGTGCCAGTTGTCTGAGCAAAATGTGGAATTTTTTCGGCGCGATCCAAATGATTTGCTGGTGCGATTGTTGACCATGGACGAAACCTGGTTATATCACTATGACCCGGAGACAAAGCAACAATGAATGGATTGGCGGCATAGCGGCTCACCCCGCCCTAAAAAATTCCGAGTGTTAAAATCCGCTGGAAAATTTCTCGCCTCAATTTTTTGGGATCAAGAAGGCATCCTCCTCGTTGATTATCTTCCAAAGGGCCAAACTATCAATGCAGAGTACTACCTATCTCTGCTGGTGCAATTGAAGGACATTTTGAAGGAAAAACGTCGCGGAGAGGTCACCAAAGGGGGTCTTGTTCTTGCGCGACAATGCCCCGGCTCGCAGGGCACTTGCAACCCAGAAGAAACTGACCTACCTGGGCTTCAAATTTCTTGATCACGCACCCTATTCTCCGGATCTGGCTCCGTCGGACTACCACATGTTCCCTGGACTGAAAAAATAATTGAAAGTTCGCCATTTTTCGTTCGACGCGGAGGTCATTGCTGCCGCGGATACCTGGTTGGACGGACAATTCTCCGAATTTTTTTTGAGTGGCTTGTAAAAGTTAGAGCAACGGACTAAGAAGTGTATTGAGCTTCGTGGGGAGTATGTTGAATAAATCCCGAGTTTGGTCGCTGTAGCTTGTTTCCTTCCTGGTTGGGCTAAGTACAAATCAGCACCTCCTCGTACTTACTTACTCACTTACTTACTTACTTATTACTTACTTACTTACTCACTCACTCACTTACTTACTTATTTACTTACTTATTTACTTATTTACTTACTTACTTACTTACTTACTTACTTACTTACTTACTTACATACTTACTTACTTACTACAATTGAGTTTTCACTTAGTGGCAGTGGAGGAAAGTCACCTATTATGGGGTGGTTTCCTAATATGGGGAGGTGCATTATTTCATACCAGAAGGTGTTGCGCTAAGTGGTAAAGAATGTAAATCATTAGGTGAGGTTATTAATTGTAATCACATTAAAAAGAGTCAGTTGCCCAAAATTTCGTTTCTGAGTGGGAGTCTTTGTTTTGGTGCAATGTGAAATTTTTGCTTATCGCAAAACTGTGACTCATGAGCAGTTAAACGTACGCTATTTTTCTGAATTAGTTTAGTGCTCAGTTCTCTGTTAAATGTAATCTTAAATCCTTGTTTTTTTTTTCATAGGTACTAATTTATGTCCTTCGGTTTTATTCACACATTTTCTCGATAACCTGTTTTCGCCTATTATGGGGAGGTCTGAAGAGCCTAATATTGGGCTCCCCATATGAGGAGGTCAGTGTCTGGTGAATTATTCCTTCTGGGTTATATAATGTTATAGATGACTCGAAGGAGAAAATGGAACCCCGAAAGGATGAGGCTGTTGAGGCTACGAGGAACAAGGAAATGGGCAGCTACAAAGCGCCCAGTGTTTTCATCTTACCACAAACAACACTACAGCGTTATATTAAATATCGGCAGGAACGCTCAAGTGAAGCAATAAAACAAAACTGGGTAGGAAGCAAATTTTTCCTTGTGAAGGAGAAAAGTTTCTGGCTGAGCAATGTCTTTTGATGGAAAGAAAGTTTCTGAGCTTGACAATGGCAGGCGTCGTGTGTCTCGCTAAACAATATGATGTAAGAAACGGAATTAAAAACCAATTTTGCACGAGAAATGAAAAGACTGGAAGGAAGTGGTTGTAAAATTTCCTACGTCGTCATCAAAAAGTGTCAGTGACAACCCCTGAAGTTCTTCACTCTCAAAATCAAGGGGTTTCACTCTTGAATCAGCAGCTCATTATTTTTAAATCTACGAACCAGCTATTGTACAACATTCAACATACATACAAGATGTTACAATTGGACGAAACCGTCATCACTATGGTATAGCACAAACACACGAAAATATTAGGATCGAAAGGCAAGCGTCATATATATTCTGTTCAATCCGCAGAACGGGGATCTCTTGTGACAGTCGTCAACTGTATGAGTACAACTGGACAATTCATTCCTCAGATACTTGTATTTCCAAGAAAATATATGAAACGAAAATTGGTGAATGGCACACCGCCTGGATCAATCCACGCGTTCCATCCCTCGGGGTGGTTACAGAGCGAGATTTTCACCCGTGGTTTCTTCATTTCATTAACATACAAAGCCCACAAAACAAGATCCTCTTATCTAGGTAACGGACGGGCACTATGCACACATAAGGAACCTGAGGTCATTATTATGATTTATTATCATAAATATCTCTACATGATTCGGGAAACACCCCACTGCTTCCACACAGGACACAAAATGGGCCACCTTCACACACTCCTCACTGCATGTCAGAAAAATCACCAACCTCTTCAAAAACACAAATGTCAAAGTTACCTTCAAAAGCAACAATACAATTGCGCAACTCCACGAACCACATACCATAACCATACCCTCCCCTACCCCACACGACATGAGCGGCATATACTCATTAACATGCAACACCTGCAAACTAGCGTACGTAGGTCAGACTAGCCGAAACTCAAACTACGGTACCAGGAGCATACACGTTACATCAAAAACAATGACCCACAATCGGCATATGCACTACACATCCTCCAAAACAGGCACGAATACGGACCCATAGACAAAACAATGACCCTCCTCAAACCACTCAGAAACACTTCCCTTCTAACACCATACGAACAGTACTATATACATTCCCTCCATAAAGAAGGGAAACTCATTTCTGAACAAAGCCCGGGTGACCCGAACCCTCTGCTCCTACTTGCCATTGACCCTTCCCAGCCCCCAACATGACCATGTCAGTCGGATACAAACTTACACACAGTGCACAAGACTACACACCGGCTCCTTAGGACCACAGCCATAACACCTAGGTAAGTACCATCTCATCTCCATTAACACCTGCATCCATTCCCCTGCAACATACACTCCAACACGCCCCCTCCCTCATACAACGGCTTATATACCATACCCCCACACCCACACTAGACACATACAACCATTACGGCAACCACACACTGCATGCCCCTGCTCCACCGCTGCATTTCCACCCACTCCAGTGAGCATAACACGTATTATGTGGCACCTGAACTCAACATACAGCATAATCTAAACCACCAATCACACAACACGACGAACAACATAGAATGAAACCAACCACTAACGCCTAGTTATCTTTTACAGTGCTGAACACCATACGCAGCAACACACAACCTGTACTCCTGAAGATGGGCATATAGATCCCCGAAACGTGTAGAGATATTTATGATAATAAATCACAATTTTTTCATCAAGTTGGTACCTCTCGTCATTTTCATATATGATACACGGTCACACATACATCAAATCTGAGGTAATTACTTTAGCTCGAGAGGATCATGTTGACATCATTTGCCTCCCACCTCACAACAGTCACAAAATGTAACCCTTGGATAAAGCTTTCATGGAGCCCCTGAAAATATTCTACTCCCAAGAAACTGAAATAAAGCTCCATTCAAAACTAGGGTGGGCGAGTCGTCACTCTCTACCAAATTGGCGAACAATTCGGCAATGCATACAAGCGAACTGCAACAGGCGAGGCAGCGGCTAAAGGCTTTCGGGCGACAGGCCTCTTTCCTTGTGACAAGAACATTTTCAGACTACACGACTTCCCTCTAGCCTCAGAGGACACAGAAGCTGCTCCTGTGAAACATTCTACTTTGGTGAAGACCAGCGATCAGCCATCATTCAATTCTGCTAATTTTTCGTCGTTAACTTCTGCTGAGGCTGTCCGTGCATCAGATATCAGCCCTGTTCCAAGCCTGAACCTACAGCCAAATCCTCGTGGTGGAACAGTAAAGAAAATAACGAGTTCATCTTACAGAAATTTTGTTGGATCAACTCAGAAAAAGAAAATCAAACAGGCCACTAAATCCAAAACCAATCGGCTTGTGTCGAATGCTCTTCTTGGTCCTTCAAAAAGACGGAAGAGAGTGGTTTGCCGGGATCCAACTCCGTCTGAAACTCCATCAGATTCGGACTCTGACCTAAATGTACCTTTCGCTACGATTCAACAGAAGAAGAGGAATACGACGCTTACTGTATGTTCTGTACTGGTCGTTTCTCTGAAGACCACAATGTAGAAGATTGGATACGATGTGCGAAATATTTCAAATGGGCGCACACATTTCACTTTGTGTTAGTATGGGGGAAGATTTTGTCAGCCTTGTCAGGGATAAACACTATTTGTTCTTAGTTCGTAATTGTAATTTTTTAAATTCTGTAACTATTCTTTGTGCTTTCTGGGTAAATTATTCACCTCGCCAAATTAGGAACACGTGTGCGCCTAATTAGGGGATAGGAGGATTTTAAGGAAACGAATTTTGCACACGTTTTTCTTTTCATAATTTAAAATGTTTATGTAGCAACTGTCTCTACACTTATCAAATAAAGTTATGTTTGGTTTTGAAAAGTTTTACGACTTTTACCTAAGTTTAATAGCAGTTTTTAAAAAATCTCCCCATAATAGACGACTTTCCCCTAGTTCTTACACTAGTACAGACGAAGGAAAGAAGAATAAATACATTCTACATAAACGAAACAATAAAAAACAAAGTACAAACAATACAAAACACAGTAAGTACAAGTACACATATTATCAAAACACCCACACAATTGTCAAAACACCCCAACATACTCTCACCCACACATTAAAAAACAAGTTAAAACAACCACAGTACAAGATACACACAAAATGAAATAGTCACAGTATAATCAGTTACCCTCAGTATAAGGTCACCTTAGTGTACATCGTACTTGATGATTGACGTCCACAAATGGGACAAACTTTCACGGGAATAAAAAAATTATAATGAAAAAAATAAATTAGCATAAATAAACTATTTTTATTACTAACATTTTTTTCCTCTCTTCTCTACTCCTTTTACCACGGACACGAAAATTATGCATGTTGCAATAATAGGAAAAAGGGGTTTCCTTTAGGTCATGTCGCTCCGAGCGCTATGCGGTGCTTCGACTGCACATGACGCAAGCGTGCACGAACCGAACGCTTGCGCATCTCCCTCCAAGCGCGAGTTTGAGTTATGTCGTTCAGCGACCAATAATATCATAATACTCGTAGTTTTAATATTTATCTGGTGAATCGTGTCGTGCAAGGTCACATTTCTCGCGACATATTAGTGTATCACGTCGTATAGTTTGAAAAGGTCTGATCTACAGACCTACGTAAAGATCGAAGCTTGCCTCTTAAGGCCGATTCACACATAGCATGCCGCGCCCATGCTGCGCCCATGCCGTTCCCCTGCCATGCCGTTCGTTAATTCACACATGTCATGCCGCGCCCCTGCCCTGCTCCGACAGTGCCGTGTCCTTCGTGAAAGTCCGCGTTGTAGCTGGAAATACCCGAACTGTAGTCCAGCAGTTTAACAGACCGTCTGTTTTGTAGTGTGCTGCTACCACTATTTACAGTCGTAGGTATGGGTCGTTGTGAGGAGAATGTGATCATTGCTTTTGGGCTTTTCCTTCTTGTAGAAGAAGAAAAGCGAAAAAAAGAAGAAAAGCGAAAAAAGAAAAAACGAAAATACTGGATTCATAAGGTGTTCCGAGCAAGAGAAGAGGAAGGAGAATTTCACACTCTGTTTGGACGTTT
>JGI20166J26741_12165583_pt1 | contig 18340 bp, 7 predicted proteins | sample TergutCu122P5_FD_26741 | JGI IMG/M metagenome (IMG submission 26741)
CCGAAAAATGTGACCTAAATTTGACCTGTGTCTTATGCGCCGAGGGTAAGTATTATTTCCAAACTTATAAATACCTGTACATCTATTATACAACATCTTTGTCGTGAAATAGTGAAAACAACCATGAAGATGATTTTAGTGGCAGTAACGATGATTTTCTGGGTTTCTATGATGAATAAATTATATTATGGTGCTAATTTTGGTATGTAACAATCCTATTTTCTTCCAATAAATTACTAAAATTAAAATACATTCATCATTATTTTTTTCTAAAATTTCTAACGACAAAATCACGGTGCATCTTATGGGCCGGTGCGTCTTATGGGCCAGGAAATACGGTACATTCTGTCATCATTATTGTTACTATTACAGACTTCAAGAGCTGGCTGAAGACAGCCAGCCAGTTTCTTATCCATCAGAATTGCATATTTCAGTCATCCCACGATTTGGATCATACCCCTGACATTCCTTCAACACTGTTTTACACATACCACCAGAACAACTTGTCTATGTGTGATTTGACATTCTCAGAGGAAAAGTAATGAAAATTCAAGTCTACTGAGACACTGCACAATCGCATTAGGCACAACAGTTTTCTCTGCTCAAAACATCCAGACTGTTGTTGGGGGCCTCCTACTCTAGGGTTACTGGGGTTCTCTCCCAAGGGTAAAGTAGTTGGGGTGTAAAGCTGATCACTTACCTCCATCTACTGCAAAGGTTAAGAATGAGTGGAGCAACATCTCTACTCCCCCTTTATGCCTTCATGTTATGAACAAGAACAACTTTACATATACCCTTTATGTAAATAAAACTGCCACCCAAAAATGTGAGGTAAAATCATTGTGCATCCAATGTAGCTACAAAATAAGTAAACACATACCTCAAATTCCATTTGCAAAATTAAAGCAATAACATTAAAAATACAACACAAGTTAGAAAACCAATTATAATTAAATCTGACTTGAATGATAAAACTATATACAGTACCTGGAGTAGCTAATTATATGGGAGTTGCATGTGTAGCTTAAGACCCAAATTAACTTCATATTACAATGCAAATTATCCAATACCATTAATGTTTGAAGAAAAATATGGTTTTTGTCACATTGCTCCATTGGCTAGCGACACAGATTTGTGTATCCATTCTAAATTTTTCTTCCTGTAATTACTTTATCCCCATATCTTGCCAGCATAAAACATTAGGACAAAATGAAATATTAATGAATAAAGGAAGATAGTGTATAAAAAGACTAAAATATTTATAATCATAGAGATTAATCCAAAATTATTTATGCAAAAGGTGGCAACAGCGGAGGGAGAAACTGAAGCTTCACGCTGGGGGTGCAACTTTATGGAAACATCAGCCAAAACAAACCACAATGTGAAAGAATTATTCCAGGAACTGCTCAACATGGAAAAAAACAGGAATATATCTCTCCAACTGGACTCGAAGAAAAGCAGTCGTCAGAAACTGCCTGGCTCAAACAAGATTAAAGAAAAGTGCAGTGTCATGTGAATTAATAGCTCAACTTGCAATATGTGTTATTTCGTTAGCAGCTTGCTGATGAAGAGAATAGGTGTTAATTAAATTTTGTACAAAATATGTTGGAGAGATAAAAAATGACAAGATGCACACAATACTCTGTAGGTTATAGTATGACTACATGACACCACAGCCAACATGTGAAGACTGCTGGCTAACAACTGGGTTTTTTTTCCTGGCTCAATACAATTTGAATTAATGCTATACACATCCACTGCAACTTCCACATCAGTAGTCAGCCAAGATTTAAGAAATAAACTTACAAAATTGAAGCACATGAAGCATATAAACCAAAAAAGGCATAACTAAATTTCATGGGCAAAATGGAGTACAATAAGGGAACTTGATTTATTTATAAACCACAAAATGCCATACTTATTTTTGACCCTCAAGTTATTTTCAAGTCATATTTAAAGGCAATGGCATGCCAATTTTGGTCATGAGTGAGTAGGCACTGATGACTAAAATATAACTTCAGAAAATAAAATAGTTCAACTGTTATGAAGAGTTTATTAAATAAATGCATGTTATGAAAGTAGTTCCTCTCTTCTCAGGGACCTGACTGTCCCTGTCTGCAAGTTAAGGTGACCAGCAAATGGCTCCTGATGATATAGTACAGGTCCACTGAACAGCAAGAATCAGTTCGTTGTATTCAGTGAAGAACAGCCAATGGAAAGAGAGTTGTGATGAATCAGATGTCTGGATAGGAGTGGGGGTTACACAGTTTTTATCATACCCACAGGTTACAATGTGTATACTGCACCAACACATTACAAGGTACTTCCATAACCCCTGTTCCAATATCAATAACCACATGCATGCTGCTGCTACCACAAAGTTGGTGAATCTGCAGTTTAGAGGGACCCACCACAGCAACCGAAATATATACACACATAATATTTTTTCTAATGATTTTGAGATATACAGGTTCAAATCTAAATACACAGTGCATTATCTTTTAATATCAAAATTTAATGTTTGGCATTTTCATCTGATGCACACAAGTATTATCTAATGGAACAACAAAAATTTCAAGTGTTTCCGTCTGAAAACTAGAATTTATAAAAATTAAATATTTACAATCGAACCCACGTTACAGAAAACGGCAATTTCCATTTTTTTTTTGTAACTCACAAAACACTGAAATTTCATAAAACATCATGTTTCATGTGACTATATTTACAAATATGTAAAAGAATACATCCATGGAGTAAAAATTTATCAATCAGGCAGATTTCAATTCCACGTCTCATGACTGGTCTAGCTCTGCTATCAATGATTTCTTCTGCCTGGCAGATTGTGATACCAAAGTTTCTTATAAAATATGTAAGACGACTTGAAATTTGTGGGTCTCAAGGTAGTGAGTAGGAGGATAATTGTCTTCTGGCAAATGACATGTGTCCAGGGGCATAGCTGGGTGGGGGTGAGGGGATGCGCATGGCCACCCCAGGCAGCAGAGTACAAGGAGTGGGAAAAAGAGTGCCAAAATCCATATTTTAAGTAAAAAATTTTTTATCTTCTGTGTTCAACCAATTTTAAATTGAAGAGCCAAATAAAAGAAAATTCCATACATGATTGTGACCTTTTCTTTTTCAAGTTCATAATTCCTGTTAAAGGCGGCTATTGTGATTACTCACCCCAGCTGTCAAAAACCTAGCTATGCTATTCAATGTGTCCTAGTACAAACAGGCACTGCAGAGGAATCTGTCACTCCCATCATGAACACTGATAACGGAGGTAATAGGTTCCTCTGAAAAAGCTGTACATCTCTACTACACTGTGTGTTTGTGTCACATCCCAGAAGACAGTTGTTTTCAAGAAATAACATATATGGAAATGCCAATCAGTGCACACTTACTGAACTAAAAAAATTTATGTTCAGTACCAGTGGTTCTTTAGTTACAATAATAATAAGTCAAATTTGATATTAGAGAAGTCAGTAATAAGTAACAAAATATTTTCAAAATTAAAATCAATGGAGATATACCAACACCTGTATCCATTAGTATTGTAGTGTGTTAAGTATATATTATTTATTACGACAAAGAAATACAAACAATCTTCTACATTTATCAGCCATACATGTTTCAAAGAGTGTGTGTGGCCCCTGTGGACAGTCTAAAATGACCAAAAACATGTAGGGTTGGTAAATGTCAATTAAATGTATTTGATGGTTATATTAAATAATATATACTACAATATCTATTAACTCTGTGTACTTTAACGTTACTTTTACAGCATAAATTTGAATAGTTCTTTTCTATTGTACATTGGCTTGTTCATATCCTAGTGACTGGGATCCATAGAGTTCACATGATATCATCTATAAATAGCCTAGTGGCCTTAGTCTGCTTCTCTGGCTTTACCTGCTTTGCTGAAGTGCTAACTCATATGCTATATGGCTGACTGTAAAATGTGCATCCACTTTATTTTTTTAAGTATAAGAGTTTATGAGCTATAATGTTACATCACTCTATTGTTACAGTAAACTAATTCAAAAATGTGATAATCCATCTGAACATAAGCATCAAAGCACAAATTAACTTCAATGATCTATTATGAAGGATGGCCATGTTCTTCTGGGGCTGTAAATCCATACTGAAAAATTCATAAAGACATATTACTAAGCTGTACAGTTATTAAGTTATAGGTTACCCTACCGTTTTCAACAGGATGCAAGGCTTAAAGAGATACAGAATTAATCATTCATTTTTTGCAAGACTTGGCATGGCAAAAGGAAAGAACAACAGCCTGTTAATAACACACAGATGGTCATATAAAACTGACATCACTGGTATCCCAATTCTTTCTTCTAAGCTGTCACATCTATTTTCTACATTCCTGCCTCTAAAATGATGTGTCTGTTAACAAAGCTCTTGCTTCAGGAAAATAGGACATCATTAAATTTCAAAATTCTTTTACTGTAACAATATACCAAGCTTCCGTAACAAAGAGTATACACTTCTCTTATGGAAAAGAAAAGGTATTGAGTAAATGAAAGACTGGAGAGAATTTAAATAGCATTGCTGGAAATTTGTAAAACAAAAAGTTTTATACAAAAATGCAAAGAAATTAAAAAATAATTAAACGTGTTCATGCCACAACGATATGCTTGTTGTAACATTATTACTTTAATTATACAGTGTATACTTAACTTATATAGGCAAATTATTGTGAATAGTAACGGTACAGACTGGCTGTGTATGGAGGTGCACGTGCAAAAATAAATTTATAAGCAGTACGTGTCTACGTAGACAATATATACACACAAGTCTGTAATGAGATTATTTATGCTATTTAAACCATCATTCCAAAATCTCATTTTGATTGTAGTCATCAAATAGAAGTATTAGAAAAAGAAAATATGAAACTGAATTACATCAAGAAATGAAATGTTCTACCTTATATAAAAATAAGAATTCATAAAGTCTGCAATAATTTTCTCAGATCCCCAGCAGAATTCAACTATTAAACATATAACCTGCACATGAGGTTACATTTTCACAACTGAAAGCAATCTCTTTGTGTTTGGGAAAAGAAGGTACTGCTAACAAGAAGAGTATTGTTTTGATGGACAGTTAATGTAGTTTTACTCTTAAATTACCAATTCAAAACTTCTCTTATCTGTAGAATTTTATCTCATAATCTGTCACACATTCCATGTACTTAACTCTTCTATTGTACTTCTTCAATATATGTATTCACCTTGCTCTGGTGTAACTAGAACCATATGTTGAAATGTTTAACATAGCACAGTAATGTAACTCAATTATACAATTTTGGATATGTCCCTGTAATGAAATTTCGAATTGTTTCACCAAGCAGAAGTCTAGAGCTTTAACATCTATACATTAGAAAATTAAAATATATATTAAAAAAAACTCGCAATGGCACACTTTGTATCAAAGACTTCATTCCACGTAATATGAAACAAACAACGAATTTGTTATAAAACCAGGTATTAAATTAAATTATAGGTTTACACAAAACTAAACAGTTGCTCTTATATTTAAAATTAACCTTAGAATTAACTACTGTAAAGATAATATAAACATATTACATTTTTTGAAGAGACGTATCATGGAAACTGCTATTTAATGAAGACTGATATTCATCAACTATGAATTCATTTTAAAATACATCAACAAAATAAATAAAGAAATGTATTAATAATTGTGTAGATATATAAAACTGTGCCATACACAAACGAATTTCAATGAAATTTTGCATATTTCAATATGTAGCATAGGTGTCAGTTTTTTTAAACAGTAATTCTTACTTCAAGAACCATAATTTTTCATGAGGATGCAGCTTCTAGATTAGGGTCAGATATTCATGTAAATTTAAGCATTCCAAAGAAACTCTGTTGTGTAAATATACTATTGTGTAAATAATGAGTGTTGACAACATTACATTCCAGGTGAGTGCCAATGGATCTGAATAACACAGGTACAGTTTGCTCCTCTCAGAGAAATTTGTAGAATCTGCATTATAATCCTAAATAAACTCTTTAAATGTTAGTCTGCTGTACAGTACCTTGGCAAATAATAATTTGGATATTTGTTTTTTATAAAGCAACATAAATTCGTTCTAGGTATTGTTATTCTGGTTAAAATAGTTACTGCATCAAAAGAAGAAACCAGTAATTTGAAATGAACCCAATTTCAGACCAGTTAAAAAATTAATACAAACCGTAATTTAAAAATGCTAATAGGTATGTACAGAAATATCCTGCTTCTTAATACTAGTTTCATGTAGGAGGCCCAATGTTCTCATAATGGTTTCAAACACTGTCATACCACACAACTTGCAACCACTCCCTGCATCTGATCCTTCTTTATGTTATTCCAAAGAAAGAACTGACTCTTTTATCCAGCATCAGCCAGGACCAGCTCAATTCTGTGGTGTACATGTGAGCAATCACTATTCAGAAAATATTAAGGAATTCTGCACATAAAAATGTGAACATATAAATTTTGAAATATTTGAAAGCCCACAGTTCTTTGAGAATGCTGCACTGATCCCAGTTATTCTAATTCCTTATGAGTATAATTCTGTATTGATATGAAATGAAAGAAAAACATTAAACTGGAACAGAAACAAAAGTGTTTCTTAAAATTACAAGGCCAACTCAAATTATGCAGCTTATTTTAAAATATACATGAAGTGAGTAACTGGTTCATCATAATACAGAAACAGTCAAAACTATTATTCAGTCTCATCTAAAAATGAATTCTATCAGAAGCAAAATGTAATACCCTTCCACTTTTAGTGACTCCAACATCATTTTAAGGCCTGCAAGGCCACAGCAACAGTTTGGTGCCAAAGAAGACAAAATACTATGAATATACTGACGGAGAAATGTCATCGACCCTCAGTATATATATTACTAAACAAAAAGTAATAATCAAGTCATATGAGTGGATTATCCAATTCAGAAATTAGAATGCATACTGAAGATACATTTTGCTTTTAAACTTATTATAAAAAGGGGCTATTTAACAGAATATGAATAATTAACTAATACCATGCATCAGGGTCTTTCTTTAGAAGCTGGCCATCCCTCAGCCAGTCAAGAAATGCCCCATCTTTTACTCATTCCTCCAGTTCATTAACATGAAGATTCACATTTTCTGGGATGTGACACGTGTTGGACAAGTAGCTCACAATGTTCTGAAGTATCAGACTGCCTTCACCTTCATGGTCAAACAATACAAGGAGAACAGCCAAGCACAGGGAGATTGGGTTAAATAAGTGTAACTGATGTGGGTAGTGGATGGCCAGCCACAGGTGCAAGCCATTAGGGGTGTTAGGAGGAGGGATCACCATGTACTAGCATGGGCCCTCAAACAAAGGTACTGTTACATGCTGAATGATCAAGGAGCATATCACTGCTAGAAGACTGGGATGCAGTTCAGACAGAGTAGGGTTTGTGGCTACTTTTGGACTGCTTCCTCTTTGTACACACTCCTCATTGCTACCATGTGTGCCACATTACACCTCATCCTCCTTGATTTCAAAACTCTAATGAGATCCAGTCAAGCTGCCCCTGTGCACAATAGGAAGGAATATGGTGAAGTGGTCAGCAGTGGATGGAGGTGAGTGTTCAGCTTCACACCCCAGCTGCTTTACCCCTGGATAAAGCATCCTTCCAGAGACAGTCTGAACACTTTGGATGACATAAAAGTCTCCTGCCCCTGCTGGGATACAAATTCCTCAGTTTCCAACCTGCAGTCTAGTCACTATAATAATTAGGCTATTCCAGCTCCAACACTGTCCAGTGAGGAGTACACACTACAAAGCCCCAAAGTATGCAAGTGTCACCATCCTCCCGCAGCTTCCTGTTGCATATGTTCAAATACTGTCTTCAGCCTGGTTCTCTAATTTGCCAACATGTTTTCCTTAGAATAAGAGACCATGTTTCAAAACCAAACAAAATAGAATATTTACAATATTTTAAAAAGTTATGGTATCTACTTTTTATAATCCATATGTATTTATTTCCTTATCAAAACTATTGATTACTTACTCAACAGTATTTACAATTATACAGAACCACATTCCTGCGGGCATTTAAAATGCCATCTCCCTCACCCTAGGTAGTCTACATTATCAAATGGTAAATCCCCCATCTCTCCAAAGGCAATTAATGGATGCTGCATAAACACATGTAATATATGAAACAACATTCAAGATTTGCCACCTTTTTCCCTATTGTTGAATCACTTTCCTCCATTTATTCTTCTTTTGTCACCATATTGTTATGAATAGTTTTGCCAGAAATTGTAGAATGGCAATCTGCTAAGTTGTTTTCAGATCCTCTGTAACTCAGAATTGCCTGGAAGTGTATAAAAATACATCAGATTGTTCTGTTCATGGTGTCTTTTAAAAGTGAAACACACCATAAACACATAACTTCATAATGTAATATATCAAAAGTACGGGTTTATGATACAACAGGATTGTGATCATTGGTTATTTGTTAGTTAATGTTATCAAATATATGAATCTTGTAGACATATGCATACATTTACCAAGAAAACAAACATTCAACTTCAAACACTAAACAAATGCTTCAATATTTTCCTAGTGCAGAATAAACTAGAAATATTAGAAAATAACTTTAGTAAAGAAGTCAGAATAGACAAATGTTCAACTAATACAGTTATTCTAATATCAACGAAAAAAATAAGTTAGACCAGTATCACCATGTGAAATAAATTATATATTAACAATGGTAATCACTGAACCTTCTTGTAATTTTCAAACTGTAACATGCGATACATTAAAAAAAAAAGGGTAAATGATACCCGTGAATATGATTCTAGCAATCATGATGGTCTGAATATTTAAGAAACTGATGGAAATAGCAATGACAACTTGTTAAAGACATACTATACATTGCTTGTTCCAGTACATCAAATATTAGAAGAAAAGTGATTGGTGAAAAACAACATGGGTTGGAAGGCAAGGAGTTCAGTGTCTGAAGATAAGTGCAAATTCGATGGCAAAAGGAATTATGTGCAATGTGTCTGAATGAGTTCCAGACCCAGTATAAAAATGTCCCATTCCCAAAATATCAGCAGTTACAACACATATTCAAAATTGGGGTCTAGATCTACTTTCCACTGTATAGTTATATTCAAAACTTGATATGTTACAAAAACCTACGAAAATATCACTTATTAATGAAAGAACAGTTGGGTTCACAAGTCTACTATTCAAATGGGCAGCCATCTAGAGTCACAGATTAGAAAGTATGTTACACTGAACTTACTAAAATCTGAAGTATAAATGAACAATAAATAAAACACACTTCAAGGTATGTTTATTGTATTTCTGTGACCACCTTTTGATCTGAGTTGAAAAAAAGTCTCTATCTATTTTGCAGCCAGGTAAGCACAGACAGATCTCAATCTTTAGCAGTAATGAAAAAAGCAAGTCACTTATTCTGCTGTAACAGCTAACAGGCGAATAACAGTCAAGTCAAACTACTAACTAACAATTTGTAACACTAAACATATGCTACTACCACAGTATTTTTAGTAAATAATAATTCTGAAAATATCCAGTTTTGTTTCCAATTAATTTCATGCTAAGCAGCATTAGCTGAGTGTTCAAGGAGCTACAGGCAGAACTCATAACAAGTACTTACCTCTGTATACTTCCTGCCCTACAGTTTTCATACTGTTTAAGCATATTTGAGGAATGTGATTTATAATCACATAACAGAAATTAATATAGCTTGCGAGAAAATGATCACAAGTTCAATCTCACTTTGATCAGTATTTCGTTTATGGCCCTCGATGCTGAAATACGATCAAACTCGTTTGTAACAGGCACCACAGGACTGTGGAGTTTTGTTTGATACAGCCCGTATTTATAACATCTGTGAATGTGAAAACCGGCATTTATGAGTATCATGTATAGAAAAAGCAAAGATATATTGTAATAGGTAAAAAAGCACACACAAATACAGTACATTTAATATATTTCTGAAGACATTAAAATGTACATAATTTAAATATAAATATATAAAAGTTATTTATAGATACACCAATAATCACTCCCCTTTTTATAACGATAATTTAGAACTGTGGCCTGCTCTAGATATTTCACTTTCAGGTCCATTATATTTCCTTTTATTACACTTAGTGTATTAAAATCACCATCAGAAATGTTAGGGTTGTCAAAAATTCAAATAATGTTTCTACTGCATTCTGAGCTGACAAGTAAATTGGCATGGATGTCATCAAAACCATACCTTTAATTTACATGACAGTCTTCATCACTATCTTCATTGTTTAGCCAAGTCCCTATTATATTACTCTTCATGGGAACTCCACAAGTTATCCAATTATAACACACTGGGAGGCAAAATCTTCCCTGATTTTGTAACCAACAACACAGAATTTCTATTCCAATTGTGAGCATACGAGCACCAGAAACAGTTAATGTGGAGATGTATTAAGCCATGGGATCCAGACGTTTATGTGCGAATGGGTGTCCGGTTCAGAGAAGAGAGCAGTCACCAACATCCTTTCTACCAAGAATATCTTTATTCAAATCTATATAGTAGATGTAAAAGTGATAAACCTATGCAGCAGATGGAGGACAGGATAGACAAACTTCAGACTAGGAAATCCTGATTTAGATGATGAGATCTTTGTTCAATAATGCTGCTGGCAAAAGACTCCCCACCCAGAAGGTTCAGCTCGTGAACTCAGAAAACCAATCAGTCAGGAAAACTGGGGGTGTTGAACCCCATCCAGCATTGAAGGGGCTGACCACTGATGATGATACAATGCCAAGAATACAAACTATCCTTGATATATCTCTGAAGCACACTCATTGCATACATGGAATAACTGTACACAAATTTCAGTCAACTAAGAGATAACAACTGCTCACTAAAGACATGCTATAGATGAGTTTTACTGTATACTTGTATTAGAATCCTGGGAGGGGAATCATCCTCATAATTATCATCATCATTGTTGCTAATACAAAACATTTAACATGTAATTTATAGGAGTGTTTGATCATTTATTGCTATCCATGGTAAATGAAACCTTTAGGTGGCTGTCATTTTGTCCTACATTCTAAAAAAGAACTGCCTTATGAGAAGCTGTATATTTTACAAGGTCTATTGCTATAAACAATTTCAGAATGCTTTATTAAGTGGTGTTAATGTTTCTCCCATCTTACAAACTCATATACTCACCATGTTGTTGTTACAAACTCTAGGAATTTAGAAAGTACAATGTTGGGGTGGCCTCAAGTGCCAGTGAGAGGTGAAGCCCTACATTTAAATATCAAGCTATGATAATGTCTTGTGATGCCTGGTTATGACTGTTACTGACCTCATGGGGCGGTAACAAGAAAGTGTGGAGAAACAGTGGAACAATAAGGTGAAAGAGAATACTAAAAAACAACTCAGCTAAAAATTTTTTCCAATGACATTTCATCTGCCACAAATCTTACATGAAGTCATCCAGAACTGAATTCAGAACTTCATGGTGTTAAACCATCATCTTATCACCCAAGTCACTGCATCTTCCCCACTGCCCCCTCCCCCCCACCCAATAACTAATATGCAAGTCCCTTATTAAAATTAAAATACATATGACAATATAAAAGCATGAGCACCACTTCATCAAGATAACATAATACTGTTCCTTCATTGTACACATTATTATTATTATTATTATTATTATTATTATTATTATTATTATTATTATTATTATTATTATAGGTATTCAGCCTTTGGACCAGTCTGGGCAGAGACCAGAGCTCAGCCAGGCGACTGGTATGGCTCTGGTATGCTGCATCCTGGGCAAGTTCTTAGGGGTAGTTTGCCATTGCTTTCCCCCGTGTTTAGACGTTCCCACTTTCGCCACCAGGATTGTGCACACGTGACAACTAAATTTCACAATTTAACAGACTCCTTCAGAACTGATATTCTTGCCATCTTACCTAGAAATGCTTGTAATCACCTTAAAAGAAACTTAATAGGTCAGTTCCACATGTAATTTTTATGGCAATATTATGTTGGTAGATATGATTCGGCCACTGTAGCAATCATAAATTCAGCTACTGTAGCAATCATTAAACATTTGGTATTTCTATAACAGGAATTGTTACTTTAAACAAAAGTGTTTCAGTTAATATAAGTAATCTGTTAATGTTACAATAAAGCTGCTCTACTGAGTATAGAAAATAACATACCAATTTGATAGTAATCCGAGCCACGGTCCAATTTTAGAACTGAAATACAATCCAATTTAAAAACAGACATTAATCTACAGCAGAGTCAAAGAAACATTTTTATGTACATCTGCAAATGTTATATATAACTGATATTTCACATTTAGGCCCAGTAACAATTATGTGATATTCCAGTATTTAATACAGTAATACAGAAGGCACAAGAAATATGTATAATAATAATGTATCAAAAAAGGTCTAGTGACATTCCGCTGTTACACATATTATTATACTGAAATCATGATAATTATAATTTATTATTCTAAGCGCATCTAATTAGTTTTGTAATTCTATCAGGCAAAATCCAACAGTTCGCATTTTAGATCAAATAAAATGATTGGGAATCTGTGTAGATGTACTGCATGGAACATTTTACTACACAAAATCAGAGTTTTCAAAACATTGTGAATACGACAGGAGCATTTCCTTAACATTCAAATACAGTGTAATGAAACCGTTTTTATAAGATAACCATTATTAATGACTACCAACATCTTCTTCTGTTTACTAGTTTCAACACTGACATAAAAGCCCTTCTGCTTTATAATTTTCTCATACGCCTGTTACTGTAGAAAGATCAGTGTATATCAAGCAAGGCGCTGCAAAAGAAGCTTTGGAATTTCGATGACAAATCATCTGCCAACAAAACAATTCATCTGCATGTGTTTGTACATCAACAGCGTAGTGAAAAAATTTTATGTTAGCACACTAAAATATAAATGACTTTTCCCCAAACATATGGCTAGACAATAACAAGCGTTTGCTACAGTAAAATTCAATTGCTGAAAAAAAGACAGTATCAAAAGAAGTTTAACACTCTAATTGACCATTGAGTAAAATTATAATAGGTACTAAAGGAAGACCATCACTGCCCCCTTAAACTTTCATTATAAAATTAAATGTTGACAATTCATTTTCGTAATGATTATGGTTCGTTTGTATGTAACACCATTCACTGTGACATTTTTATACATAACACTTATTTGCGTACTGAAAATATGGTGTGTAGAAATTATTACTAAGAATATAACAATTAGTGACGCTTGGGTCCTTGAACATTTTAACAACTTTGTATCTGTCATTATAGGCATAACACTTGTTATACTTTTAACATGTATCTTATCAGGCTAAAATTGTTAAGTAGAAGTAGAATACAAGTTACAACATTTTTAAGTTATATTTTTAACATTTAATAAGAGTTGTTCACATATCATTAATGGAAAACATTTCCCTTTTGTAATACAAAATAGAATACATATATACATATATGTAGTACTATTAATACAATTGTTTTAAAATGGCTGTAATTGGTTATGTGTTTGGACATTCACAACATAAAATGTCTCATCAAAGTCACCTTGCAAATGTTCACTAAATGACTGAAAATGCAATGTTCCATTCAAATAATATGTCTCATCAGACAACACACTGAGTTTATAAGTATGAAGCTCACAGGTCATCAAACATCTCTTCATAAATATTAAATTACAGCCGTTTCAAAATTAAAATTTCCTCTACTTGCCCTGCTTACTCTTTGTTTACTTCTCCGTCAGCAATCAACAGAATTGCATTGTTAGGCCTGTAAAAAGAATGTAAATGATCAACTGTATTAAATAACTACAAGGACAATTTGTTACTCATAATATTCCAACAAAGTTTCTGTTGGGCTGTAGAACACCAACAGTGTAAAAGCACAAATACTGTTACTGCTGCTTGGTTTTTGCATGATTACTAAATACATTATGCATATACATTTTTATGTCTATAGAGACGTGGGTTAGACTGGAGAAAAATTATTTCTCATAATTACAACCATATCCCCAATGGTATTGCCTGTAGACAAATGGGGATAAGAACCTTGTAGACTGAAGTCAGTAATTCTGCATTCATTTCTACATCGAAGCTAAGATTATCCATATACAAGTCTTTATACATCTGATGTCATTTCACCATAGTCTACAATAAGGCACTGTTAACTTGTAAAGATGTGGAAGTGGAAATGGGGAATTACAAGAAACTAACATGTGACTGCCAATATCAGACATGAATGTTTGTTGAGGAGTAGTTGGCTATACATCACAGATCATTATATAATGCACACTAAAGAAATTAAATGTATATTTAATTTGAGAAATAAAATAAAATATGAATAAAACTGAAAACAGCTCTTACCAACAGTGACTATTACATACCTAACAAGCCTGGTGGTACTGTATCACTGGAAACTACAAGGTAAACCACATGGTCAGGCCGAGTATAGAATGGAGGTGGAATCTTCAAAGATCAATAGCACTGGCATGTGAAGTTGACTTCAGAAGCCCAATGCAAGAAAACATGAATAGGGTATAAGCTCAATTTCAAAACTGACTCAATTCCAAATATAACATTTACTTTCTCATCAAATTTGAGCAAGTCTGGACAGACATCAAATATACTTAAGCCCATTGAGGTCATCTGAATATTTTGATCATAAGTGTTTACTAAACCTTGTAAAGCTATTTATTAAAACACTCACATATAGTATGTTTCTGAAGAGGACTGGTTCAGATCTCCAATGGGACACAGACTACATGGACTAGGTTTGTAATAGACTTCCTCCGCGCCTCCAGCAAATTCCAGGGTAGTACCTCAAATTAAGCCAACCATGTCATTTCATGTCATACATTCTGTGCTACCATCATCATCATCATCATCATCATCATCATCATCATCATCATCACTGGATAAGACACAAAACATGATCTACGGCAACGAACGTATAGAAGAAAGATACGCATAGACTGAAATATTCAGTACTCATACACGACATATAAAATGACTGGAAAGCTGTCCTTTGTTGAGTTTTGTACACAAAACACCAGGCCATCACACTCATATGCTCACTTGCTAGGCTAGGAATACAGGCATACATGCTTAATCCAGACCACAACAGTCATGAATGACAGATTACAGCTACACGTCAAATATCAAGTGACCAATGCAGCAAGTAGGATCACTATCCATCTGTTGCCAGCTGCAAAATTCAGGCATCCATAATTCTTCATCTGTATCCATTTTGTGAAGTGTTTCTGGGGAATATAACCTCTGTTGTTGGCAAAGGAACTGTTGTACTTCAGATTCTGGTACAGCATCTCAGCATCTGGAAAGGGTAACAGGCACATTAGTGATGAACACAGAAGGAATGAGACTGCACATATCCTCTAAAACACAAAAACAATAATACTTACACACCGCTCCCAGTGGTTCACTCTTAACCCCAGTCCTTTTCCTTCCATTTCTGTATCACAGCTTTTATCACATGACTTATCCTTCTACAGTGATGATGGAGGCCGCAGGTTCCTTCAGTAATTATCTACCAGACTACACAGCAGCACCACCATAGGACTCTCATTACTCGATCACATTTATCACACAGCTTTTAAAATCTGATATAATCAGGGTCAGTTTTCAGGGTGGGTGAACTGGGCCACTTCCCACAGCATGGAGCTAAAGTGGGTACTGAACCCCAGTACATCATGGAATATTTTAAACAACTCTGGTACTTCATGAAATATCATGTTCCCAATACCATACTTTATTATTTTTTATTGGAACTGAGGAATGCTCCATGACTGCTTTCAATTTTATAGTCATCTTTGCCACAGTTTGTGTCTGTTCTTTCCTATATATGGAGTTGTGATATTATGCAGGAACTCAATCTTGACCATATGGCAGCAATAGGTAGTGACCTGTACAAGGTTTTCAGCTATTTCAGTGATCGAACTTAGCATGTGCAAGGACGCATTTTCCTCCAAACATTTAGCTTTAGGATAATTAAAATATTTTTAAGCAATATGGTCACACTTTCCAAAGCAATCTTAATACAGATAGGGGATACACTTTTGCTTCTTGATGGACAGGTAATGATTCAAACATAAGAAGTTCATCAAGAAGGTACTCTATAAAACAATAGAAGAGGATGGGAATCATATGTGGGCAGGTTCAGCATTCAGATCATATAACGTCTAGTTTTTGCAAGGAAAAGTACATTTATGCCATACAGAGTAACCTCAGAGTGGACAAAAGAAATACTCTGAACTGCTCTCAGATTATCAGCTGGCTACAGAATGATAAGGCAGAGAAATGGAAAGGATATCAATCGATGAAGAAGTGTTCTTTAGGTTAAGTCAGAGAATATCACATACAGCAAGGAGTGAGGACCACCCAATCTGACACTTGTCCTAGTTGACTAGTACACCAATAGAGTTCACAGATTCACAGGCTGATACAACTGTGTATACATAAAGAGTATATCAGCAGCTCCTCACCACACCAACAATGATGATGGAGACAGGGAAGGTCTTTACAACATTGGTTTTTAAGCCCATCATGAACATGACTGATAACCCTAGAAGGCACAAAAGCTTCAAATCTGTCAAGCATGGAAATATACCAGAAGCTAAAACAACAAGACAGTAAATGAAATCTAATTGAAGTCAGATTTATTAATTGTACTTGTGAAAATATTTGTGGTTATCACAAAGAAAGAAACTACAGAATAAAACTCACCTCTAAAATGAAAACATTTGTACCTACAGCCACATCTTGCCATCCACTGGATTACATCCTTAAAAATAATACATTTCACAAGACAAGATTCTAAGAGAAAATTGGGAGGGGGAGAAGGGCATGAATCCACTGTTAATATCCCAAAATGCAAAACATTGTCTTTTCTTTCACATAACAAACATAAAGTAACATTAGGCTCAAAATACAATTTGTTGCAAAAATATGAACTTTGGATGTTATAAATCCCTTCTCTAAGCAAATGGAGACCTGGTGTAACTGAAGCCACCAACTCCTTCCACATACACCCAAATGAAGAACTGTAGGCACAAAACCAAATTACCACAATTGGTAAAACTGGACATACATGGAAAACTGTGGATATTTGGAATCCATTGTTTGAAAACCTGTTGATTGATGAGAAGTCGCTTCATTAAGAACAGTCTTCTCACTATGCGGGAAAGTAGAGTTCAGTGACAATTGCACTCTTTTTTCATCAGTCTTGTTGCACTTGAAATTTACAAGCAATGAAACATTATCATTCCTGCCACTCAGTAAAATCATTCAGGATAGACATGTAGCATATACATACACAATTCTATTCATGGAGACCAAATGTAGTTACAAAAATGCAATCACCTTATTTTTCTTCCAACACAGAGGTCTTGTGAAAGTAGAGAGTAACCAGTTCAACTTAAAACTGCTGTGGTAGTTTTCAGTTGTGTCATCCCCGTTGTGTTGTCGAATAACAAGAACAAGCTAAATGGTACATATGTACATCGTCACGATATACATATGTACCATTTAGCTTGTTCTTGCTGTGGTAGTATACTGCATTTTCAACACAAACTAAATGAGACACACTGACTCCACTATTAAACATACATCATGTTACAGTTACATCAGGACAACAATTAACAACAGCACTCCATAGTGTATATCAGGTACTTAGGCACATTCATAATTTCTCATTGAAACTGGTGGCAAATTGTGTGGAATGGCGACTTATATGACATCAAGTTACAGAGCTGAAACATATCAGTAGAAAAAAAAAATACTAAACTCTGAAAAGGCTAGGTGATTATTGCTAAGTTACGCCAGCCAGCAATCAAGGATCTCAGATACAGCCACCAAACATCACTGCATAGACAAGAGTACAATGGGGTGCTGATAAGTCCTTAGCCCGACCAGGAAGGAAACAAGCTACAGCTAACAAATTTGGGATTTATTCAACACACTCCCCACAAAGCTCAATACACTTCTTAGCCCGTTGTTCTAACTTTTGCAAGCCACTCAAAAAACATTCAGATGGTTGTCCGTCCAACCAGGTCTTCATGGCAGCAATGACCTCCGCATCGGACAAAAAATGGAGACCTTTCAATTGTTTTTTTTCAGTCCAGGGAACAGGTGGTAGTCCGACGGGGCCAGATCCGGAGAATAGGGTGGGTGATCAAGACAATGGAAGCCCAGGTAGGCCAGTTTCTT
>JGI20166J26741_12166694_pt1 | contig 18333 bp, 9 predicted proteins | sample TergutCu122P5_FD_26741 | JGI IMG/M metagenome (IMG submission 26741)
GGTATGCCACTGAGGAGATGATTGAGTTCTGTTGGTCAAAAAAAAAATTAGGCAAGTTCCCGTGAGGGTGTTGTGTTTTTTATAGAATCTATTGGAGTTTGTCATATGAAATTTCTGTTGAATCGTTTTTGGCTGAATTTTTTTAGGAAGATATCAAGATTTAGTCATTTTAACACCTGCTTCTTCTTCTTAAATCCTAATAAGGCTTGAGTCTGTTCCTCATGATACTTATTATTTTTTAACAGTGCTCAATTTGTCAGTCATGTTCTCAAGCACACTCAAACCTTCAATTCTATTGTAGGTTCACATCAGAACGTCTTTTTTCGGATTCTGTATGGTAACATCTTAAAAATATCTACTCCTGTCTCGTTGGGTGCAAAGACATTCTCTTTAAGTGGCTGCATTAACTCTTCTTTGTGTGGCCCAGCAACTTGACTAATCTGCATGCTCCACTCATCAAAGTCAACCTCTATTCTCAGTACCACCGTGCTTTCACAGTTTTTCTTATTTCTTTGCCCAGCTTGTAGCTTTGAAAATTATGGACAGATTTGGAGAGCAATCTTTTCATATTCCATTCATGCTAGGTTAAGACTTCTTAGCCTAGGCACTGGCTATGATGTCTGTGGCATGTTTGCTATTGAAACATTTCCACAATTCCTCCACACTGGGGGGTTTTTTTGGGGGGGAGGCCATCCATTGTCACTGTGATTGTACCAAACATTCTTCAAACACCATAATAAGCTTTGGTGTAACAATAGTTTTTTCATCAGGTAGCTGGAGACATGGCATGTTGGGAGGCAGAAGGACATGTTTTATGTATTTGGGTAGTGTTTCAGTGTTAGTGGGATATACAGGAGCATATCAAACAAAAACAAAATATTGAAGACTATTTTTGGTCATGCAGTTTGTTTTTATTTTTTGGTGCTGTTGTTGATAGAATAGTTTAGTGAAAAATGGGTCTGACATCCTCTGCTTCATCATAGACTACCACTAAACAGAAGGGGAATAGCTAAGTAATCCCCTCAGTGATTAGCACTCTGTGCCTGGTGGATGACAAGATGCTTCAGCTTATAATATCTGTTAGTGTTGCCACCTGAGATCACAGTCACTTGAGACTTTGCTGCCTTGGAACCTGGAGTTGGTCACTCTTCCTTGGGGAAGCATGTCCTTGTAGGCGTCCTCTTCCAAAATAAGCCAATCAGACCTGTGTCAGACACCTCCTTGGCTCTATAACCCATCTACTCTAACAGCATATTATAACGTTTCAGCAGCCAAGGCATCCGAAACTGTACATGCCGAGTATTCAACATTGGCTTCAGGATGGAGATCTTCTTTTTTTTTTTAAGTCTTCAAAAATATTGCCATGAGGTTTTTGATGAATTTCTCTTTGTGTGGTTTTCAGTGTATGTTATCATGCTTCATGTAATTACAGGTTTTGACTCTAATTACCAGCTTATTTCTGGAGGTTTAGATCTAGCAGAAGTAGCTGTAATTTTTGCAGCATTTGCATGGATTCATGAATGCCTTCCAAAAGTTAGTGTCATTTTGTTTAAACTAGTAACATGGACATCATCACATATCTTTCTGTTGTTGGCATACCACTGTAGCACGGTCACATGCTGCTCTAATGTTATACCATTTCTACATTTATTACTTTTCCCAACAGTGATAGCTCCTGACCCTTGCCACTCATTACTCCTGTTTCACATACAAGCTAAATACAAAATGTAAGAACTTGATCGAAGCCACTTGACAAACACAAGAAGGAATCTATCATGTTGTCCAGGAGGACCACTGGGATAAACAAAAATACAAAGGTTGAATGAAAAGTAGTGCATCTACCTATGTACAACAAACATGTCTCACTCTTACCATAATATACCAGAACATTCCATTGCCATGCACAAGTTTTGTCAAACAGTGTGCATTAGTTGGGAGCAAACCCTGCTTTTATTATTATGTTAGTCAAGAACTGCCAGTACTGTCTCATTGACCTGGAGGGACTGAGGTAAAACATGAGAACTTCACTCATAATAGCCTCTGTCCTGACCCAGATTTGAACTAAGTACCTTGAATATATATGTAATAAACACTGTAACTTACACAAACTTGTTTTAGAGAAAAAGATAATATTAAACGATTCATAAAGGCATTAGATTTGAGGAACTGAACTGGTTTTATTAGTCTGCAATAGTGTTCAGTGTGGCTTGATTGCTGGTGATGGCAATGAACTTATCAACTTCAAGGAATTTGTAGAACAGGGTGCTTATCAGCCCCTTAACAGAATACTTTTGCCATATGTTTATATAAGTAGTACCACTACTGTGATTATAGGCAGTGTAGTTTGTGTTTGGTAATAAGGAATCAGAATCACGATTGCATCTCATCCCACATATGTCAGAGGAGGACAAATTAACAGGCTTATATAGGTAAAATGTAACAAGTGGTATGTAAAAGAGGTACGACCATTTTCTTAAACTTTTTATCATCCTTGTAAAGAAAGTCATAAGGTGCATGTATGTATTTGGACGAAAGTGTACAATATTTTGACAGTTCTCATTATCAGAAATTATACAAAGAGCCAAGAATATTTTTAGTAACAAGTACACTAGTTGTGACTGAGACAGGGAGAGAAGCTGTGTTGTAGTGCCACTCTGTGCTGTCTTGCTTTCTTACATTGCTTCTCATGCAGTAAGATTCTTGTTGCTCTTGCTCTTTTTCTTTCTTCTCTCACTTTCTGATTGCCTGAACATCAGAATGGGGCAGTATGTAATTATAATTAAACTTCATACAAATGACAGTCCATTGTGCTGCTCAGAACAGAATGGCTGCACATTTTAGGCACGCATCAGATGACAGGACAGTGTAGAGGATCCGAAGACACATATGTGTTGTTGTGTGTCACAGTGGCTGCTGCTGCTGCTGATGATGATGATGATGATGAAGACAAGCCTCTGGGCTACTCCAGTAGCTTGACAATTCCTGAGATTGTGATCGATTGCTACGACACTCCTGAAACCAACTTGCTCGATCCATTCAAGTTTGACCTGTGGCTCGTTCATGACCAGACGGACCCTGACTCTTTCATTTCAAGTGAGGAGGCATTGGATGAGAGTGATGGGGAGGATAACAGGAGTGAATTTTTTCATGAAGTTGATCTCAACCAGCAGCTATTGACTGACAATAATTCCTCTACAGAACTGGATGCTGACACACTACCATACTTAACACATTTCTTAGCACAGGCAAAAGTAGAATCAAAGACTGAAGTTAACACTACTGTTTGGTGCAGTGATGAGAATGTGTCTGCCAATAGTCATGTGGCAGTGAAGGCAGACCAGAAGGCTAACATCAGTGAGAATAGAGGTCTGTGTAGCTTGCCAGATGTTGCTAATAGATTGCACCAGTGCAGCAGATCATGCTTGTATGTGTACTCAGGCCCTCACATTAAACGGGAATCTTGTAGCCTTGAGCAGAGTCCTCTGGGTGAGTCGTGCAGTTTCCCTTGCTGATGGTATGTAGCGGATTTCGTCTAGAAGCAAATGTTTGGGATACTTTGTAGAAGCAGTCTTTGAATATGATGCTTGGTGTGATTAACAAAGTGAACTCTACTAACAGCAAATTATCTCTGCAGCATTCATAGTTCCATATTCATCCACTGTGTATGGAAAGTGGAAATCTTCAAATCTGTGTGATCTACTGTAATGAGATTAGAATAGTGTCACTAACATTTGGCATACTTTAGCATTGCAAATCATTTCACAATTTAAAAGTAATACAAAAATGACTATCTGGTTTCACCTTTCCTGCTCAATCAAGAAGGTTATCTTGTTAGGGCTGGCCAGGTCTTTTTGTGCATATGAGCTTGTTGTGATTTCAGTGTGTGCATGTTGAACATCATACTGAGCTCAGTGATTTCCAAATTCAGGTGTTGTAGCTACAGCCTCACCATTTTGGGAATTGCTGACTTGTTGTACAGCACATTTTTACTTTCACTAACAATGTACTGTGTTTAGTACCAATGATGCACATTTTGAATTCAGATATCAGTGCCATTGTTGCCACATCATTTTCTCATAAAATAATTATGCTGGATTTTGTGCCTTTTGGTATTTGTGGTCCTTATTTCTGATATACGTGTATATTTTTTCATTTTAAATGAGTAGTGTTACACAATAATGGAATACAATACTGATGGGAATCAGCATGTGTTATTGTACCTTACATTCACAGCAAGAATTTTTTGTCAGGAGAGTTTCTGACAGTGGGAAGCAACTAGCATGGCCATTCAGTGTGAACGTGTTAACATGTATATGTGATTTCATTTACAGAAATACTTTGTTCTGGAGATGTTCAACTGCCTGAAGTTTACCATAGAAGTGGCAATATACTTTCCTGTAACAGCAAACAACAGCAAATTCTTTGTTAGAAAATACACTTATGCAGTGACATTTGCAAATTCAGAGTGGTCTTGGTTCTTACACAATTGCAAGCTGCTCCTCAAAGGAATACAGACATAATCTTTCAATCTAACTTTTCCAACTTGGGCTTCTACATAATAATGCACTGTTGTTTTGTGTCTACTGATGTACTTTGTTGCTTTAGTGTGTTAAATTAGGTATTCTAATCACTTTAATTGTTGTGTATGAAACTCTGTCTGCTAATGTATAAAAGCAAATGCCCTGCACTAAGTATTTGCATTTATGCCATAATGAATGTAGAGTGGCTGTTTGTGATTTTTATAATTAGAAAACTCTTTTTTTTTTACTGCCACTTCAGTTTACATAGTTTTTCCGTCCTCTGTTACCTGCCTGGGCATAGCTCACTCTTATATTTCTGAGACAGTTTTCTTACAGATCCTTTCCTTTGTCTTGTTGAGTGACACAACATGTGCAGTATTTTCAAAAACTTGAAGAGTTCAGTTTATGATCTCTAATTTCATGTGAAAGAACGGTTATGTATTTTCAGTCATTGGTTCCACATGTGGATATATTATATACATTACATATTTCTTCAGTGTAGGAACTTATTCATTGAACGTTAAATCATACTAAATGATATGTCTAGTGTGTCTGCAACACTATGTATTTGGTGCTCTTTCTTAATTTATATGTTTTTGTCCATTTTATTCTTTCCAGTTTTTCAAATAGTTTGTTTGAAGTACCCATTGATATATTGATAAGCGTATTTTGATTTCATAGTAAGTTAAATTAAATTTCATCGAGTCATTCAAGATTTCTATACTCTTACTGTTTTCAGTTTTCCTCACTTAAATTCTGTATTCCTGATTTGTATCATGAACTGTGATCACTTGACTTATGTATGTGTAGTGATAACTGATTTTGAACTTTAATTCTCCTGATTTAGATACTGTCAATTTTAATTACCACATTTAGACCCTTTTTATTCAGTAATGGCTGGGCTTCTTATGAAAGAATATGAAAGGAACTAATATTCTGAAGAGTATGTCATGCAAGTAACAGGTACAGGCAGGTATATTGTGTCTTACAAACATGGATGAGCTGCTTTGGCTATTTGTGTATATGAATATCTATGTGTGTGGGTGCGTGCGTGCATGCATAAAAGGGGAGAGGGAGGTGGCTGCCACCACGGAAGATACAGCAGTTACTGTACTTGTACATATTAACATAACACCTTGTGTGAGAGTGAATATTGTCCCACTAACCAACTTGCCCTCTCTTCTAGAGAGCACCAGACTACTAACAACAGAGTTGGATCGCCAGGAACCCAGGGTGGAGGAGCCCCTCATCCTACACCCAACTCCAAGCCCTCGTCCTGTTCCAAAACCTCAATTCCATGAAGACAAGACCTTTCATTTTCAGGCATCCCCAGTGGAGCCTGTAGCTCCTGGACTTGCTTATGAAGTTGCCCCTGTATCCCACATACCAGTTCAACGAGTCGTCGTTGGGATATCCCCTTCTGAGGCCGTAGCTGTATTAGAAGATTCAAAGACTGATACAGTAAAATCTGAAGCAGGGAAAGTTATTGAAGAAGATATCCAGAGTTATTCAGATAGAAAGAAGTTCTGGGAACAAATGACAAGCACGGCAAAGACCGCCACTGAAACATTACCTAAACTTCGCGCTCAGAGTCAGGAAACAGTAGTACCACCAGTGCCCAAGCCAAGATCTTCAGTACCCACTTCTGCACCATTCATATCAGTACTTCAAGAAAGTGGTATAATAAAATCAGAGGCAGAAAGTGATACGGATACCACTACTTTTAGCGATTCTACAATCCGCATGCATCCTCCACCAGCCTCAGTGAGCAAGCAGTCCACGTTCACTGGCTCCTCGGACACTTCAGATCGTGAAGGTTCTGAAACGGAAGCCACAGACGTTGCAATGAGCCAGATTACTGGTGTCCCGACTACAGCTCCGTCTGCAGTTGCGGTGTTCAGCCAGCAGTACTCTCACACTGAAGAGGAGGAGGCAGGTAGTAGTGATTCGGAGGCAGAATACCTGGCCAAGTGCATGGAAAAACCTTTAGCGTACGAGAATACAGCCTTTGTAGGAGACGATGATGGAAGCAGCAAGCCCTCAAGTCTTGTTGGTTCTCTAGATAGCAGTGAAGATATTCCCACAATTTCAAGTAAACGAGCACTATTTGAAAATAATCTTGAACAAACTTTGCCTGTAGCAGCGTCGAGGAAGGTTTACGGGAGATCTGTATCTTTACCCACTGACGATCTCGTTCCGTTTGATCAAAATGGAAGCGTGCGTGCCAAAAAACGATATTTTGAAGCTCAGATCAAGAAGGAAATGGTTGTAGAACAGCTTATGACGCAGTTAGAAGAAGAAGCTTCACCTGAGCATAAGGCAATCACCCAAAGTGCCGTCAAGCAGCCAGATGATAAGGAAGGAGCAGTGAGCCGTCAGACACGTAGTGATATACTCTGCCATGAACTGTATGAAAATGTAGAATCTCTGGTTCCAAAGGACGAGAACATTCTGACATCAGCCAAACACGTGGGAAGGCAAACCCAAGAAGACATTTCACTGGAAGGTGGATATTATATAGGTGCTACCACGGCAGGTACGAAATTGCGAGATGGAACTGACGTAAAATTCAGCGTTATCGCCGACGTTCCAGAGAAATGTGTTCAGAAGCCAATATATAAAACCGAAGATGAGAATATGCACGTAGAAGATGTTCAAGAAAGTACTGTAGCTTCTGAAACCAAAGTGCCAAGTGTAAAGAATTTAGCTAAAGATTTTGAAATACAATCCTTTTTATCGGGTCAAGAAGCAACAGTAATTCCAGATTCGAGTGCAAGTCTTCATGCAAAACATAAAGTACTGGACACACGCATGTCTAGCAGGCCTCATTCTACACACTATAAAGAACAAGGCATGGATAAAGACTTAGAGCAGCAGGTAAAAATGTCAGACCTAGAGGTACAAGATACTGAGGAGAGGAAAGCAGTCAAAGACATACGAACAGTCTTCGAGAGTAAGGTCCATGAAACAGCACCTCAGCCTTCAGGTGTAGTGGCACAGTCTGCTGCAGAAGAGGGTTCATCCAAGACGGAGGTAATGGAAGTGATGTCTAAGGTGATAGACATTGACTTGATCTCAGAAACGCGAGAGGAACAGATAGGTGATCAGTTAGCAGAGGTGCTACACTACAAGGCTGAAAGTGTTACCAAACTATCTGATTCGCTCGAGGTACACGTTGACAAGAGTGAAATTGAAGAGACTGAAAAGGAACGTGTTTTCGAGGAGGATATAAAAGCAATGGAGTCCTGCAGAATAGATGATGATGGGGTGGCATCCATTACTGTAACTTTGTCTGGTAAACAGCAGTCAGATAGCTACAGTCAAGGGGAGAGCGAGGATACAGCCTCTGAATCGGACGTTACTCCTGAGGAACATCCACTATACCAACCAGAGGAGCATATTCACGATACTGTATGGGAGGTTCCAGTACAAGAACAATCAGAATCCGTAGCTGTAGAGACAGTACATGAGATACCCCTTGAGAAGCGAATTATAGATGGAAAGGATGTGGATGAGAACGTTTCAATCAGTGAAACACAGTTAAAAATGTCAGAAGAAGAGGCCCGAATTATTGCAGAAGAAGTTGTCGACAGCATAGAAGCTGAGGTTGCTAGAAGAAGTGACTTAATCCTTGACACAGCATCCCCACCCGTTCCCCCACCAGAGACTGCCGAATCACAGGTAACAGAATATCTGCGACAGCTGGCCGGCAAGGAGGAACTAGAACCACGTGAGGTTCAACTCATAGAATCAGTCCTGGCCAGCAAACACCGAGAAGAAATGAAGAAGTTGGCCCGCACGGACACAACTACGTCCAGCATGGAGATTACAGACGAGGACTTGCGCAGTAGTGGCGTGGAAACTGATTTATCACCGCTTGACAGCCAAGCTGGTCGAACGAAAGATGACAACGAACTCGAAGCTGTAAGCTTTAAGCTGCAAGGTGAAGAGGTTGTCGAGAAAACTTTGGCTGAAGTACGCGAGTCTCTAGAAGCTGCACAGGAACAACTTATCGAGCAACATAAGAAGAAGGAAGAAGTGATTCAGAAGAAAGAGTCTCCCTCAGAATTCGAATTCAAAGTGTTAAGTTTCGAAAAATGTCTTAGCGAAAGCATTGAGGAATCACGTTTTGAAGATGTCAGTGCAACTGCTGACTACACTGAGGCCAGAAAGGACGGCAGAACAGTGAGTCATGTCACTGACGTGGCTATGTCTAAGAAAGATGAAATAACTGGAGATTCAAGAAACACGGAGAGAGCAGAGATAGTTGTTGGCAAGGATGGTGTGCAGGAAATAATTGAGAGTAAGCAACATGTCCTTGAGGAACGGGATATTAAAACACAAAAATCTAAGTTCGAAGACGTTGGTGTGATGAGACAGGAGGCAGGAGTTACGGGTGAGCATCGTATTTTTGCATCCTTTTCAGATGATGAGGATCGGTCTTTGATGAGTAAAGTATCAGAAACTGAAGCACAAAGAAAAGGCGGGGTTATTCAAGCAACGAGAATTGCTGAGGAGAAGGAAGGTAGTGAATCTACAAAAGAGGAAAAACTTGTGATTGAGAGTAAATGGGAAGAAGAACATTCCGGTTCTGTTTACGAGAAGCAAGATATTGTACAAGGCCAAACTGCAACAGCGAAGTGGGTAGAAACAGAGACAAAAGTGGAAGAGAGCACAGAAGATGGTGAGCTGAAGACTGGATTCAGACGAAAAACCGATTCTAGTTTGGCTGGAGAAAGTAAGGTTGAGAAATTGTCGACTGCTAAATTTGTTGGAAGAAAAGACAATACTGAGCAGGAGACGTATGTTACGGAGATTTCAAGATCAGAACAAAGTACCGAAGAAGCAATGAAGACGGAGAGAAAAGTTGAAGTTAGGAAGAGTTTCAAAGTTGATTCTGGTGTCCCCGAATCAGCCGGGATGGACCAGGTGATGCCGACATTGACTGAGGGTATAGAACTGTCGAACGAAGCTGTCCGTGTGATAGAGAAGGAGATCAAACGAACATCGAGCGAAGAGTCACAGCGGTCTGTGTCTCAGGACGAGTCCACAAAGTCACCTATAGATTCATCGTCATCATCAGGACGTCGGAACGAGGTGGAGGCTGTGCGTGTTATTGAACGGCCAGACTGTAGTGAGGCGACTGTTGTCATGCGACACAGCCGCCATTCGAAACAAGATGTCGAATCATCTAGTTCTGGAGAACGAAGTGGTAGTGCAACATTGCGTACTGACAGACGCTCAGGTGCTGACTTTGAAGCTTGGTCAAGTTCAGGTGAAAGTCATTACCATTCCTTCGAACAGACTTCAGAAAGCGGTCGCACTTCTAGTCGCCCTTGCTCTTCAGATGTTGAAGCCCTAATGGCGGGAGTTGGTACCGCTGGGTCATCTGAATACGAATCTGCCTTAACATCTCAAGAACTCTCAGCTCGTTCTACGTCTCATGAATACCACACAGCCGTTAGCTCCTTAAGCTCTCGCGACTCAATGAAATCTCTGGACTCTGAAAGTTCTGGTCACCTAGCTAGTATTGAAATTTCGAGTGAGGCCTCAGAAACTCTCGTTCCTTCTGCCTTAGAATTAGAGAAGGATATGGAAGGAGCCTCAGAAACGTTGATATTGGAGGATGAAGACTTTGAACGTCGGGAATTGACAGCCCATCCTCCCGTAACAGAGGAAGAAATAGACACCTATGACACAGCAGTGCCTGTTCACGTCATCTGTGGAGAAATAACGCCACGTCAGCACACGTCACACACCTATACTGGTTCAGATATATCTGATGCAGTCTGTTCAAGTATTTTGGATACATCTGGCTTTGATAAAGGTGAAACCTCACAGACAGATGATGGTCGACAAAGTCCCTTTGAACTAATAAGTGAATCTGAAGTTCTTGAATATCATGGGTTAGATATTGGTGGTTCGGAGGACGAAGATGCTGATATTCCCGAGAGGAAGGAAATTCCTCCTCTGTTAACTGATGAATCGGGAGGAGATGAAAGGCCACACTGCATGAAACGATCTCATGAGATGATTTTCCAACCAGAACCCAGACCTATTATAACAGACAGTCCTCTGTCCGAAACTGCTACGGAAGAAAAGTTTGGTTCAAGTGTTGAGGAAGGTAGCATTCTGAGTGTGAGTCTTTCAAGTGCGTCAGATGCAACAGGCCTCAGGACAGTGATAGAACTTTCGAGGGCAGATTCTGAACGCATGGATGCATCAGTCACCTCTGAGCAGTTAACAGTTTCAGGTACATCAGAACAGCTGAGCCTCGAGGAAATAGATCCAGCAACACTCAGTGGAACGCAGTTTGTTGATTCCGGAACGTGCACGTACCCCACATCGACTTCAGGCCGCGAGCTGCACCTGTCTTCTGTAACAATAACCACTTCTTCTGTGGACGAGTATGGTGTTCAGAGTGTGTGTACCCAAGTCACATCACAATGTCATACTCCTGTCCTGGAAGATGATGACAATGATAGTCAGAATGAGACAACGGAAAGAGAAAGTGGAGATGACTTTCCTCAGAGTAATGGCCCCACACAAGTCGATTATGTACCTGAATATGACGACGATTATGACGACTCTCGGAAACGTCACATGGGACATCGTCGCAAGGAAAGCACAAGTAGTTTCAAACCTGCGATTGTGCCAATTATTACATCTGTGACACCAGCACAGATAGCTGAACCTTTATCTGAAATTAGTCCATCGAAAGTTGACACTTCTGAAGGAGTTGAAGATATGGCTGAAAGCGATAAATATACAGAAACAGGACCACTTACATTGAAGGAGGTACGCAGTGATGAGAAGAAGGATGTTGATGAAGCTGAGAGGTTAGAGGAAGAATCTTACCAGACTGAGGCAGACCAAGGCTTTCATAGGGACCTGCGTGAAGGAAGGGTTTTGCTGGAAGATGTTGTGGGAATTGAGGAAGACCCTGAGGCCGAACTTGACACAAGTAGACCACAGTCTCAAGTTAGTAAGTCAGATTCTGAAGGGTACCGTCCAATGTCCTCGGGCTTCTCTGATGATCGCCCTGACTCAGAACTGGCTGAATTGCTCAAACAGTGTTCAGAAGGTGGCAAAGATCTTGAAGATCCAATAGAGAGGCCCCTTTCACCTGAGCCAGCTGATGAATTCGAGATCAAAGATGATACACCCGAATTCTCTTCTGAGGCTCAAGCAAGTGTAACCGAGCTGGAAATGGAGTATTCAGGGGCATTCAGTCGTTCAGTAGAATATGCCTCTCATGTGAGTCCAATCCGTGAAGAGCGCACTGGAATGCAATATGTTGAAACCTGTAACGTGATTGAGCAGCCTCTTTCTGATCGTGAGGATGATATGGCCGAAGCAGAAGCAGCATTTCAGATGACTCCTCATGTACACCCTGTTGTACCTTCTTCTTTACCTGCGACCATTCCTGAGGACCCAGCTGCAGAGAAGCATGAATTAGAGACGTGTGATAGGGCTCTGAAGGAAAGCAGGCAACAACGAGAAATAATAATGACTTCTCCAGCTTCCATACCAGACATCACTGTCACCCAACATATGACCCCATTAGTAGATCGCGGCTTCCACTACCCTGATTTAGAATTGGAAGAGGAAGTAGCAATGGCTAAGTCTACACCCCAGACACCAGCATCTATGTCAAGTAGAGCCTCTTCAGAGACTGAGACCGATCAAGGTCGAGAATATGTTTTGGAAGAAGAAGAACGTGATGATTACATTGGTGAGGAACCTGAGCTTGAAGATATCCGAGAAGATAAACATGCTGAGTGGCGGTCTATGGAGGAAGCATCCACTACTGAAGACAAAACTGTGTATGAATCTGAGGTGAAGGAAGTTATTAAGGCAGAAACAGCTTCGCACATGTCTGAGTCTCCAGAGAGTGATTCCTTTGAGATGCTGGAAAAACCAGATATAACTGACGAATATGTTGTGATTGAGGAAGTTGGTAGAGAAGCTGAAGAACATGATATGGAGGGGAAGAGTGTTCAAATCCAGAAAAAGACTCGAGTTTTGAAGAAAAAGCATGATTCAGGTGAAGAACAACTGATCTCTTCACCTCCAGCACCTGCTACGCGCATGACAGAACTGAAATATTATCCAGAACCAGGAGAAGATATGGGTCCATTTCCATTTGATTCAGACAGCCCTCCAACTGCAGCTGTAACTAAGAAATCTGTAGGTGTTCGCACCCAAGAACTATGCCCTAATGGAGAAGAGGGTGAATATGACAGAGAAGTAGAGGCAGGGAAAAAATGGATTGAGATGCAGTTTCAAGGTGATGCTGCAGCAACTGCTGCTGTTGCTGGGTATGGCTATGAAATGGATTTTGAACGTGGGCCACTAGAGGATATTAAAGAAGAAGAGGTTAATGATTTTGACCAAAGCAGTAGCAAAGTTGGCAGCATGGGAAGTTACAAAGGATCAATAGGCAGTTTTGGAAGTGTAAAAGAGTCTCTCAGTAGCACTCCAGAATATGATGTCCTGGCAGGACGGAAATTTTTTACTCGTTCTGGTGAGCATGATGATGTGTCCATGAGTTCACTGCAAGAATTTGAGCAGTTGGAGCATCAGATTGCCTTGGAGGCTGCGCGTAAACGATCGCACGGATCGCAGGATTCTTTGAATGGAAACAACAAGCGATACAGTCATGGTGGTCAAGGTGATGATGTGTCATTGTCATCCCTGAAAGAGTTTGAAGGCCTAGAAACAGCCTGCATTGAAGCTGCCAAGATTGAGACCCGAGCCAAAGAGGAAGAAGCACTTCTATCAGAAATCGAAGAAGGCCATGAGAGTCAGGTCTCTGAGTCTGAGAGCTGTGAGACCATGTCTGTAGGTGATGGACGAGGAGTTTTGGGAGAAGGTGGTGGTGAAAGCGTTGATTCTGATGACTATGAGAAAAGAATGTTTGAGATTGATGAGATAATCCGACAGGCTCAGTCAAATGTTGAGCAATTTGTTGACCCCAAAGATGATGTGACAGAATCAGTGGGCCGTGGCGATTCTCTAGAAGAAGTGGCACGTGTGCCTGAGCTTGATCTTGACCAGCCAATGTATTTGTTCCCTGGTAAAATGACTGCTGGGTGGTGTGAAGCAGGTGATGATGTAATGCGTACCAGCTGTGATTCACTGGATTTGAAAGATAGGTCAAGTGCTCTGCATGCCAGCACAGACTCACTGGATCTTAAGACTGTTGCTGATGTGATGACTGCCAGCACAGATTCCATTGAATTTCAGATACAGTTGTCAGGTCGAGGTGATATTATGACTGACTCTATGGAACTGCCACCTGACTCTACCATAATGGCTACATCTACAGACTCCCTTGAACTTGGTGTGGTTGCCGCTGCAGGAGCAACAGCGATGACTGATTCTATTGAAGAAGAGGAAGAAGTGTCCATGTTAGGGCATGCAGAAGGTCAAGGTTCAGGGTCTGGAGGACATGATCAAAGCAGTTCCAGTGGCCGTGAAGGTGACCTCAGCTCATCTGGAAAGGATGAAAATAGTGGAGAACATGGACGTGTGCCACCACCCCGATCAGATATGATGCTTGGTAGCACAGATTCTTTAGAGCCTTCCAGTTCCACAGCAACTCATGCCACATACCAGTATGAAACCGATTCTGTCATGTCATCTAGCTTCACTAGTGGAGGTTCTAACACTATGGTCTCTAGCACAGACACTTTGGACCCAACAGGGGCTGGTGGGTTGGATGCTATTGACCTTGCAGCTGCTGCACGTTCTGGTGGAGTTTGGTTTGATGAAGGGAATGGCAGTAGAGGAAAACCTTTTGTTACAGAAGTTATCGAGCCATCAGAAGAGGATGAATTCTCTCATATAATACATCACACTGTTGAATTGCCACCAGAAGTAAGGAAAGTATCTTTTCAGGGACCTGATGCAGAAAGGGCATTGAGAGAATATGTAGAACGCTTTGCCCCTGGTGAGGATGTAACTGAAACTGAAGAAGTTGACAGTGAGGGCAATGTTCATATCAAGCGTGTTGTTCAGCGTCGAGTTGTGATCCGTTCAGAGGACATGTCAGATACAGAATTAATGGGATCTGAACTAGAAAAATATTTGAGACACATTTCTAGTGGAGAAAATGAACAGGCCTCTGGAGAGGATGTCCCTGAGTCTGACTATACACACCTTATGACTTCCATCACTGGTGGTGCAGAATCATTCTCCTCTCCTCCTGAGGTGGTGACTCATCACACCTATGTCACTCGTCACATGATCCATCCTACCCCTGGGGCTGTAGTTACTACCACCACCCAGCAAGGAATTACCACCACCACCCCAAACCTAACAGGTAGACTTTCCCACTAACTGCCCTTTTGTAATACTGTAGAGCAACCAAGATAATCTTTGTAGAACATTGGTTTCCAACCTGAAGATGCAGTTCCTCAGGAAGGTCTTAAAAATTATCATAAAATATCTGTTGTCTTTTCAGTTCTTTAAAATTTTATCTTAGGTGTCCAGAGGTATTGTTAGTGGCAAATTTTTATCATAGTCCAGGAAGTTTGGGAACAATTGATTTAGATCAACAACCATAATACCGTGCATATTAAATGATTACATTTCAGATTATCTTGGTTTCAGTTTGGTGAATTGGAAAGTTCAGCATTCATTTCCCCTAATTATCGAAATGCTGGACTTCGTATAGCAGTAGCTTGCTTGTTTTGTATTCAGGGAGCAAAACCATGACCTCAGAGTCCATTGTACAACGTACTCCTATGTTCATTGTGAACTTACACACTCCAAGGGAAACAAGTGAAACAGTGTCGCTGCTCTTACGAATTTGTTCCATATGTCCACAGCATTGTTGTTATACCAGTAAGGTTGTTGTCCCTATTCTTGTAACACCTATAGGTTTAGTTCTGCATGTTATCACATTCCCTGCAGGTACATAAAGAAAATGTGTTTCTCAGAGCTCTCTTTAGTTGGAATGATGATGAGATGTTTTGAAGTAAATATAATGTATATTTGAATTATTTGTATGCATGCTTATTAAATTTCTTAGAAATATTATTTTACCAGTTGCAATAGATGTTTGTTTCAGTTTGTAATTCGCTGTGTTTATTTCAACAGTGTGAACAATGCATGGCTTAATTTTAATTTGTTGTTTACTTTTTCAAGATGAAGTTCTGAATATAAAGTTTGCTTGGTTCTAATGTCAGTGTCAGTCCCCAAAATTAAATCAGCAGTGTGTTTTTCAACATAGCCTTGTGAAGTATTGTTTTATATATGCATTTACTTCATGTTCAGAAATACTGAAAGTCATCAGTACAGCCTAATTCTTTGCAACTTGCAGAGTAATTAGCACATTCTCTCATATCAGCGACTTAGCAGCATTATTAGCCACTTTAATATTTTGCTGGTTTCTGACAGAATCCCAGCAATTTCAAGAATCCTTCTTATTTTGTTTCTATCACCAACCAGGTGATTTGGTGCTTGGTGACAGGGAGCGGCATCAGTCAGTGAGCAGAGAAGAGTCAGGCATGGAAAGAGGTTTCTATTGATATATTTTCTGTTGTGTTTTTTTGGAATGTTGTGTGTCTATCCCTGGCTGACTCTCCAAACAAATATGTGAAATGTATCTGAACTGACCAGAAACCCTAAGTGATAATGCTGGTACCAGGTAACTTTTAAAAGACATTTGGTAAGACATTTGATTCCCTGCCCATAAATGAATTGTAACAGGTCTTTAAGATGGTATGCATGTTTTATTAACCCTTATATTTACAGCGCTGATTAGACTGACACTCAAAATAATTACGTATATATGTGTGTGAGCCTCACAGATAGGATCTTAAAAATTAAGATGGTCAACATTTTGTGCTTTGAAGAAAATTCTGCCTATATTTTAGAGGCAGAAGACAATGCCAGTGATCACAGTAATTACTGTTTATACATGTTATTCACAAGTAGTGAAATTGGAAAAAAAAAAAAAAAAACAGTTTCAAATTTTAAAGAAATTGGCAAAAATTCAGTGAGTCTTTTCCATATGTATAACACCTGAAGGTTGACTGCCTGTATATTACTGCTGTCTGCATTTATGTGTGCTACAAAGCAGGTGAATACATATTCTAACCTATTGATAATACCACTCGCAATCATCCTGGAAATGCTGAAATACCAATATTGTTTTTTTTTTCTTTTTTTTCTATTGTAAATAGTTTTGCATGCCTGACTGGCATGTCTGTGAATAGTGGACATGATGAAACTGTTCCATCTTGACATTTCCATGAAACCAATGGACTGAGGCATGATTTATAGAGCCACTGTCTGTCTTCTGTTGGTGGTTTTTTGTATCCATTATTGCTGCTACCAGCAGGATCTAGGAAGGAATTATTAACAGATATAAATATAGTATAATTTGTATTTACTTCAGACATTGCCATAGTATTGGTACAGAATGATCAACGAAGCATTTCCTTTAATGTATGACACTTTGCCTTCCCCTGTTTGTTTTGTTTCAATTTTAAAATTGTTAAACTCTTCAGTCGTTGGACTGACAGATGATATTCTGAATGTTGGATTGAATTTGACCAAGGATACTATTTGAGGTCCATATTGAATAGTGCATGTGCATGTATGTGTTGGACGGTTCATGTGTGTGTGTGTGTGTGTGTGTGTGTGTGTGTGTGTGTGTGTGTGTGTGTGTGTGTGTGTGTGCGCGCGCGCGCGCATGTGCGTGCATGGGTGTGCGTGCGTGCATGCATGTGTTTGCGTGCGTGTGCATGTGTGCGTCTGCATGTACGTGCATGCGTGTGTGCATGTGCGTGTGCGTGTGTGTGTTCAAAATTTTCAGCCACAGTCTGACATCAGACCAGGCCATGTTTCTCAGAATGTTGAAATAAATCAAAGTGACATTGAAGAGTTAAATAGATATTCAGTGACTATGTTCCTTTTTTCTAAACCATAAAAATAAATGGAATTTCTTGAAACAAAATATGTAGTATTTTCATGTACTTCAGTTGAAATCCCTATATAAAATTTTTGTATCATATTGTGTGAAACTTATGTAACACTTTTACGTAAACTTTGTCAGAGTATAGAATTTTATTGAGATAAATATCTGTAGTACAGATAATATATGCAAATCAGCCTTTATAGACCAGTGAGTAAATGAACAGCAGTGTGATTTTTTGCATTTGAAGTGCCTGTTAGCATTTCCACTTACAGAAAACATGCCTCATTAGAAAAAGCGGCACAAAACCACCAGCAGTAACAGATTCTTTTGCATAATGGGGGAACATGAGATACTGTAAAACTATAATCCTACCAGGCTGTAGTTGTGTCTTGTCTTAGCAAGAAATGAGTTTTTGGCACACTACATTAAGCAGAGAATCCGAGGAGTAAATTTTTGGGGCCTCCATTTAAGCCGCATTGTCATCCAATTTAACATTTATCAAAGTTTTTATTTATAAAGATGAAAGGAATTTTCTTATGACATGCATTATGGATTCAATTAAATCACAGTGTTTTCTTTTATTATACAACTTTATTAACTGAGGGTGCAGTATTAACTCACATAAAAATTTCACTTTAGCTGTCAAGCTCAATCTGACATTTTAGGAATGGTTGTTTTTGGTTTGAGACAGATTCAATTTAATTTCACATCACAACAAATGGCTGTCCTGTGTCAGACTGAGTATAACATTTGGAAAGGCATGCTTTAACCCAAAACATTAAAATTTATGTAAAATGTAAGATAGATCTGGTGGACTGTCATACGTGAAAAGAAATTAGTTGCAGACTGTTACAAGGCTCAAGAACCCCTTTTGCTCATTCC
>JGI20166J26741_12167806_pt1 | contig 18330 bp, 12 predicted proteins | sample TergutCu122P5_FD_26741 | JGI IMG/M metagenome (IMG submission 26741)
CCGACGGAGCTCAGACACACGATCCGCTTCTAACAAAGGTCACGGCCAGACTAACCGATGCGCGTGAATGAACCTTTGTGTGACGGTAGAGGGAAGTCCATGGGTCAATGCCGTACCATCCTCTTCGTTATCGACGTGGCCGGAAATGAGTAATAAAAGCAATCCGGTTTCTTTATTGCCACACCTTGTATATATATATATATATACACACTGTACATCACCAAAGTTGCAAGGTATAACGGGACATTATATTGTCTAACAACTCACATTACTGCATCATTCACACCATTCGGCACAATGCCTGGGAGCACAACTTTCTGTCACTCCACTCTTTTGTGAGCTGGGGCCCACACATTTTTGTTTAATGTAATGTTACATTTCTACTCACCATATTTCAAGAAGGTGGTGGAAATGTTTGTCTTTCAGCTCACAGACCTGCATGACATCCAGCAAATACATTCACTGCATGTCAAAGTTTTATTTACGATGGGGTGCTGATACGTCCTTAGCCTGACCTACTTCCCGATGTCGTAGGACAGAATTGATAGTGTCGTTGGAAAGAGGGGTCTGTTCATGTGCCGAATTGCAAGTCTTTTCTTATTACAGAGGCTGAAAGGAAGCATGTCAGGCGATGGGTGCAATTTCAACAACATCGAGACACAAGCTGTCATCAAGTTTTTTTTCTTCCTGCAAGGCAAGGCGCCGAAGGAAATTCAAGCCATTCTGATAGAAACATTAGGGGAACATGCACCATTGTACGCCACCATCAAAAACTGAGTGGCCCAGTTTAAACGTGATGATTTTAGCACCTGTGATGCGCCTCATCCTGGACGACCCAAAACAGTGACCATCCCGGAGGTTATTGATCAAATTCACGAGTTAATCTTGGAAGACTGCTGGCCGGATTTCAGCTAAATCAATAGCTGAGCAACTGGGCATCTCATTTGAGTGGGATGGGTCCATCATTCATAAATATTTGGACATGCGGAAGCTCTCCGTAAAGTGGGTCCCGAAATGCCTGAACGCGGATCAAAAACATCAACGGTGCCAGTCATCTGAGCAACTTTTGGAATTTTTTCGGCGCAATCCAAATGATTTCCCATCAGGCACAATTGGTGACCATGGATGAAACCTGGTTATATCAGTATGACCTGGACACAAAGTTACAATCAATGGTGTGGCAGCATAGCGGCTCACCCCGCCCCAAAAAATTCCGAGTACAAAAATCTGCTAGAAAAGTACTTGTCTTGATTTTTTGGGATCCAGACAGCATTTTCCTCATTGATTATCTTCCAAAGGGCCGAACTATCAACGCGTAGTATAACCCATCTCTGCTGGTACAGTTGAAGGACATTTTGGAGGAAAAATGCTGGCTGCAGAAAGGTCACCAAGGGGGTCTTGTTCTTGCACAACAATGTCCTGGCTCACCAGGTACTTGCAACCCAGAAGAAACTGGCCTACCTGGGCTTCCAGTGTCTTGATCACCCACCCTATTCTCTGGATCTGGCCCCATTGGACTGAAAAAACAACTGAGAGGTCGCCATTTTTCGTCTGACACAGAGGTCATTGCTGCCGCGGAGAACTGGTTGGATGGACAACCTTCTGAATTTTCTTGAGTGGCTTGCATAAGTTAGAGCAACGGGCTAAGAAGTGTATTGAGCTTCATGGGGAGTATACTGAATAAATCCTGAGTTTGGTCCCTGTAGCTTTGTTGCCTTCCTGGTCGGGCTAAGGACTTATCAGCACCCCTTCATAAGTGACGCCAGCTGATGGGGTAGTAACTAGTGGTAGTTGTTGGATAAAACAATGTCTTGCATTTCACTGTAGTTATAAAAATTGTTTAAAACTGGTTTAATTTTAACATTGGTGAATAACTACAAATCCACTATGCCATAAAAGATGGCACACTGTTTTTAAGATGACACACACGAATCTTCCAAAATTATAGTTGTTTCGTTGTTATTATTTTCCTGCTACTACTTACTATTACGAACACTAATAATGTTGCTGTGTTAATTCTCCCTGCGGTTTTCCCAATCTTGTAACAATTATCTATTCCTTTATCTTCAGATTGCTTCATTCAGTCACTGCTTTATGTATTCCTTCTAACAACTGTGGTTTGTTTGAAGACTTTAACTTGACATTCATTGAATCTGTTATGTTGGCCTTGTCTCACTCTGTCTATCCACTCACGCAACTGCAGTGTTTTATTCATTATAGTAAGCTATAAAAGTTACTGCATAAATTTTGCAATATGTTAATTTAAACTACTATTCTCAATTCAGTGACTACCATAGCAAGGTTTCAGAAACCTATGTTTCAGAATATATGATATCAGTGCTTCATTATCATCTGCTGTGGGTGAACCATCGAGGGTAAATGTGAGGTCTGAAGCTTTTGCTTGTTCTTGCATCTAATCTTGTGGCTTGGCTGCAGCATTTGCATTAATCTGACCTGTAAAGCCACCATGGTTCCCATGGCACCACAAGCTGACTGACATCTCCACTTCGCAGCAACTCTTCAAATTCCTGCCTTTCTGCTGGTGTTAGTTTCTCCCAAACTGTATCAGCATCATCTAGATTTATACCTCTCAAACGTTCATGTAAATCTGGTATACTGTCATCATCATCAGAATCTGCAAAGAAACAATTTAACTGCACACTACTATCAACTGAAAAAAACAATGAGCAGCACAATCAGTTTGCATACACCTTGAAGTTAAACACATATCAACACAAGGACAGATTTCAATAGTCGCTTACTGATTTTAACTTTAAAAAAAAACCCCTTTGTACATATTTATAGTCTGCTTACTTATCATTTTGTTATTCTTTAACATAAAAAAATCAGTTTTACACACAATTTTATGTACACTTATATCTATCACCATTCCATGCTGAACATGACTATACCAAACACAAACATGTCATTCTCACAGTTCACATTCTCTGAATATTTCTGTATGAAGATATAATCCAAGCACAACATGCATGACACAAAAGTGGCCCATTTCTTTTAAAGATGTAAGATAAAAATCCTCAGTCAATGTTTTAAGTCATCCAAGTAAAATAATTATCAAGAAAATACACATACCAATACTGCTATCATGTTCTTCAGCTCCTTGTAACCGGTGCAAAATTTCATACATCTTCCTTTCGGCCAATGGACCTGTCTCTGTACACTGCATGTTTTCCATCACACAGTCTCGATAAAATGCCTCAGAACAATTAACATGGAGTTCTGATTGATAACATGGCAGTGAACAGTACAGAATATTGCATCGTGGACAGACATATATGCCCTTCATCTTTGAACATCTGTAACGAAGAATATAAAAATAACATCTTAGATTAGGGAAGCAATTTGCACTAATTTACTTGATATTTGCCATTTGTGAAAAGCACAGTCAAGTGTGGTGCTTTTCGCCTCTTCTAAACCACTGAGAGGTGAACCACCAGCAAGTTTTTCCAAGCATCAGTAACTGATTTGTCTTCAAAAGTGCAACAAACATACCATTCCAAAAATCTAAATATTACTGACACATCTTAATCCAAACATTCACAATTAAAAACCATGCATAAGACCATACAAAAGCTTCAGTAATAATGCATTATCTGTTCAACATAATGGAAAGAAAGTACCTCGCAAATCTTCTGTACACAAGAAATATTTGTCTCAAGGCATGTTCACATGAAAAGCACAACAGACTACTACTTCCTTAACCAGTCTATCACTGCAACTGATATATCAGAAATCTACACATCTACATTTCAAAATTCTTCCCTGAATAACTGAGCTCAAGACTAATGAGTCGTGTATGTTGGAGATACACAGCCAGTTTCTCTGCTGGGTCACCAATTATCCTAATTTTTTTCCTATGGATAAGTGCTGGGATAGCATCTTGAAATCTGGATATAGGTTTCATATTGTGACCAGTTACATGAGCAGGGTATAATGGTTCATGTTAGGTTTAGTACCAGTAAAGGAAAGCCAACATCAGTGACAAATGTGGAGAATCAAACTGGTTTATTTTTAAGTCTACAACTGAAAATAAAAGTCAACTCAATTGTAAGTAAGTGTAATCAAAGTTTATACTAGTAAAATTTAGTGGTAATGGATTTAGCCTGAGTTGCGAGACTAAAATCCATGTTAACTGAATGGAACAAGTGGGTCTTAATGCATAGTACTACCATATGTCACATATTGCAAATTCATAGAGGGATAGATGCACATTAACCTCTGTAAAAAAAACGCACAGCACACTATAAATAACACTTTACAAGACGTAGTTCTGTAAATAATGTTTTGTGTGTTCAAATTATTTACAAACATTTTAAATGCCCAAGGCAACATCGCATCGCCGTTCTTCAGATCAGCTGCTTGTTTGCTCCAAGATGCAAATGAACCTCACACACAGACCATGCGTATATAAGGGCTACTTAAGGCTAAAGTCAGCTGTACACACATCACTATTCTATCAACCATGATCAAATGCAACGAAGTACCTCCAGTAACTAGGGAGTGATCTGGGTACTTATTAGAAGTGTTACTGCAATGTGATTCTAAAAATAAAAATGAAAAAAAGTTAAAAAAATTATTGTGCTAATTATGAATTTTATTAACAAATGTATAATCTTATAAATTATGATAATTATTATGATTATTATGCATATTTTACACTCAATCAGACGGTCACACACACATATGTATGTATGAATATATATATTTTAATTTATTTATTTACATTCCATAGTTACCATTATTACAGGCCTTATTATGACAATACGTATGACCTTATTAAGTTACGAATTTTATTATGTTTTAATTTGATGTGTGTGTTATATAACATATTTACTCTCATGATCTGAGGCAGTTTCTATATCCTAGGGTCTTGTCCGCTTGGGATCTATGGAATGTATTTCAAATGATAATGACGATAATAATGTAACCCCAACATATACATGGCATTACAAAATACCGGAACTAAGATTAAAATTCTACTTACATTTTGCATTCAGCAGAACTGCTATTATCTGGAACAAATGTTGCTGCCATACTTTTAGGTTATCGTTATAAAGTCCTAGATGATGTGATACAGTCGTTCTTTTTGGCGAATGCTAAGTTTTGCGCCGTAACTCATCATCACGAACAGCTGTTTTTCCCGTACTGTTTTGATCTACACCACAGATCACAAATACAGACTAACTTCTGTGCGCGGCGGGGATATGCTAAATCCATACCACAAATCCATACAGACGTCTCATCCATGGTGCGGAGGTCATCAAAAGCACAGATTAAAGTACAAATCTATGTCCACGTTTGTGAGGCATATTTCAGTTGGGAAGCGCTTGATATGAAGGATGATCCGTATGTTATTGAGAGATTTTATGGCGTGTATTTATTATACTGCACAAATCCGAAGTATAAAGGAAGAACGTATATTGGCTACACAGTAGATCCGAACAGAAGAATTGTGCAACATAATAAAGGAAAACATGCTGGAGGAGCTTGGCGAACAAGTAACAGAGGGCCATGGTTCGTATTTCATATCAAATATATAATGTATGTTGAGTATAATATACATATTACAGGATTGTGCGTCATCATATTTATTTCGTGAACTTTGTTGCTGATACTGTGTTTTTTTTTTTTTTCCTGAAGGGAAATGGTCTTAATTATCCATGGCTTCCCAAGTGACATATCGGCCTTAAGGGTACGTATTTAAGTATTTTGAAATCCTTTGAAGGTACTGTACAGTAGAATTAGAATGTGCCCAGGAATTTAACTTCCTGGAAACACGGTAAGAGATCCTCATTTAAGGCCCACTCCGTCTGCTCCTGTGTTTAATTCATTCTTGCAATGGCCCTAATTAAAAGGTGTAAAAATGTACCTATAAATCAGTTCTGTGCCTGCTAACGTCATGTTCCATTGTATAGCTAGGAGTGTTAAACTTGTTCTGAAATCGTTTCTTTTACAGAATCCGGTTTTGTTGGAATGTTTGTGAGAAGCAGAGGGGATATGTCATTCACATTGTAATAATTTCATCTGTACAAGAATTGATCAATTTGATGTTAACGACTCAAGTTGTAGTGCATTTTGGAATATTTTTAATTTGATATAGATTTAGAATTTATTTGGGAAACTTTACCCTTATTAAGATCATCCTTTCTTAAAGCCTTGTCTTCCCAGAATTACAATATTTAAATCACTGAGGTAAATTGAGCCAGTCAAAATAAAACATGTGGTTGATATAATACATGCATGCATGCAGAATTGTTGGGAAAATGGGCTCAATAGAAACGGTTTAGAAACGGTTTGAAAGATCAAGAAATAGATGGGAGAGTGTTACTAAAATACACATGATAGGCCTCAAGTATGAGAATGTGAACTGGACTGAAGTGTTAAAATGTAGTGTCAAGTTGTGGAATTTTGAAAAGATGGTGCAGTAATGAGTTGGGCTTCTGTAATAGCAGGAAGTTTTTGTACTCTTCAGTGGAGACCTGTACCAGGGTGTTTGTATCTTGTGAATTTGTGGTAGTGCAGGAAGTGTTGAATAAAATAGCTTGGTTATATTCTGGGTTTAAACTTTGTATTTTTCTAATATTTGTTTCTGTGCAGTGCATTTGCCATTGTAACCTTTTAATATGTTTACCAGTTTGAATGGGCCTGGCAGCATCCTCAACGATCTCGCCGTTTAAAACATGTCCAGAAAAAGAAACCTCGTGAAAAAACATATGATTTCTGCTTGCGCATCTTGTCAGAGATGTTACGGGTGGGGCCATGGAACCGACTGGCATTGACCATTTGTTGGGTGAAACAAGAATTTGCTCGAGAATTTCCTGTAAGTTAATTGTTTGTATGTATTATATTTCATTCTATATGTATGGCATTATTAACTTATATTAGCCATGCATTGATGTGTTGCAGCTGTAAATATGCATGGGCTAGCTGGCTGAGCATAGCATTTTTAAAGCTGGTGCCACTACCGCGTGAGTTAAAGTCTGGCTACCAGCTGTAGTGCTGGAGGATTTAAAATCATCTGTGCGTGGATAGTGAAAGTTAAGGCATAAATCCAATTAAAGGTGTAGCAGTGCTCATGTAACTGTATGATACCTTTGGCATTTCTTTCCAAAATTAATATTTTCCAGCCAGGATTACGTGCAGTGTAATTAGTAAGAGTGACTCTTTGGGAATAAAATTTTGTTATGTGTTTGTGCACTAGATTAGGGCAGTTGTTACCTAAAATTGTATTGTGCTTTATGTTGATACATGAACTGCTCTATGAAATAGCTCATGCATTAACATAAAACATAATTTGTTGTAAGTGAAAACTGCCCTCTCTGGTTACTAGTTACTACTTACAAATGAACACAGCATACATTCAATAATACCAAATCTTCATGGAGTCCTGGAGGACCTAATATCATTCCTTTAGTTAAGAAATTCACTGCCTGTATACAACCAGAAGGTAGACCTTGAGTAGTAGTGGCATATATTCAGTATTCCTTTCTTTTGACTGGAGTCATTCTGATGGACACAGCCACTGGTTAAAAAGTGTGCAAAGAGGTGCAGCCAGTTTGCTGCATGGTTTTGTGTAGAGTAAATCATACTGTATTGTAATTGTCATACTGCATTATGAAGTACTGGACAACTATTGCCTGCACATTGTCAGTTATTGCCATGCCAGTACTGTTTCTCTTGCCTTCTCCTTGTATGTGTAGATAACAGTCCATGACTTCCAGCATAAGGTATGCATTAGTGAGTTTACGTTATCTTTCTCTGTACCATCTGACATTCCTCTTGATTCTGTTGAATATTCAGTGGAATAGAATATACTTCAGTAAGCATAAAAAAAGAAGTATATCCTTTTACGAACTATCCGTTGTGATAACCAATGAAGAGAAGCTTCTTAGGAGCCCAAGTTTCACTTTAAAAATAAGCAAGTTAATTATAAGCTTCATTTGAAACTCTCTTTCTGTGGAATATTATAAGTGACTTTGCACATGCCTGTCCAGTTATCCATCCCATATGTGAGTTCCATACATGAATATTAGAGACGCTACTTGACATTCTTTTAGACACATTTGCAAAATTGCGAAAGGTGACTGTGGGCTTCGTCTTGTATGTGTCTGTCTCTCTACCTGTCCATGTGAAACAACTCAGCTCCCAATGGACAGATTTTCTTGAAATTAATATTTGAATATTTTTTGAAAATCTGTCAGGAAAGTGTAAGATTAATTAAAATCTGACAAGAATAATGGGTACTTTATATTAAGACCTACATACATTTATGATGATATCTGACTGGTTGCTTCACAGAATCAGAAATTCTCCAGACAAAAGTTGTAGAGACAATCAAAACGTACATTTTATGTTCAGTAACGTTTTCTAAAAATAATGCTGCTTGTGAGATAATGTAGAAAAATGCTGTTGAGCCAGAGGGGTCACAAATGACAATATAATACAACGCCATGTGCTTTGCTTGCTGGCTACAAATTCACACTCAGAATATGTAATACATATTGCTCTTCCACTGCAACAGTGGTTACGTGAACACACCTCAGTGTTAACATTATACGTACATTGCTTGCCTTGTTCTAAACGTGGTACAGTATAGAGCTGTAAGATGACAAAAACTGGAAAATCAAAAGTGTGACAGCATGGAATATTTTGGTTTGATTAATGATGAATCATTATAACATGCATTAAACTTATATGGTCACAGGTTATTACATATTTGCCATTAATATGAATAGGAAAATCTAAAAATAACCCTGAAAGGTATTACTCCAATGGCAAGTCTGTACTTGTTTAACTTGTTAAAGCAAAGTGGCAACCAACACTCTACAAATTTTACTTAGTTAAAAATTAACTTACACAAATGTATGTAAATTAAACTGTATTTTATGCTATATGAAAAACTCTTGGATGCCACTGTTAATTAAACAATCTGTAGTGTTACATGTTTATGTAATTTGTCTGTAATTGTGTATGTGGTGTCTGGTTATGGGCACATGTAGCCTAATGGCTGAAACATGCTGCAGTGAGACATATAGTTAAATAAATGGAGAAGTGTTGTGCTGATTGTGTGGTTTATTAGATGTACAGGTCTCCAGAAATGACACTGAAATGTGCCACCTACTTAGCAAAATACATTTACCTATGGTCTTGCAGATGCTGCATACAGTTATGACAGAAATATGACCCATCTTTCATTATGTATTCTACAAGCACAATGGGGATGCCATGCCCTAGGAGGCAGGACTCCAGAAATACTGCCCTGTTCATATTGGCAATCCACCCAGTCCCACAGTTCACTTCATGCAGACATTTGTGTAGGAGACATGGCTACTGAGCAAGACGATTCAAGCTGTCATACTTGTGACTTACGTTCAGTGCTTGGATTGAATTTTGGTTGTTTCCCTCAATCCCTCCAGGTAGATTCCTTCCTTGTCCTGTTGAGATCATTATTCATTAATCACTCATCCTATCATTCATGGACGTGCGCATATTGTCAGTTATTGATGGCATCATGAGGTAACCCATAAGGGAACAAAATAAAGGGAGATAGGGCTCTAGAAATACAAGTGAGCTTTACAAGCCATTTAAAAAAATATGCTTGCAGGTAGGCCTGTTAACTTGCTTGTAGCATGTGAGTGAGTGAGGGAGCAAGTGAACAAAGGAGTGATAGTATTTTTGGAGCCTTATGGCAACTGTAAACAAGAACTGCTTTAACTGTTACTGAGAATGTATGTCACAGAATATGTATTTGTGTTTTATTTAATTCTCAGATGAAGCAGTGATTATTTTCCTAAATTTCTCATGTTTGTAGGAGATGGTTTTAATGTAGAAACTGTGCTTAAATGTCATTTACATGAATTTTGTCCATGATAGGTTCAGTTTTGTTACAGACTGATCTGTGCCCACCGCTTCACATGCCCATAGCATATGGTCCTGTTGTGATTAAGAAAACGGGGCAACCAAAAGGCACTGCTTCACAGACACCTGTTCAAGATGATGATCCATTGTGTGTTTGTTCCCTTTGTTATGAAGTTGTCCAGCCATCTGAGAAAATAACCTGCCTTTCTCCAGGCTGTTTATTAGCAGCACATGTCATTTGCCTTGCAAAAAGTTTCCTGAAGAAAGGTAATTTTATTATACCAATAGAGGGTCATTGTCCAGCATGTAACACACATGTTCTGTGGGCAGACTTGGTGCGAAAGAAATGGGGTTGCTACAAAGAACTTACGTCAACTGGTACTGATTCTTATGGAGACTCTGAATGAAAGCAGTGTTCTGCATTCTGCAAAGTGTATTTGTTTGTATAAAACTGGGCTGTAACCTGTTCCCCTTCAATGCAGAGCATTGAGTAGCTTGTCGGACTGCCAGCATCGCGTGCCACAGAATGCTGATTATATTTACTTACAGCATCATCTTAATTGTTTTGTAATATGAAGGGTTTTAGAGGTATCATAGTAATTTTTATAACATTTTATAGGCAGTGGAATGAACTTGAGGTGTATTTAATAAACTTCATCCTTTTTGACTGGTACTTGTATTATGACATGACATATTTTGTCTTACTAGTTCTTATGAGCTCAGTAAGTTGCCTTATAGATAGGCAACTGAAGTGTTGTGATCTTTTAAAGGTACTGTATAAGTAACATAGAGATCATTCTCTGTCAGATATAAAAAAATTTCTGTAGTCAGATTTTACTTCCTTTGTGTTTGTAATATGTCAGCCTTCCATAAGCTGCTAGTAAACAATGCATATTTTGTACTCCAGTTTTATGTTTTATCTGAAACCACTTGTTGATTTTAATGCTGTGAATATGTGGTGTGATCATTGTTCTCTTTGTAAATTTATGTGTGTATGTATGGAAGTCATTTCAGATCAAAAGGCAGTTTGTAATTTACTTGAGTAATATTTAAATACGTTTAAATTCTGCTCCCACATGATGTTATAGATAGGGCTTTAAATGCCCTGACTTGAAGGGTTAAGCTTCAAAATTTATTATTCTGGCAAAGTCAATTGTGTTTGTAAAAATGTATTTTTAAGTGTACATAAGAATAAAGTAATTGGAAGAAACACCACTTGTTTCATAAGTAGTTATAATGTACATTGAATATTACCAATTTTATGTCTGCTGTCGCCAAACATCATGGTTGAGAGGGTAGTGGTATGTATACTTGCCATACTGGCTCTGGGGCCCATCCAGCTGCCTATTCAATAGACACTGGGGTTCTTTCTTGGGAGTAAATTGGCTGGATCATGATGTTGACCTCTCACCTCCATCTAGTGCTGAGCGTAACATGAAATGGAGCTATACCTCTGTTCCCTCTGTATGCCTTCATAGCATGTACAAGGAAAACTTTTTTTGTTACCAAGTTCCATTTGAGGAATTTTGTGTTATTCACCTGCTGGTATTTGTGTCTCCTGTTTTCATAACAAGGTGTTCCTCCTCATTGCATCTTGATCATAAATATTTCCAATGCCATATAATTTACAGTTAGCAGTAATAGTATTGTCCTTTCTTATTCCTTTATCACTGCACCTACATTAGTTAGGATTGGCTAAACCATTAGAATTCATAAGTCTTCTTCCTCCTTCTCCACCTCCAGGCATCTCTATCTTCTGTCAGACTGCATCTTCTTAGCATCTCTGTCCACTGCATCTAACCATCCCCGTCTGGACCTTCCAACTGGTCTTCTCCCTTCTGTTTATCCTGCAGTGTTTTCTTGGGCACTCTTTCATCCTCATCACATGACCCACCCACTGGACTCTTCTGAATCTGATTCCTGGTTAGCTCCATTTCCTTGTCTAATTCATAAATTTCATGATTATACCTGTTTCACCACTTTACATTAACCGACACAGGTCCATTGATTTTCCCTAGGACTTTTTTCTCCAATGCATTAAGCATTTTTTGTGCAGTCTGCGACAGTGTGAATGCCTAGCTCACATACCATAAGACAGGCCTTATTAGTGTTTTATATAGTTTTGTCTTGGTTTACCTAAGTACCTTTCTTCACTTCATTAGTGGGAGAAGGGAGTGGTATGTGTTATTGGCCAGTCTTATCCTTCTCTTTATATCTTCCAGTTCGTTTCTATGTTTGGTGATGCATGTTCCTAGGTACACAGATTCATCTGCTACTTCAATCGTGTCTTTTGTCTTCACTTCCTTTCCAATATGTGTGTTGCACCTGGATTGTATCCCCCCCCCATTTGAAAGATAAGCCCACCTCTTTGACTGCTCTTTTCAGCTCTTTGTAAGTTTGTTTCATTGCCTCCTTCATTCTGCCCATTATGTATGTATCATCTGCATATCCAACTATCTGTATTAGTTTATACTATACTGTTGTGTTTCTTTCAACTGTAACTTTTCTCATCACATATTCCATTACAAGATTGAACAGCAGTGGTGTCAGGTCATCTCCCTGTTTCATATCATCTCTAATTTCACAAAGCTCCATCATTTCTGTTTGGACTTGAACTTTTGCTACTGTATTGTCCATTGTTGCTTTTACCAGTCTTATCAGTTTATTGGGGATTCAGAAATGTTGCAATGCCTCATATATTTTTTCTCTTCCAACATTATCATAGGCTTGTCTGAAGTCTATGAGAGCTAGATAGACACTTATGTGTATTCCCAACATTTTTCTAGCATTTGTTTCACAATGAAAATCTGATCAATTGTTGATCATCCTGGCCTGTATCCTGCCTGGTATATTCTCCTATTACTATTTCTGCATAAGGTTCTAGTTTATTCTTCAGAATTGTGGTGAAAGTTTTGTAAGCTGTACATAGTAGCTGTAGTTCTGGCAGTTAACTTGTCCCCCTTCTTATGGATTGAGCATATAATACTCCTTTGGTATTCTTTCTTTCTCCCATATTATGCCCACAAATTTGTGGATTTTATTTATTACTTCTTCCCTGGGCTTGAGAAGTTCTGCTAATATGCCGTCTATGCCGGGTGCTTTATTAATGTTTAACTTCTGTATGGCCAGCTGGATTTCTTGCTTGGTTGGTGCCTGTATTGCCATTTCCTGACTGTGTTTATTTGATTCGGTTCTATGTCTAGTGCTGCTGTTTTGTTTTTATGTCTATTTTTGTTTATTATCTCCTCAAAGTGCTCTTTTCATCGCCATTTAATCTGTTCCTTGTCTTTACACAGATTTGTATGAAGTCTGTATCCATCTTGTATCTTTTGTACCATCCTGTATGCCTGTGTTGGGTTTCTTTCCTTAAGTTCCTCTTCTATTGAAATAAATTGTTGGTTGATAACCTGACTCTTTTTGCTCTCATCAGTGTAGCTAAACATGCCTGGTATGCCTTATTCTTTTGCTCCAGCAGTTGTCTGCATTCATCGAACCATTCCTCATTATCCTTTCTTTCCTCATATCCCAGTATGTCAATTGCTGTGTTTTTCATATAAGTTTTGATTTGTACCTATTGTATTTCTAGGTCTCTGTTTACTTCTTTTTCTACTTCCTTTGTCCATCCTGATTTAACTTCTTTCTATATTCACCCAGGGCACTCCTCTTGTATCTGTTCCATATTGATTTTCTCTCATTCCTTCCTGTATTGCTGCTTCCTTGTTTGTATCCTCACTCTATACATGTCCTTCACTCAGTAATGGTCTGAATCATAACTGGCTCCTCTTTATGTCCTTACAGTTGTGATGCTTGTGGCCTGTGTCCTATAAATTAATATATAATCAATCTGGTTTGTTGTTTGCGCATCTGGGGATACTCAGGTGGCCTTTTGTATATATTTTCGTGGGAACTGGATTGATCTGATCAGAGTATTCTTCCCTAGGGCAAAATCTTTTAAAAGTTTACTGGTTTTGTTGATGTTTTATGCAGACTGTTTCCCTTTAATTGTGTTATGTTCTCTTTCTCATCTGATTTTGGCATTTGTGTCCCCCAGGACAATTTTGCCATCAATATTTGGGGTCATACCATATGCTGTTCTTAACTGAGCATGAAAGTTCTCTTTATCCTCCGTTTGTGCTTGTATATTTGTAAAAGTTATATTTCTAAATTTTGTTTTCATTCGGAAGGTACATATCCTCTTACAGATCGGTTGGAAGCCCACGATGTTCTCTTTACATATATTGTCTGCTATACCAGCTGCTCCAAACTCCCTTCTTCCTGCGTTTTTCCCAGTCTGTAGCAGTGTACGAGTTTCAAGTTCGATTATTGCTTCCCCTTGCTGTCTGGTCTCCTGTATAGCCATAACATGTTATGTTGTACTGTTTTATTTGTGGTATTAATTCTTTTATCGACACTGGTCTGAGCATTGTTCTAACATTCCATGTTCCAAATCCAAATTCCTTAGCCAGAGTCTTTATAACCTTTTGATTCCCATTCCAAGGCTTTGGTTGAAGATTCATAACAAATATATTTTATGGGTTGGGGTTGTTAGTCCCACACCCAACACCCAACTTGGAGGACCAGGGTGCCCCTCTTTGTCTGGTCATCACCCATGACCTGTCTGGTATGGGAGGCCCTACCAGTAGCAACACTACTGCCAGCATAGGTCTCAGGGCCACACAAGCCTCACCACTGCAGCATAGTAGGGATAGCTTCAGGGTGTATAAGAGTGTTGGATTAACAATAAAAATACATATTTTAGAGGGTGGAAGGATAGTGTATTTGTACATTTGTCATTTCTTTGTTTATAATAATGAAATGTGATGAATTTTACATAACACCTGCATAATGTTGGTAGTTGTGGGGACACCAGTCATTAAAAAAGAAGCAGATCTTCCTTTTGGTAACAATGTCAGATATTTCTTTGCTGTATTTTGTACTAGAGCATGGCATTGACCAACTGACAGATTCAGTGATGTCTTATATTTGCAATTGATTGATGTCCAAGTAGGTTAGTAGCAATGTTATGTAAATTTGACCTTCAGAATTTTATTGTTTTGTTATTTTCTCAACATTAGTGCACTTGTAAATGCAATGATATTTCTGTGATTGTTGATGAAGGAAGGTGTCTCAGGTGTTCTCTATTTTCAGATCAAGGGGTAGTTGAAGAGTTCAAAAATTTATAGAATTAAGCATGGCGTTCTGGGAAGCGATGCTGTCTCACCAGGTGAGTGCTTCCCAGCATCTCAAAGGAGCACAGTGCCTTCAAAATGTTATGATCCATTAACTCGGTGACACAGCATCACATCCCAAAAGACCTGAATCCTCAACAACACTAATGTGAGAACCTCCAGTATTGCAGAATAAAGCTCATTAGCATGTTGATTCAGCAGTTAATTCAAGAACTTCTAGGTCACCTGCACTTACTTATCATTCATGAGCTGCCACTGTGGTGTTCATGTATGTGTCTGGTATTCACCAAATAATCAGTTCAAGTTGCAGGAAGTCTGCACAGATCTAAATCATGTGTGGTGTAGATACTCAAATTATGCAATTTAATATGAGAATGTGCATAGCCATGAATCATTTAAAATATAATATTTAGATTTAACCTTCAGTTTTTTAAGTTACATTTCAACTCCCTGTGTGCAGTGTGACATAAATATATTATTTTATTACAATTTTTAATCTAGAAACCCCAAATATAAGCTGGACTTTTAAGATGGAATCCTTTTATCTACATACAAAGTTTTGATGTAATCGTTCATTATATGTAAGTAAACTTACGCATTTATTTAGAATTATTGTGAATATTTTGTCTCTGTTATGTTGGTTATTCTTTGAAATAAACTCTTAAATTTCTATTTAGCTTCAAGAAATTGTGGTGATATGCAACGATGAACTGTAATGGTGTTTCTTTAACCTGTAGTTTGTAAATTTTCACATCTTTATGTCATTTTATTTAGCCTGAATCTGCTGTCCGGCCTTTGGTGACTTTAAAAATATTAGTTGAATGCAAGCATGCTTTGTATTGACTGTGCACTGCTGATTGAAACTATATCAACCAGTTGTGCATTGCTAGACCTGCCTGTCACTTAAACACCAGGGTCTGATTCTGGATGTTTTTAGACACCAATATCAATAACACTGTCACTTTAGAAAGAGAATTTTGCTAGAGTGTAATGAAGCTGATGAGCTGTGTTAAGGGAATCATTCTGTCTACATATTATATTAACTACCTGCAGAGTCCTTCTTGCATAGCTAATAGCCACTCAGCTGTGACTTGTCCCACTCATTTTGTCCCGACGATCTTTGCAGTTTTCTCCAGCTCCTTGTGTTTCACCTTATGTGCAAAATGTTCTGCTCCGCATCCTTTTCTTAGACACCCTCAGTATGGGTTCCTGCCTTCACATAATGAACCAGCTACATACTATTCTTGATTAACAATATTTTTCACATTCCACTTCTAGTATTTTATTTTGATGATGAAATGGATATACTCATAATTAAGATTGTCAGTAGCTCAACATATGTGACATCAAATGATAGTGATGAATGAATAGTGGACTGGAAAGGATGGGGATGTGAACATGGGCTAATTAAAGTATTATTCTAGGAGTTGTCTAGAAAAACTGGGGAAGACCATGAAAAACTTCAGTAAGTATAACTAGTCAGAGTTGAAAGATTGTTATTCTGTATATTAATATACATATAAATAATGTACAGTTTATAATAAAATACATAAATAATAATAGTAATACAATAAATAATGAAAGATCAAAGATACATAGATCATCTATAGTACGAGAACATTTAGCACATGAATATATTTTAAAATACTGCCTGCATCTGCCAGGTTTACTCTGAAGATGGAACTAGTTTGTTCCTTTGAAACACTGCTACCCACAAACCGGACTATGCAATGTCATAATTCAGAGCACCACAATATGGCTCTTCACCACCACAAAAATCTCAAATGTTATTTAACATCTGATTATTAATGACGCTGATAAAGAATGAGCATCATGTCCTTTGTAACAACCAGTCACATTTTTTGTGCCATTATTTCCCTGTTGCCTGCTGTAGGACCATCTATTTACTCTACATAATGCTATTGATATTTACTACCATTAGTTGTTCCATGAGGATAGATAGACAGACAGACGTGACAAAGCTAATAGTCTCTTTTTCCAATTTTGCAAATGCACCTTAAAACATAAGGTGTGAGATATCAAGCTTCTGCCACAGCGTAGTGAAGGCTTTCACTATTCTGGGGTGTTTTGTGGTATAGGATGAAAGTTGGACTGCTTTACCCTTGAAGATGGGATTGATAGTTCATGCAAAAAGTCAGTAACCATATACCAACCTATGTTGTGTAGCGTCACACAGAAGTGAAAGCCCCATCAGAACTCTCACATTTTGGAAGACATGCAGTGTTTATGTATATAAATATCAGTTTCATATTGATAAGCCCTTAATTTTTAATTAGATGTATATCATTCTGCATCAATTCTTTTATAATTGTATGAAGAGGCGAAAAGTTTTTCACCTGTCTTTCTTCAGAAACCATTACTCATTATGTGTATCTGAAATACAGTGTTCCATTAACACATTCGTCTTCTGTGGCACTTCACCCCATTTTCTGGCCATGGTCTTCCCGATCTGCTTCCTTCATCCTATTTTCCATGCTGGAGCAAATCTGTGGCATCCCTCCAAACAGAATTCTCCCAAAAAAATATGTATTATTCTTAGTAAATTTGACACTGCACTTGTAAGAGAGTTTCTGATGTCTATTGCAAAATGTTTTAAATACAGTATATTATTTTATTGATATGAAGAGGTATGTAAGTAGAACATGAATTGAAATATTAATTTTATTTTTGTATCTGCTTCTACTTAACAGAAAATATAAAGCTGATGTACCTGTGCTTAATTAAGGATCATGCCACTAAGTTATGTAAGATAATGTAGGTGTAGCATGATGCATTGTTAATCTCAGTATGAGATGGAGGTATGTGGTCAGCTCTATGCCTTTAGCTCTGGAGAGAGAGTCCCAGGTATCTACTGGATGGGAGGCGGAGAGGGGATCAGAGTGTGTGTAGACACAGGGCAAAGAGAAAAGTTCTTGATCCAGCCATGAATCATTCCAGCAATCCATCCCATAACCTGGTCACTTTATTGTTAGTGAAATGTGTTCTGGCAATGATGCATGCAATTCCATTAGTGCTGTGAGACTGTAGATATGTAAGACAACATATATATAAATATATATATCACTGATGCACACTGCACTAACTTTATATCAAATTTTCATGCAATTAAAATTTAAATGTTACTCAGTGAATTGAAGTTCCACATTTCACTGTTTCACCGTGCATTTTTCAATTCAATAATGTATAAAACACCAACACATGCACTCTTCCACTCAACACTATATTATTCTAGCGTGTTGAT
>JGI20166J26741_12171139_pt1 | contig 18295 bp, 10 predicted proteins | sample TergutCu122P5_FD_26741 | JGI IMG/M metagenome (IMG submission 26741)
CAACTTTGGATATAGGTGTTTTGGGTTATATCAGTATAGTTTAACATAAGGAACACCCTCCCGAAGTTTGGCCCTTTCCTCCTGTGACACCCTGTATACCTGTACAGTTACTGGACGGAAGATCTATTGTAAAGCGGCATGTAATGAAGTCATCAACCAAGCTGGATCATGTTTTTTTGTACATGTATTTTACACACACACACACACTACTAGAGAGTCAATCAGTACTCAGAACACAAAACATAAAAATCTGTAAGACATTAACAAGACCAGTGGCAACAAACAGAGCAGAATCATGGACATTGAATACAGATATTGCTATATGGCTAGCTGCTTTCGAAAGAAAAGTTTTAAGAAGAATGTTTGGTGGATTAAGTAAATAAAAATTGTAGAAAGCAATATAATAAAGAATTAATGCAGATGTTTGGAGATTTAGATGTACTTTCATTTGTCAGAATAAGTAGGTTGAACTGGACTGCACAAGTTGACAGATGATAATGAACAAAAAAAATATGGCAGACTTGTGTACAAAGAGACGTTAATAAATGCTAAATTACAAACTGGAAAGAGAGGTCAAAAAAACAGCCGAGTCCATTGAGGAGGCAAAGGTTCAGATGGGAATGCAGTGCCATCGATGGTGATTTTATATATATATATATATATATATATATATATATAATACAATGAATCTACATTTATTTTCAAAGAGTTTTCTTCTCTGCAAAAGCTGAAGTCATAAAAACCATCCTCTCAGGTTATTCAGCTTTTACCCAATCCCATGCAGAGCTGTTTTCCTTGTCTGAAATTTAACCAAAACTTTGCAAATTACAATGCCCGTGAATCCCATACACGGTGATGCTCCTGTTCATTGAAACTGTAAATCCACTGACAGGGTAAACAAAGCTGCATTATTCATGTAGAAGGTGTGACATGAAAGCACAAAAGGGAACAGCTCCACTCATTCTTAACCCTGGCACTGGATGCATGCCAGTGTTCAGCATCACACTTTACCAGCTGTACCTCCAAGAAAGAACCCCAGTACCCATTTAACAGGAGACACAATTAGCACATATAGTCATACTGTAATATTCTGTGCAACAATACTATTGCATATGCAAAGTATTTACAATCCGACAACTCTGAATACATCTTCCTTAATATTTTGTTTCCACCTACTATACAGTACACAATTTCCAAATGCCAGCTCCTTTGCTATGCACATTACCTTCCCCACCTACTTCACATACACTACCTGCTACTTCACATAAGACAACATTATTGTTACTGTTTAAACCTGGCTGCCTACTGTCACAGACATGCAACATCAAAAAGATATATGCACTTAAAAACACGAACCAAAAAAAAAAGTTCACTGCAGAAACAAAACTTGGAAGAAATGTCCACTGTTACAGTATTTGTAAAGTCTTAGATTTTAATCAGATTAATTTCCTTCCCCCATCATATCATGCAAATTCTTTCACACTTGGGAGAAATCCAACCAGCACTGTTACCACAGCATGCAGAATAACGAACGGATAAATCTCACCACGCTCTGGGTAAATCAAACATGTGTTCACAGCACCTACTGAAAACATGAAATACGCAGGGCACAATCACTGCATGAACACCCTAGTCATTTTATGAATCTTGGCCATTCTACTGGAGACAGTTTATTCAGCTGAGACACTGGATGTTATTCACAAAACTATGAGGTTTTGATTACTGACATATTCATATTGGGCAATCATCGAGCAAGTGTTCCTTTCTTTCATGTCACTCAAAAAAGTATCTCCATCAATCTGAATATTACCCTTAGCAACTATTACACACACACAAAGTTCTTCTTCAGGCACACAAATGCAACACATACTTACTACAGTGCAAAAAAACTCATCATACAGGGTTTTTACTTACGAGAAAACGCAAATGGTAATGCTGGCGGATTGTAGTGCGACAATCTTTGTGCCAACAGACCGGAAATACCTGCAAAAGATAAAAATAAAATATCACAATCCTAGAATCGACAAGTTCCAATTGTGACCAAATATATTAATGCCATGTGCCACAAATACCAGTACAGAAACAAACTTTTATTAAGTCTACGATGGTTATGTTGTTCAAATGAAACATCTGGGATTTTTCTGGGCACAGGAGAAGAGAATGCTGAAAACAGTCCTCATGGGTGTTAATGCAGGCACACAAACTGACAGATCCCCTCTGTGATTAAGTCGCTTCGATGGTGATGGAACCACTGCTCCATCACGGTCTTGGAAGTCTTTATTCTGAATCCATATACCTTTAGTGATTTAGCAACCATGGACGCTAACACGACACTCACCTTGCACTAATATGATAGAACCCTTCATAATGTAGCAAATGGCACTAATATGACAGAACCCTTCATAATGTAGCAAATGACATGTTCATGCAGGCTGTGTTGCAAAAATGCTGATGCCATGTAAAGTGCACTGTCTGCACAAACAACATTCAACACACTGGAAGACAATGGAAAATCCCCATACAACCCTCCAATTTCCAATGTTGAGACTTAAGTAATGGGCCCCTCAAGAGAGAGATAAGGGGTTTATACTGTTACAGCCTGTCCACAATAAGATCTAAGCATCAAAACAGGTAAAAATATTGATTTAGAAGGAAATGAAAAACATGAAGTAACTTCACCCACTTCAGCAATGAGGAAAGTGTTCTGAATGAGAGCCTGGAGATGCAGGCCCACACCAAAAACTTCCCTTAATATGGCAAAATAATAATGAGAGCAACTAACTATCAACAGCATCATTCAAAACCCCACAGTATTCCAATACAAAACTCTTGTTCCAACCGTATTACAGCCGTAACAACAAACCCATCAAAACCAATGTCAGAAGGCTGCATGTTCCAAGTTCTTTTTAGTCAATATCTTATCAGTGTAGGAAAGGAATATTCAAACCCCTTGTGTGCAAGAACACACTGGTGCACTCATGCTAGAGCACAATGGTGTACCATTCTTTAAAGCACAAATTCATTTATGAACAACTGCAGAAATGGAACTTCTACATACCTGTTCAACAATGAATAATGGAAACTGAATGAATGAATAAATAAATAAATAATAGTACACTTTCCATATCCATTTTCCTCCAGTATTCTTTATGCAGTGACAAGCATTCTATTTATGGTTCAGTGCCAGAGTTGTATAAGCATTAAAAGCCAGAACAGTCATGGATCAAGTCGTCTGACTAATGAAACTTCTGCTTGATAGATAAAAAAATCAACATTTCTAAACATCCTTTTCAGAAATATTTTGACTACTGTAATCCTGTATTGTGTACCTTCTCCATCATGAGTTGGGTCCATGAGAGCCATTCGCTTGCTAAGTGGTGATAATGACTTCTCCCTCTTATCATCCTTCTTTCGTGAGCTGAAATAAATATGAAAATAATTATATATTAAAGATAGAATGACTTTGATCTTAACCTTAAGTCTGACCCAGTAAACTGTTAATTAGTTCGATTTCAACATTATATGTGACATAGCAACACCAATCTTGTATCAGACCCACTAAAACCACACACTTTTATACAGAACTTAAATCTCACCTGATAAAACCCACATTGTCAATGCATAAAAACAACTGCAAACAGCAGTTTACATAGTCTGAAAAAATGTGGTCTTCATGGTGTCCATAATGACAAAATCATCTATCATGGTTTGTGTTACACGATACATTTTTATACTATTTTCCCCAGGACCCAGAAAACCTGTAGATCTTTCCAAGTTTTAAAAACATGTTCAAATTTACTGCCTCCAAGGTTCTCAATTTATCCAATACTAAATCCTGGTGACATGCCCAGAATGTGCCTGAGTTATCCACGTAACCCCCAGAACAATGCAGCCATGTATTACCTCTTCCTTCGTTTCTTGAATGACTTCCGAGACCTCGATGCAGAACGAGACCGAGACTGTGAACCTGACCTTGATGAACCAGAACTTGACTCTGATGATGATGACGATGATGACGACGAACTGCGGTAACTTGAACTTGAGCTACTGCTACTGGAGGTGGAACGTCTACGACGTTTCCGGGACCTGAATGTATCATACTCAGTATACTATCCAATTTGCCACTCTTCATACTCAAAAAGCACAGAATACAAGAAAACAAACACAACTAGTATCAGTGATAATACAGATACATGTAACATCACATTACAACTACATGTAACATACATACACACACACAAATATAAGGATCATGATTTCCTTCAGAGCCATCCTACACCTTTATCATTTCCCAAATTGTTTACTTGACACAAACATCTCTAAATAGTAACAACTCATTAGTGTACCCCCCACCCACACATCCTGTATTATTAGAACATATGGTATTTACCTGACCAACTCAGATGTGAAAAGTACAACATTATCTTCCACATAGCAGAACAGTACACTTCTATATTCTCTTTGCACACATCAGCAGCCTTGCTTGCAACACAACTACCAACACTGGCATCACACACTACCATCTATCACAAGCAGTCAGTGTAGCATGTCCCTGTTCATAAGACCTGTGGTGTGTTTAAACCACATATGTGAAGCATGTGACTCTAGTGCAAAGGAATGAAGAGAGTTCATGTCTGATGACAAAGTATAACACCATGAAAGAAACTGAATCCATGAACAGAATCAAACATCATTTAAAAAAAAGTCAAGGGTCTCAGACATATGCAGTAGCAACATTACACCATAACAGAGTCTGAAAACTTTGCAACCTGTAACTCTCCTTTATATATAGAATGTTCCAGGAAAAATCTGCCATACTCTGGGAGATAACTCCTTACATAAATTTACATTAATATAACCGAACACACCTATATCTGAAGTTGAACAGTTACAGAGACAATGATACAAGTAAAATGTAATCTTCTTGTGGTTACATGTACCATATGTTGAGCAAAGTTTTATCCATACACTGCGCACGTCTATCCTTAAGCCAACAGCTCAGCCAAGCCACACATATGCAAATGTACTATGCTAAGTACTTGGAACCCCATAAATTACTTTTAGGGAGCCTGTGAGTTCTTCTTTGACCCCAACAGACTTGTGAAGAAGGGATACAAGAAATTTTGAAGCAAATAGGAATTGAATGGAAAGGAGCAAGAGCTACAGCTAAAAACTGTGAGATATGGAAAGCTCTTTATAAACCCCATTAAGTACAAGTGTTAACAATACAGGAACTACAAATTCCTCCTATTTTCATATGTATTTGGTAACCAACAAATCTTATCTCAGTATTATCTCCATAACCACTCAACTCCGGAAACAGCTATTTTTGGTTATACTGATGTCATTTAACCTGATAAGCATTCACAGTGTGGCTGAATCCTCCTAAAACATTGCATATTTAAAATAATAATAATAATAATAATAATAATAAAGGAGCCCACATAACACTCAAGAAGTTTAAAAAACATTTGTCTCTGAAAATTTCTTTTTTGATTTTTTCCCGTCCAACTGAGAAATTTGCTGTCTGTCATGACACCTAGACATATATAGAGCAATACGTAATCTACGGTCTTTCAAATCTGGCAAGCAAGCAAAGTCTGGTATTTCTTTTGGTTAGCATCAAACATAAGAGATTCAATGCATTTTATATCAATAACAAACTTATTTCTCCAGCACCAGGTGCATTAAAGTATCATCTGACAACTCTAGTACTACAGGGAATACAACATAAGACACACGTCCTTATTATAAAGCAAAGTGTTTCAAAAGGAACATCTGAACTTCAGGAGTGTTCTATTGCATCCATATAATGCACCTGGCACCAAAAAAACCTTGTAATAATATTACTCTACACAAAGGTTGCAAAAAGCTGCACAAAATAATCACAGCCCAGGACCTCAGTAACGAACTTTCATACATACTTCCTGTCTTTTTTCTTCTTAGATTTTGATCTTTCTTTGTCCTTGTCTTTCTTGTCCTCATCATCTTCTCCTTTCAGCAATTGTTTCAATGTCTCTTTCACTTCCAAAGTCTTGGATGCCAAACCAGGAATTGAGACATCCGTATCAGATAATTTGGTACTATTCAGTATCTTTGTTTTGAGGAATTCAATCGAGTTCTGGGCTTCTTCATGGAAAGGAATGAGAGCCAGGCAGTTTTCATATGACTTTAAAGCTTCCTCAAATTTGTTTTCATCCTCAAAGCTGGAAAAGATTCGATATGATTCTTCAGTGTAACATGAATACATACATTACGAAAATATAACATAGGTTAACCAAATTGCTGTGACATATGGGCAAGCAATAAGATTTCCAATATCATTCTCAAGGCATAGGACAACTGCAAGGTTTTGTGCATACATACAGAAATGAACATTTTACATTTTGGGAACCATAAACTGACAGAGCATAGTGGTGTCTGATCCATTTTTTGATAAATCAGAAAACATAATAAATGATGTGTTAAACTTAGGTTTAAGTGAATCTTGCATTACCTGCTGCACAATCCATTTATTAAAAAATGACATGATGGAGCCAATGCAGTGTACTGCATCACACTTATGGTTTACCTGTAATAAAGTGGAGGACCAGCACATGCATTGGGGTCGGTGGGAATGTTAAATGAAAAAATTTACCGCTTAGATTAATGACCTATGATCACTGAAAATGAATGCTGAACTATGAAAAATCTTAAACAGGTAACGGAAATGATGGTTCCTCTACATTAGCTTTATACTCTAAAAATCTAGCGACAATCATCAGAAATTTCTTCCAATGAATGACCCTAGTGTACATAAGAATCTACAAGGTGAATATAGGAAACTTGGAAATAAGCATTCAGAGTCAATCTCATTCTTTAAACAATCATGAAGTCCTCTAAAAATAAAATATTCACCTTCTTCCCAAAGCAACCAGAGTCTCTCCCATGTACTTGCGTGCATTCTGATGGTTTGGATTCAGTTTCAGTGCTGTCTCAAAATCTTCAATAGCTTTCTGGAAGCTGCCACTGTTTGCATATCTGTACGAAAGACACATTAGTATCTATGACATACATTACACAGCACAACAAACAAGACCCTACCCTACCTTAAAATTTACACAACCCATGTTACATTACTGTGTTTACAATAGCCTGCCACTGGTCCCTATCTTGAGCCAGATAATTTCCCTTCATATCCTCCCACTGTATGACTTTAGATCTGTTACATTATCCATCCATTTTTCCCCTACTACTTCCTAGCATTCTTCTTCCTCCTGTTTTCCCACCAAAATCCTGTATGCAGTTCTCTTCTCTCATAAATGTGCTACATGCATTGCCTATCACTTCCTTGTTGATTTGATCACCTAATATTTGGTGAGCAGTACAAACAACACAGTTCATTGAGCAACTTTCTCCAGCCTTCTTGTACTTCTGTATTTTCAGACAGTAGGGGGGCAAACAGGGGGTCTCAAAATCATACAGGAACAAGCAAGGCTCAAATATAATCTGCTCTTAATTTCTTTCTGGATGCAATTTCAATTTCTTAGTTGCAATTCTCAAATACAAAGACTGCAGTACAGGTTTGTAATATTGTGAAAAACTGTCAGAATAGTAAATACTCATTACAGCCAGCTTTGCAAGTGGTAACTATTGCATCCAGAATCCAACACACATTTTATGAGTATCTCATTACAACTACTGTCAAGGCAGGTGTCTATACAGGAATTCAGAACTACCACGAAAAATTGAGAGCTTGGGCCAATCCTTCAGTTAAACCACAATACAATATAGCAACGAACAACTACCACAGAGGTTTGATGAATTCCTATGGTGAATTTTTCAAACAGTTCAATTTAACATGGTATGTCTGTGTACTGACGGACAAACATGACACTGTATGAATATATTAATAATGATTGCACACATGATGTGAACTGCCGCTGATGAACACTTTACCAGTTACACTTAATTTACAGCACTTCCTAATTTCACTGCAGGCCTTGATGATTTCAAAATGTCCAACATCTTAGGTTTATTCATGTTCACTATGCCTTCAGAACACTACACACTTTTAAACAAGATCTTACAGCATGCAAACTCACAATCATATGTACAATGCTGGAATTCATTAACCAACGACAAGCAGACAATGCTACTGTATACCCCCCAAATGAAATTGCAGCTGTGAAAATGCACATAGAGTAAAGAAGAATAGACCACTGCTATGCATGGCTCATCCCCCTTCAGTATTATTTTATTCAACCAATAAATATCTAATACCACAAAACAAACGTAAGTTAAAAAAAAAACAGAGAGGGGGCGAGAGAGAGAGCGTACACTTACAATGCCCCACGTGCCACTAAGCCTTCTACATTGCGGGGATCTATGTTGAGCGCCTTATTCAGGCACTGAAAAGCTTCAGAATGCCTTCCAGACTTGAAATGCTCAATGCCTTCTGCAACACTTCTGAAGGCCCACTTACTAGCCTGAACCTGACGAAGCTCCAATGCATACTCCTGCTCTGGGAATCTTCCTCTGAAAAAGTTTAAGATATTGTTGTTGATCTCCCTCACAAAGTACAAGTTCACTATCCTTTAACCCCACGGAACAGAGGCCTTCCTCCAAAGCTAAAATTCAGCCAAGAACCACCCAGTCTCTTAGGCTGTCTGGAGGTTTCTTTATACTTTAAGCCGCAATCTTATTCCACTGTCACAAAAACAAAACACGACCACATATAAATGTAAAGGCATTGTTGAATACACGTTTTGACCTGTATTTCTGAAAGCTTTTGATTACTCATACACAGGGGTGGGTTTACCATGAAGCTAATGAAGCTTAAGCTTCAGGGTCCCGCACTTGCAGGGGCCCCTTCCAAGGTCCTGGGTGGGGCCCCAGCAATGCCCTGAAATCTTACAGCTCAAATATGAAAGAAACTTGATAGAGGTTTTCCCAAAATTGACGACAATCCTAAAAACGTACATGACATTACCAACAACTTGTTGTGAAGCTGACAGAAACTTTTCAAAAATATATATATACACAAAAAACTTTGATCAAGCATGCTACAGGAATGAATTATCTTTCTACTCTCTCTACAGAAAATGTTACAACACTGTTGTCATATGAAAAGGCAATCAAAAGAGTATGCAGACAAAGAATATGGGTAAAAAGTATTATAAAGGCATGTCAGGCAGTTAATAAAAATAGTGTTATTTTTCTGGAATTTGTGATGTGGTATTTGTCAGATTTTTTAAATTTTTGCACTTTTTTGTGAATTCTTTTCCCATTCTAAATAAATATTCACATTCATACCTGACTTTCTATTTGTAATTTTGCATTCTTTTTCACAAATAGGGCCCCAAAAAATTGAATAAGCTTCAGGACCAAAAAAACATGGATCCATCGCTGCTCACATACAGGCCAGACAAATTGTCTTGTACCACTGTTCTGTAACAGCACACCCAAGTTTTATATACCGATAGCCTTATGACCAACGGGGAAAGAAACCACCTCTCTCTCGTAAGCATGCTACCTTTTCACTTGAACAGAAGTGTCAATGGTAATATCCAAAGACTGTATTGTCATTCTGTATCAGTATAAAATTTGTAGATCAATTTCTCACTGCCTCTCAAGATATTAGAAACTCATCAAGACCACCATTATGGCATCCCTCAAATAATCCATGATATGATTCCATTCCAGTTTGTTTCTGGTTGTGCCATGTTGATAAGACAGCCAATGACTCCAAACTGTCACACAGAGTTGTCCACATAAGGTGGCAAAAACACCTGGCACACAGACACATACTGCCACAATGTCTCTGAGCAGATGTCAACTGTCAATCCCCCTCCACTGCTATTTTCACACAAACTTTAAAAGCAAAATGTATCAACTGTTGATGTAATAAAGCAACTTAAAGCCAATCTCAAGACATACCAGAAAGGCCTCTGCTTCAACCACATCTTCAGCCTTACAGAAAGTGTACTCTTACATCAAAAACAGACTGTACAAGAGAAAAAGAAAACCTTCATAATCATATTCCTTACCTCAGTCCCACCATGTATGAGAAATTGCTGTTCCCTAGTCCCACCTGGTTAGCCAAGTAGTTCATGTTGTTAGGATTGTAGAACCCAAGACTCTTCTCCAAAACTTTGTCGTAAGTTTCACCTTTCAACTCCTGCATTTTCCTACATATAACAGGATTAAACATAACTTTTATACACTGAACACTGAATGACACAAGCTCTTAGAACTTCAGAGTGAAAACAACAAAACAGAATAAAATTACAGAGCTCTATAACTGTCAAGTACAGAAAACCTTAAAATAAACTGCAGCCTACAATTGCAATACCTCCAATCTTGATGGTGAATATTATTCTTCATGTTGCTGGTGTATTCAATAACAAATATATTGAATTGCAGTGCACGAGTAACTGCCTCCAATCATTTCCCCAGAAACTATTAATGGCACAGCTACTAAAACATATTTCAAAGAAAAACCATCCTACGTACATACCTTCCATATTACTAAAAACTTAGGTATTGTGTTTGTTCTTTGTGAAAGTTGCCTGCTGGGCTTCCTAGGGTACATACTTATATACCATACAAGTTGCAAAAGAAACTTCCAATGTCACGTAACATTTCCTTGCTAAGCTGCATATATACTGAAGTACAATCTCAGTGTCCAATAACTGTTTCCAGGAAGTCACCAATATATTGTGAAATTAAATCACAAATAGCGGTCCCCAAATAACTGAAAACATCAGTCTGCAATTCTTCCATCCAACATTAAACAGCAACTTATTCTCTTCTTAAGAATTTCTTCTCTTCATTTGGTCGACATACAAAAGTTCATCTCAATATTTCTTTCATAGATCAACTTCTGCTGACGATACTAAATAATAGCTGCCACTGTGGGAAGATGATTTAATAACAATTAGTTCAGTTATTTTCTTATCTGTGTCATTAATAGTTTCACAAGGAAGAGACAATCATCACTTGGAGGGACATTCTGCACATGTTATCATAATTACAATTTAAGTGATAAACTTTCAGACAATGATCATGGTGCATAATGGTTTTTGGTTTATCCTAATCACGGACTGACCAAGGCCCACAGCAAGACGAAATTTCATATTTAATCACAGGAACTTCTTAAACGGCAACTTTATTACACTCATGTTAAAATCAAATATACAAACAAGGTAGTGTTGTAGCAGAAGAGTGACCTAAAACGGAACAGTAAAAATCTTAAACAGGGTCATGGGCCTGGTCTTTGAACATAATCACTTAAAATTCATGAATATAAAAGTGATTTAAGTGTTACAGAATTGAATATAACCACACCTCAACCAATCAACCAACAAAATACCTGGATCTCACCTGCCATTCTGTTGGTTATAAAGCTGTTATGTTACTGTACTGGATTCTAAAAGCACACAAGTCATATGTCCATCATAGCTCTCATCATAACAACATTTCTCTATGTTTCAGTACAGCTGGATAACATGAAATGACATGACTGATGCTGATTTTCGGCAAGTTTCTGCGTTGTGTAAGGCTGAAAAGGAAACCCTATATCCAAACGAAGCCTTTCCTCAGTGCCATTATCAGATGGTGTCTACTGGAATGTGCCTTGGTTTTGCTTTTTCCAACAAAACAGAGTACACTGGCCACATGTATGCAACCAACTGCATTATTTGTATCTCATTTGAGTGATTTGCTTTGTATTGTTTATACATGCTGTAATGTCAAATAAGAAGACATTAATATCAAAACTTAACATTGGTTACCTATGCAATACAGTTTTTATATATGACACAAACATTTCAGTTACAATTTCTTGGTGGATATTTTAATAACTGCAATCTTAAAAACACTACTTCAACTGACTGCACAACTTCCTGTACGTGGACAAAGAAAAATGGAGGAGAAATTTAATGTTAAATTAACTTTTAATTTACAAGTCAGCTTAAAGGATGCATACATTAAACTTCAATTATTCTTACACATACCCCAATCTACCTCAGAAAAATCCTACTGAAAATTTTCAACATTTGTATGGGCAACAGCTTCAGCATTACAGTAACCTATGGGCATATTTATAAAACACAGAAAGTACTGAAGGGCGGTGTTAAGAAAAATACCAATCAATCAATTAAAAAGTATTCCTTTATACAGCTCATGGCCTTGATTTTTCTGTATTGTACATTCATTTTAATGCCTAGAGGAGGTGCTTGAAATATATTAAGTTACAAAACTTGCAGGGTTCTGCCTGATACACTCTGGTATCGCCAAAGTATGGGCTTATCTTAAAGCTTTAAAGCTGAGCTCAATCACGAACAGACATAACGTACATGCACCAAGGTTATCTGTGATGTAACCTCTCCTTTCTCATTCCCACTTAATTTAGCCTGCTGCAACAATGCAGCTGGCTTACACAAACCATAATGAGGACAGAATTATATACGGATCATAAGGAATGAGGACAGAATTATATACGGATCCTAAGGTATTTGTGACAAAGTACTACCTGGATTAAACACCACATTTAAGTCCCTGTAGTTTACACTTCGGCTGAGAAGTTATTTCACTACAGGCATTTCTCAAAAAAATAACATTTAAATGGATCCCCATTGCAATGTTATATTTAGAGACTTCTTTTACCCAACAATAAATTTATAACATTCCAACTCACCACAAAACATCGGCTCATGTTTCCATCAATTAGTACTATGAGTCTCTCTACAGAAATATTAAAGGGATAGTTCCAATAACAGACCTAACAATGCCGACAACCGAATACTTTCAAATGTGTAACATGAACAAAACTCATACAATCAAATGCCAAACACGTCCATCCTTCAGGTGTGTAAAAACCTTCATTGGACCAAGTACATGTGCACCAAAAACACCCAACAGATTTGAAATCTGCAAACAGGTGTGCTTGCTATGTGGCGCTTCCACACTCACCTGTCATCATGGACAGTACATTTGGAGTTTGGCTGAGATGGAGCACTGTTCAGTGCAACCCACAATACAACAGTTGCACTGTTTATCAAAACAGTCTGTTACAGCTACACAGCATTGTTTTCAGCAGCAGTCTGAAAGACAGGATGCTACTACACTACTGTGGGTATCGAAATGGCATCAAGAAGGATCAGTGTAGAATAGTAAGTGTCCATATTCAGCTCATACACCTGACAATATGGAGTCAGTATGAGACACCACATTGCAAAGCCTGCACAGGTCAGCTTGTTGGCAAGCTCTCACACTTCACCTAAAGGATAACAATCACCAAATTCTCCACAAGGATTTGTATTACTATCCACACACTATCCAAGTTGCTCAGGAACTCAGTGAAGGGCACAAAGCAAGTTGACTGCAGTTTAACAACTAATTCTTGGAATTGGTGAATAACAATAGCAACACTGACAACACATTACTGATGTCCTGTAAGGCTCACTTGCACGCCTGGTTATGTCAACAAACAGATCTGTCGGCAGCTGGCTACAAACACCCCACATGAACTTCACCATGTCCATTGCAAAAGTACAAAAGTGATTGTGATGTGCAATTTTTTTTTATGGCATTACTGGTCACCATTTCTTTCAGAATGTGGAGAGATGTACAGTAACTGTCAATGCAGAGCCATACAAAGGCATGCTGCAAACATTTCTGTGAAATAAGTCACATCATCAGCTCAATTTGCTATGATTCCAACGGGATGGAACAACTGCTCACACAGCATATTTCCATGCAAGTGCTCAGGACAATGTCTCCAGGCAGACTCATTTCTCGTTTCAGGGATACCATCTGGCCCATCCAATCGTCTGATCTTGCAGTACCAAATTACATCCATTGTCGTTAAGTTAGAAGAAAGGTATATGGCACATGTCCTGCCAGTACCGACGACTTAAAAACAGAAAATTCAGGAATTCAAAGTATTCATGGGACCTCTAAGTGCCACAACTTATAACAACCTTCCCATCACAACTGCATTAGTGTAAAGAATAACATGGTAGTGACCTGCAAAATGTTACACTCAAACAGCAGTAATGAGTCACGTAACTTCCCATGGACATAAAATGTACATTACAAAAACTTTTCCACTTAGCCTAAAAAAGTCACCCCATTTCAAAAACAGTCAAGAGTTTTTGGTGCACCCTATACAATACAATCCAACTTGTTCTCACACTAAAACTGTAACCCTATGGCCATTCCTGCTGCTTACCAGACATCATTTGTGTCAAAGTGCAGAAGGCGGCTCACTGTACAGTACCATATTCCCTTCCCTCTACCCAACTACTTAAAATTATTAAAATTTATTTACAGGTTCAACAACTAATTAACTAGCTGACATAAATAAAAACTCCATGCTCAATACTGAGAAGAGGGCACCAGAACCTTTCCTACAAGGATTTAAACCAGAATTTATGAAACATCCAGTTTTTTATATCAGGATTTGCCAGAACAGTTTATATCACAGACGTGCAAGAGAACAGGGCACTGGAGAAATTTTCGTACTTCTTCCCGCCCCAATATTGACCTCTAATTGTCAAGATTATTTGTAACACTTGCTTAACATACTGGGTATGTGGTTTATTTAACACGCCATGTATATTCACGTCAATAAAAGTTGGCTCAGTTCACCAATCAGACAAAACTTCCACCTGTCAGACTTATCACAACAGAAACCATGCTTATCCATTCTGCTGCAACTGCTCAATGCCACCTTACTTACCGTCACACAACATACAGTACAGTACACATACAATACTTTCCCTTATATTATACAATATGAACACAAGATATCATTTACTGTTCAACATCTGTGAAGAAATAAAAATGTGAGAAAACATTAACAAAAAAATTAAACTATTTTTCTTCTTGTCATAGACAAGCAGATAAAGTGGGTTTAAACAATAACCTTCTATACCTCAACAGGTAAACTGTATAGAACAGTAAGGAATGGGCAGCAGGACAAAGGGTCCACATAAACTCTCAAAAGAGGGAATCGAATGTTATATTCTACAAACAGTATGCATAGGTTCTCACTAAGTTGAACAACCCTTCTTTTCTCTACTACTTCATTCATGCAGCAACTCATCATACTAGATAAATGGACCATATTTAGAATCTTACTGTGAGACGTATGCAGTAACAACATACAGTTCCATATTTTTGTGTATAACTCCTGATCTTTCAGATCCTCCTAGTTTCCTAATTTTGTCACAGACTCTGACAACTACAGGCTGACAGTCCTCACTGTGCAGTTCTCTTCCACCCAGCTTTTTTACTACTGACAATCATGTCTGTAATCACAACCATACCATGCCCCTCTATCTCACTTGTACAATCAAGAGACCTTGTTTCTTATGACCCTCAATCAGGAATACATTTTCAAGGGAAGAAAAGAGTGTTTGCACCTTTCTAACACAAGGGTTGCCCAAGAAGTTTTGCAACACTTTCTATACTGCATTCAAAATCAAAATCAACAGGAAATGCCTGCACAATTTTTTTTGTGGTTAATTTTGAATGTCCTGCTTGCTATTGCAGCACAGCAGAACATGTTTTCTTGCACATGCACAGTGGGTCATCAAAATGGCATGGTATGACGACGCGTTTTAAACCACAGGCTGTTACTGGATTTCCTGTGGCACAGAAGGAATCAGTAACAAATATTCACAAGTAGTTAAAAATATGTACAGTGTCAATGGTGGTGATATGTCTTGTCAGCCAGTGGGTGCAGCTCAGTGACATACATTGCTCTGCCCAAGAGCAGTCACTTGGGTGTGCCTTCAACATGCTGATGAACACATGCTGAACAACAGACGAGTACAACCAGAAACATCAAAACAGAGTGCTCGGTATCCAAGGGAAGTGCAAGCAACATTATTGATGCCTTAGGATATTCAACAGTGTGTACTCATGTGGGTTCCATAAAGCTTAACTATCACAACTGTACCAAAAGAGGTGCTGACATTTGCTCTCCCGCTATGAGGCTGACTAAAAGCTTTCTGCCAATGATACATCACTTTGAATTGCATACAAGACACTCATTGGAATAGTATCCTGTAACTTCTCCTCAGAAGAAGGTAATGGCTACTCCTTCAACAGGGAAAGTCACAACCATGGTTTTTGGGAAGCAGAAGAGGTGATTCTGGTAGACATTATGCCACATGGTCGAACTGTTAACTCAGATCTGTACATTCAGACACTCAAAACCTTGTAAAAGCATTTCAGGTGAGTTTGACCTCTCAAATGTTTTGCTGAAATCCTCCTTCAACATGACAAAACATGACCACCGACAAGTTTGAAAATACAGTAAGCAATAAAATGAGTCAGACAGACTGTTCTTCCCCACCCACCAAACAGCCCACACCTTGGCCACTCAAGATTTTCACCTCTTTGAAGCCCTCAAAGATGCCATCCACTGGCAAAGGTTCAGTATATATGACGCGGTTACTACGGAAACGAAGAACTGGCTACGAGTACAGAATTTAAACTGGTACAAAAAGGGGCTAATGTTCTAGTTTCTTGCTGGCGCAAGGCTGTGGACGTTGGAGATTATGTAGAAAAATGAGGTGTGTAATACATCCATCTAGTTATCCTATGAGCAGTAATACATCCATCTAGTTTTCCTATGAGGAGGTTCAAAGAAATATACATAATAAATTACTAGCAATAAAAATACTGTGTTGCAAAACTTTTTTGGCAAACTTACTGCAAAGTTCAGTTCTCAATTTGCTAGTCTATTTAACTGCTTTAAAATTAACAGTATAAGGAACACAACCTGCAAGTGGAAAGCCCTCATGATAATGCAGAAAATTCCCCATTATTTAACCTATCAGTGGGCATGAACATGACCCTGAACTAATTATCTTTTAAACTACAGGCGTTAAATTGAAATAACTGAACCAGTGCTAAGGGGTGGAGCTTACTGTATGAAAAAATGTGAATGTGTGAAATGAAGATAAAATTATGCAGTAAACTGGCATTTAGTGGGAAACTGAGAATGTGTAGCACAACTTGACATTAAAAAAAAAGTTCTAGGGGTGTTGCCACGTGTGTCCAGTAAAGGACATTAGTATTCCTGAGTTTACAAATTGTGTCCTGACTACGAGATGCGCACAGGTTGAAGGTTAGGAACTAGAAACCTGCAGCTTTCATATAAAACATGATCTCACATACAGCACAAATCAATACAGGAGTTAAACCCACAAAGCAGCTGCAAATGTTTTTTTTATCTATGGCTTTCACCACAATTAAACTTATATTGTAGCTCTTTTGGGTTATGATGTGGTGTAATACTGTACAATATTGTACATTATGCCACATCATAACCTAAAAGAGTTACAACACCAGGTTCTGTAATGTTTTCAAAATATAAGCTCCAAGGGTGACATGTTTTAAAACCTGGGTAACTTGCAACAACACAGATTTAAATAAGACTGATTGAACATAAATAAAGGTTCATAAAAGTGTGAAATGTTTCAAACCCAAACCAAGCAAATTACATATCTTTGTACCCTATTAACACAAATTTAACAATCAGACCTTGTTACACCACTTAATAACAGTGTGTGTCTTTAAAAAAAACTGACATTTCTTAAAGCTACACAATTTTTATTAGCACACATGTTAACCCACACAAAAGTCAAACATCAAATTTTAGCATTCAAGATAATCAAAATCATATTATCCAGTGTTCATATGTGTCTTTTGAGCAGTAAAATAAAAACTGCACTAATTCACATGAAACCATCAGGTTCCAGTCACAGACGATATGTACAGAAATAGCAGTGCCCACAATCAAACTTACTGCTGTAGCATCTATGACAACAGCAGCAGCAGCAAGCTTGTGTACAATGTGTCACACATAAATTACACAAAGATTTCAAATTTATTACTGATGATTATAGAACTGTTTTACTCATGTACATATTAACATAAAAGCAATGAAACATGCACACCTATATGCATCAAATACATGTTCAGTTTTTCAAACAAGACAGGTAATGTACGTGTAACGTAACACTGAGGCGCGTTCGTGCAGCCATTGTTGCAGTGAAAAAGCAATGAGTATTACACAACCTGCGTGGGTTTATTTGTAGCCTTAGGCTACGTCCTGCGTGCCAGCGACCAACGTGCACGCACGTTTCCCCCCCCACTCACTTGAGTGGACAAACACATGTATGTAAATGGAACTGTCCTGCTTATAAGCAAGTAGCGAGGGAGCGTGCAAAACGGACGCTCTGGCTGGTAGCAGCGACCAAGCTTGTTTGTCCGCTGCTTCCTGGTCGCTGTGTGT
>JGI20166J26741_12172250_pt1 | contig 18283 bp, 8 predicted proteins | sample TergutCu122P5_FD_26741 | JGI IMG/M metagenome (IMG submission 26741)
AAACAACAACCCCAAATCCAACCCACAAATAAATTTTGTAACTGTTAATTGCTAACCAATGGGCAGTATTAATGAATTGCCATGCAGATAATAGCATGAAAACAAACAAAAGTATGCGTATAAGAGTATTAAATAGAGTTTTCATCGTTTTATAGCTTTTGTTGCTTCATTTCAGAATTTTATAAAATAATTTCAATTATCTACTCTTTTCAATTTATTCTCATCAATTATAAATATTGAAGTCCATATATGGCCTGACTCTGTAATATTATCTCTCTGACATTTATTTACAATAATGTAATAAATATTTGAATAGAAGTCGGTAGAATATATTTCAGAAGCGGAACAATAATTCATTACTCCCTCAAAATCAGAATTCTTGTAAATACCATTTTCATCAATATCGTTTATATCCCCTTCACCAGAAAAGACTTTCCCATTACTCCGATATTGATACCAACTTATATAATTACAATTGCGCCCACCTATATCTAATTGATATATACATAAATTGTGATCTTTTGATAATATTTTTGAAAATATTACATTTTTATTGTTACACAATAACGGGAAATCATAATCAATTGAAGATGGATTCTTTTGTAAAAGAGAAAGAAATTTTACTTGGATTCTATCTGAAGTCTCCCATTTTTCGCCTTCAATTAATTTCTTTTCTTCCTTTTTTATTTCGGACATTTGTCCACAACCATACATTAGCAATAATGCGCCTAGAATCGTAATTAGTCTGAGTCCTTTCATTTCTCAATCCCTTTATAAGTTAAATATTTACCATCCCATTGATAAAGAAGATATTTATCAGTAAGTTTTATGCCATCAACTATAGGTACATATATCGTTTTCGTATTTTCATCATACTTAAATAAATTCCATTTCTTACCTTTTGTCCAATCATGCGATTTATCGTAAAATTCTGAATCGTCATATTCAATAGCAATTTGATCGATTACTTTTTTTGTCGTATTAAAAAGTTTCTTTTTTATTAATTCTCCATTTTCAATGGCGTAAATTTGTAAAAGATCTCCATCAGTGTAAGAACCTTCATCATCTTTATATGACATTGGCATACCATCATACATTGCTCTGTCTATCATATAATAGGTTTTATTATTCAATAAAATCGTATATATTTTAAAACTTGCATCATAAATAAAATTTTCTAAATGGCGTTGCTCATAATCCCAAGCAATTTCACCGAAAGCCGAAACTGTATTTCCATCTCTAAATTGAACAATTTCCAACGGATAATCACTACCCAAACCATTTCCACCTTGATCAAATACTTTATTATAAATACGAAGATTGCCATCTTTTGAAGTCCAAATATTATCTATTTCTATTTCATCGAAAGATGATTTTTCTATACTTTTCGGATTTGAATAAATTGAATATAAAAAATCAAAAATGGGTTTATCATTTCCATACAGATACTCATTTCGTTTATCTTTTGAAAGATACCATTCTATTGAATACTTGATTGATTTTCCTTTGCTCTTATATTTTAATAATGGATCATTTGTAATGCCTGAATTCAAATAACTAAACGGGTAAAATACTTCATCTGTAATTTGATAACTACCAACTTTTTGGCCGTTTATTATTTCATCAAAAAAATATATAGTATCTCCTCTTTCATTTTTTTGTGAATGATTGTACTCTAAAAGTATTTTATCAAGTTGTTTCCCATTTTTTATATATTGCACAAATAATGAGTCATTCTCCGAAAATAATTTCAAAGGTAAATAACCGCTTTCTTCGGGAGTAGCGTATAGTAAGTACAATGAATTTAAACCTTCAGGAGGTTGTTTCTTTTGCCCACAAGCATAGATCAGCATTGTAAAGCCAATAATAATGAATCTTAAAATTTTCATACTTTGCTATTTTACAGGTCTTTCATCCACCTTCACATATTTGAAAACAACTATCAATAAACTGATATTTTATCCATTTCCCGGTCAACCAAGAACTATCATCTATATAAGGAGAGGAATTATGTAAACCTTTTGTTGTTTCCGGCACAAACAGGATTTTTTCTTTTTCATCATAAAAAAAAGTATAATCAGATTCATCGTAAGCGCCATTATCAATGATAGCGCAAATAAAGATATTTGGCAAAATTTTATCCGAAATTTTAAAAATTGGTGCAGTTTTCAGCATATTATTTTCTATACTAAAAGCAGTAACACCAAATTCGGATTCTCCGTAATCACCACAATTATATTTTCCAGCAAAAATTAAGTAATAAGTTTTATTATTATTAACAAGTGTTTTAATATCAGATATATATTCCGGCTGTCCGTGATTATCCCAACAATAGTATTCATGAAACCACAATTGATCTGCTGTAAAAATTTTTCCGTTGCTTCTGAATTGGAAAAGATTATATGCACACCCATTCAAACAAACGTGTGTGTGATAACTATAAATTCTTACGTTTTTATCGCTTGATTCAAGCAATACAATACGGTCACCTTGTAATTTACTAAAAGGATAATCCATTGTTGCAGGATTGGAATGAATTAAATTTTTGAACGTTTCATCAAATTGTTCTGATTCTTCTTTTTCAAGTTGTATCAACTCATCTTCTTCTTTTTTCATATCTGATTTTTGCCCACAACTACACATCAGTATTACTGTGCTGATAATAAAACTGATTTTTAATATTTTCTTTGTCATAAAATTTTTCTATTAAACAATTTATTGAGATATCCTGATTGTTTACCGTTGATTACATTTTATTTAATATGAATAAAAAAGGTTTTCATAAGTATTATAAGCATGTTTCCATAATACTGCAATTTGTTCATATTTTGATCCCGAAGTCCGTCCGTTTTGGGCAATTATATCGGATATATTATTGTAAACCAATCCTTCTGTTTGAATCAATTTATTTTCATTATCATATTCAAAATTTTCCGTTGCTTTAACAGTAACCTTTGATGGCTCGCTATTAGCCTGATTTGATGATGAAGCAGGAGAATTTTCCGTGTATTTCACAAGGGAAAACAAAATCTGGTACGGAATTTTAATATACTTTATAGTATCATTTTCGTTTTTGTATATTTTGGCGGTAAAACTTCCATCAGACTTTATATTAATAGGTAAATTTTTAAATTTTATTAATTTGTCAAAAGAGTTTCCGGCATAAAAAATATGCCGATCTTCTTTTTTGATAATAAATTCTACCGAATCTTTATTTAATTTTACGTCGCATCTGCCTGTTTTTTTTACTTTATCCATAAATTTGTGCAATGTTATTAATCCCATATCTCTGCCGTCAATCAAAGAATCGACAGCGACAGGCGATTTTTTCAATTCATTCAGTAAATTGCCAGATAAACGAGGTTGGCATATATATTTGCATACGAATGCCAATGTTAATACTACAACGATGGCAATTATTGTTTTGATAAAATTTTGTTTCATATCTTTTCTGTTATTTACCGTTCATATATTTTATAAATTGTTCTGATTTTATGGTTGCTTCTATTACCTGTCTGTAATTATCAAAGCCTTCTCTGCTAAATTCAACTGTTCTTATGCCATAAAATGAAAGATAAAGCACGTAATATTTTACTTTTTGGAGTTGGGCAACACTTTGAATCTTTTCTAATTGCGTATTGCTAATAATTACCAGCAAATGTTTTAAGCGTTCTTCCCCCTCATCTGTTATATTCAAAGTACCCGTTTTTGCATAAAGATAGTAACCTTGTTTTGCCATTGATTGAGCTAATGGTTTCAAATTTTGATTACCATATTTATCAGGTCCTGCTGTTCCTCTTAATGGCACTTGCCGAAGTTGCCCCAACACCTGATCAGTATAAAAAGATACATAAGCCGCTGAATCCCACGCATTATTAAAATCAAACAATTTATACTCTGGGTATTTGGCATCGTCATAAAGTGTTGTTAGATTTTCGGTTCTATTCAGCGAAGCAAGGCGCATTCCAAAAGTTGCCATTTGCAAAGGCGATATTTCCAAAGGATTTGCTCCCAACGACATTTGAATAAGCCCATTTCGTATAAATGGTTGCTCGTTTCTGTCGGCATTATACATAGAACCAACGATTGGATATGTCCAACCAAAATTGTATGATCGTTTGTTGTTGTACAAAATACTTAAATAGTTTTCGTTACCAAAACCATTATATAAAACAGAGTCTTCTACAGTGTTTGGGTTTAAATGGAAATTGTATTCCAATCCACGATTTAACACCGCATTATCTTTTCCAACTTCAAAATACTCCTTAATGTAATTTTCGCCATACCATTTATTTGGATTAAAGGATAATGATTTTCCTCTGTATTTTATAACAGGAAACGATAAAGCATCGTTTCCTGCCAGTTTAAACAGACCTTCAAAATTGCCTTCTAGCGTTTCACGAGTTTGTGAACCAAGTAAAATCACAATCGAATGATACAGATTGTTTGACTGAATCAAGTAATCATTATGATTTAAGCCCGATCCATAACTTAAATCCCAATAACTTTGATTTTTTAACTTGTCAAAGTCCAGACCCCCGTAATAGGCGACTTTGGGTTTAGTATCCCTTTTATGAGTTTTCTTTGGGTTGGGTTGAACGGAACTTAAATCCAGGTCGTTCCAACTTATCTTTGCTTGACTTGTAACGGCTGTATAGGCAATCGGTTTGAATGAAGAACCCGGACCTGGAACAAGCAACTGCAAAGATTTATTTCCCAAATAATCTATCTCGGAACGAATAGAACTTTCTTTGTACATATCGCTCAAAAAACGATTGAAATTACGAATATTATTTGGGTCGGGTTTGCTCAAATGACTATAGTCAAACAAGGCGCGAATCCGTCCGTTACCATCTAATATGACAGCAGAATAATCGTACTGTTTTTCTATTGTAAGGTCTATTGCTTCGTTTATTTTGGCATTAACAATCTCTGCCTCACTTATATTCTTTATTGAATTACCAAGTTTCTTGTTCAAATAAGCAACTCCTTTTTCCCAATCTTTTTTATTTTTATAATTATTCGCTTTAATATGAACTTTTTTATCATTAATATCGAAATAAAATACAGAGATATTCTTAGCATTTCTTTTCTCATTGAATGATAGATTCTTGAAACTCAACAATTTTTCTTCTGTTTTGTTATTGATTTTTGATTTTGTTTCATTGTCTTTCTTAGCTATGTTATATAACTGTGACGTTAGGTCATAATCAATGGAAATACGAATAGTAGAATCTTTAAACTGTTCATTTCCTGCTTTTCCATAAGTTTGATTGACTAAGTTTGCAAAATGGAAAGTCCACATGGATTGTCTGCCCAAAGGATAGAAAAGCCGTTGCTTGCCGTTCAGCCAAATATTTTTTGTTAAAAAGCGTTCATCGGTTTCACCGTATTTCCAAGTGGCTATTACTGACTCATTATTGCCGTCTTTGCGTTTCAAAGTCATCAAATCATTGGGTAACAATCTAACGGATAATTGACTGATAACGGCAGAACCCGTTTTTGAATAATCTTCGGCAACAATGTCATAATATTGGTGAAAAATTTTTCCCTGTTCACCACTGATTAAATAAATTGGCGTACGGTCGACAGTCCAAGAGGAGTCTAATCGCATCAATGTTAAATTACTTACTTTATCGTAGAATGTAACTTTCTCATGTTTGAAAATATTAGGAATAATATCCTCTTTGTAGTTGTCCTCTGTTTTTTTTCCATTTGTCAAGAAATTGAGAATTTTATTGGTTTTTGCCGCTTTTAAATCACCTGTCCATTGTAAATCCTTTTCTCGGAAAGAACGAATAAAATAATATCTTCTGTTTACTGCCAAATGCAAATAACCGTTACGAAGACGTAAGTGCAACAATTCTTCAGGGTCGTATTTATTGGTTGTGGAACGGTTGAAATGCTCCAACAAGGAACTGAAAAATTTGCCATCATTGTTTGCTAACTTTTTCCATTTTTCTCCTCTTTCTATATAATTACGCCAAATTGTATCACGTGGAATCTTATCTACCTTATCGAGCGTATATTGATATTCTTGCAATTCGCGGTCTAAATCGGCTGCTTTATATGCAATTTCGTTGATAAGAGCCGAAACATCAAACCTGTGTATGTCGTTTTCTTCGCTTGTTGATTTACCTTTTGAAGGCAAGCACAACACAGCAACCACGGCAAAAACAAAAAGACTTGCCACCATTCCCCATTTTCCAACTTGTATGGACTCTTCATCTTTGTAGTCATCATCTGAATGGAATATGCGTAACCAAACTGCCATAGCAAATAATGCGACTGGAAAGAATACGGCTATTTTACTTGTTAAACTCAAAAACGGAAAGTCCTGGCCAATAAACACTATTTTGTTGTTGGCTGACAGACATACATATAATGCGGTGGAAAACAAAAGTATAAAAACACCAAGTATAGTAAAACTTTCGGTTTTTTCCAATTGAACATCAAAAGCATAAATAATAAGAAGCAACAGCAACAAGGACATAAGCCAAATCAATACCATAACTCCATGTTCTGCCAGCACGTATCGTATAATAACTAAATCGGTGGTTTGCGTAGTGTAAGTGCTTCCTTGATTAAAATGTGGTTGAATAGTCCAATATCCCTTATTGTTATCTGCGGCGGCATTATACTCGTTTATAAACCACTGATTGTGTTCAGAGCGCATAATATATTCCACATCATTGGAATTGAAATCACTTTCGAGTAGCATATCGGATATTGTTGTGTTGGGTTGTTGCGCTTTTGCACGATATTTTATATAACCTTTACGTTCATTCAGATAGTTGGAAATTAGAGGTTTACGTACTTTGAAATGATCCAATCCAACATCAAAACCTCCGCCCACAAATAATATTGCTCCTAAACTTAACACTATCCTAAATATCCATTTCTTGTGATTTTCTAAATCTGTTTTTGCATATTTTTTTATGTACACAGCGAAGAGAGCTAATAAAAAACCCATAATAAGCAAAAACCAACCTGTTTTTTCAAAGATAAAAAGAAGGATGGTACCTTCATAAAATAATAATCCAATAGTAACAATTACAAAAAGAATACTCCAACCAATTTTTTCGATTTCAATTTCTTTGTTTAGAATATACATTTTCTTCCATTCTCTATTTGTATTGTGCCATAGCGCTACAAGTCCAAAATGGAGCGCTAAATAAAGCAGAAAGATAATGGCAAAACCGGGATCTTGAAGAGCAAGGTAGCCAAGGGTCAATATTCCGAGCAATATTTTTTGCACTTTTTTTAATAAACTGTCACTATCCGCCTCTTGGTGTTTGTTTTTTAGCCAATTATTGAAAAGGAAAAATAAAAATACCGGAATAGGTATATTCATAAATCTTGGGGCAACATTCGCTTTTGACAAAAGTAAACAAATAAGCAAAGTGACAATATACAATGATATTATCCACCAGAAATAAAAGAAAAACGGCTTTTCCTGATTATCATAATACCAATTTTTAATACCATCAAGTTTAATACTACTTTTTTTGATAAAATTCCAATTTTTAAAATCCGGCAATCTATTTTTGATTCTTTCTTCCCAAAAATTTGAAATTTCTTTCCAATAACCAATTAGTCCAAACAAAAGCGGAAGCGTACAAATCAGGTAAGTCCATTTTGCTTCACCAAATCCATCGCGTAATCTGTTAAATACAGTTGGGTCTATATCTTCGGTCGGCGGAAAGGTACTCATACGCCAAGTCAATATCAGCCGAATTACGGCAAAACAAAGCGCAACTACATAAATCGACAATTCCAAGACTGAAATCGATTTGGAAAAAATCATTCTAACGCACACCAACAAAATAAAGCTACAGATAAACCAAAAGATATGCTCCCAACCCAAATTATTGGTGGCACGCATATCTTCGACTTTGAAAAGCCATTGAAAATTGTTCAAATTTGATTTGGTCTGAAACGAAAATTCTTCATTTGCCCGTTTTATTATTGTATCCGAAGGATTGACTGATTCCAAATCTGTAACTTTAAAAAACATTGAATCTTTCGGTGTACCTTTGCTATAACGGATACGAGCATTGAAATGATAAAAATTATTATCGTTTTCAAATAAGTTGTACAAATAGCCTTCTTTCATTTTCGAGTTGGTTACTTCCTCTATCGAAGAAGTAAGAAACATATCGAATATCTTTGCTTTGCCGTTGTCTGCTTTTTGTTCTGCTTCTTTACGAAGTTTCTGCATTTTGGGCAGCACATATTTCATCATCACACCGTTACTGTCAGTAGTGCTGACAGTAAATATATCGGTTTTTGAAAGTCCTGCGCCCGAATAAAAACGGAAGCCAGACGACAGGGTGTCTGTGAACACTCTCTCATCAATACTGTCTGTTATGGCAATATCATTGACAGAAAGCCCCGATTCGGAAAAGAAACTTTCGCGTGGAAATAATCGCAATGGGCTGTCATTTTTGCCTTTATATAGGCGTGCGCTTTTCCAGTCATCAATCAGTATATTTTGCCGTACCAACACAGCATCTTCAAAAATTTGTTGTAAGTCTTCGGATAACTTTAAGTTAGGCGTTCGTAGCAAAATATCCATTAGAGGATAACCTATGTTTATGGGTTGTTGGAATAAGCTTGTATCGCCTTGTAATTTGTTATCAGAACTTGAAATATAATATGCTTTTTTATAATCATCGTAAGGCACTATTTTGAGTTTAAATATTGTGCTGTCATTTTGCTTCAACTCAAATCCCTGTGATATATTGGCATCAATTAGATTATTCATGGCGGTAAAATAGTTTCCTTTCTCATTCTTTTTGGAAACAAAAAACGGCTCGTAATATTCTTTTATTTTAATGACAAATTGATTATTGTCACGTAATAAATCTATCTTTCCTGTTTTACCGTCCCAAAATGAGCTGTTAGGATGTCCTTCGGGTGGATTGGGTGATACCAAATTCAACCGGTTATTGAAACGGAAACCCGTATGTTCCAATATATGATAATCAGTATTGTCATACACAGTTGTACTTGTAGGATACAAATAGGTATTTACCATCCAAGCGGCAAAAAATCCAAGAATAACAAATGCGCCTAAATATATCCATTTTGCTTTTTGTTCGTTCTGAAACAAGTTGCGATGATACCAAGTGATCATACACAAAATGAAAACAAATATTACCCCAAAAATTAGAAAACTATTGAATGTCATAATGATACCCTCCTATAACTTTATTTGATAATTATCAATCAAAATTTTCAACTCCTTAATATTCAATGCTATTGCCAATTCATAAATAGCATTGGAAAAACGAGTTGATTTGCCAACGTGATTATGCTGATATTCTTTGTGAGGAGTTTTAGTAAAATCTAAGTAATTACATAGTAATACATAATTGTCAAATTGTGTTATTGGTATTTTTTCTCTTTTTGAATATTCAACATAATCGGCTGTATGAAAAACAATATTAAATAACTTTTCAAAAAACCATGCCTTGTCTTCAGGAGAATCGGGATTGATTTTTTTTGCATTATTCACAAAGTCCGATACAAAATATTTATACATATTATCTACAAATAATCTACTGTCATTGCTTTTTCTGATTTTTGCACTCCAATCAGCTAATGTCTGCCAATGTTTTTCATCTATTGCTAATGGGTATGCGTGATTAATTCTATTGAAGTTATCTATAAGCGCCTGTAATGTAGCTTTCTCTTTATCAAAATCTTGAATCTTGTTTTGGTAATACACGTTATTTAAAAGTTTTGTCCCAAGATTTTCAAGCAATTCCTGTTGTATAATTCTGACAGTTTCTTTTGCGTCATTCTCAAATTTCAACGGTATTTTGTTCCAAATCTTTAGTAATGGAAATACCATGTTGGAAACAGAGGAAATGCCGATAGACATTGATTTTAATGTTACAGAATTAATTTCTTTATTACGATTGTATTCGGAAACGAATTTTCTAATAATGTCTTCTGTTTGTTTGTATGTCAGCAAAATAGCATCTTTACCTTGAATACTTTTATTACTGTTTGGCTTAAATAAGCTGCCAAAATCAACAAATTTTTCTATATCTGAAGTATCTGCCAATGTTTCGACTTTATCTCTTAAATATGTATAGAACGATTGCGGTTTATCGGCAAGTAAAGAATTGCATTTGTTGTACTCTTCTGTTTGTATTTTGTAGGAATTAAAATGTCTCTCTAATTTTGCATCTTGACTATTAAGCATTCCACTAATAATCAAATCATTAATGTCAAGATTTTTCTTTTGAGATTCTGTTTGCGCTTTTTCCTTAATTTCTCTAAACCACTCCTGAACATATGAATCAATTTTTGATATATTTAGTCCTTTTTCCAATAATTCAAACAGTTTCTCTTTGTTGTTTTTATTCGCTATTAATTTGTCGTAAAATTGGCGTTTGTCTTTCAGGTCTTGTATGATTTTCTCGATTTCATTATCCGGAATAGTCTGTCCGCTAATCTCTTTTAGAATTTTCTTTGTTGTTTCAGATATTGCTGATTTTTTTGTTTCTTCCAATTTATTTAACAATTCGGTCGATTTATGAGTAATAAAAATAGCATCGTAAGTTTTAAGGACTTTTTCAATAGTATCGTTTGGAGTCGTCCAAAATAAATCAAGCTTTTTGTATTCTTCAAAAGTGGGCGTTAAGGGAATAAATTGAGAGTCTTTTTGTTTTATGAAATAATTATCATATAATGTTATCAACTGCACTATTGCCATCTTGCTGTTCGGGTTTTCTCGAACAGGTTTAAGAAAACTATCAAGTGAAGAATCGGGCACAGAGTCTTTCCATTTTGATTCTTCTCCTGTACCCCTATCGCATATTATTTTTTCGCTCTTCTTACTATTTTTAAAATAAAGCCACAACACCCACCATACCAACCCAATTATCAGCAACACTAAGCCGATTGCAATCCAAATTAAGTTTTTTGAACTGTTTGGCACAAGCACATAATTTTGAGCTACATCATTGTTCGTTAGTTGCGCTTTACTCAATATATCCCTATTAATCGTTCCCCATTGCAATGAATCATTTTGAGGTAATTCTGGTAATGTCTTAAGTGTGTTTTGGTAAGTGTAATAAATTCTCTCCGGATTTTTTATTACATCATCATATATGGTTTTCACATTATTGTCCAAACTTCCTACCTTGTCTTTTGTAACACTATATACGCTATCGCCGATATATAATTTGTCCTTTCTGAAATTTAAATAGACAAACTCAAACGGTAATTTTTGAGCAAAAGCAATAGCATTTTCGTTACCGAGAAATGCAACTACTTTTTGTATTAAAGTGTCTTTAACTGCATTATTATTAGCGTTTCTTTTGCTTGAAAACTTTTCCTGATAACGAGTAATTACATATTTATCCTGTGCCGAAAGGCTATCGTTTTCATATACATTCTTCATATTTTCAGCCAACTGTGCAAGGTCTATCTGGGTGCATTTTATATCAGTTGATTTAAGCACATTCAGTTTTTTGTTTTTTATTGTTATTGCAACTTGCCCTTTTTGTCCACCAACTATTTTGTTGTATAATAAGGAAAATATCACATCTCTTTTAGGCAGGCTTGTCGTTTTTTTTATTTCTGCAGAATAATCTGACTTCGCATTAAGAGAATCTGTCAAAACATCAAAATCAACGCCAGCAATATTTTGCGTAGAAATACTAAAAGATTTTTCAACAAAGCTATCGAACTTTGTTGTATCCTTCACTGATTTAATATGCGAATTTATGCCATTTGAATAATGGCAGATAGTATCTGCTTTACTATTATTGATTGTTTTCAGTATTAGTGTCTGCATTTCGGTACTTATTGACAATATACTGTCAGGCATTTCACAAATATTAGTAAACCAATTATTTGTAAGCTGAGTTTTAGTTTTAAACAGTTCCAACGCATTTTTTGCGTTGATTTCAGTTGGCGATTTATCCGGTTTTACATCGGCAACTTTTAATGTAAAACAAAGCAGACCGACAATCACTGCTATTCCTATAACGGAAAACAATATACCTGTAATAAAAAATATCTTTTTAGTATTGATTGTTACAGCATTGCATATTCCTTTTTTTAATTTATCTTTTCTCATATTATATGAATTTTATGAATTAAAGGGGTTTTATCTGCGAATTATTTTGAGTATCAACTTCAGGTGGCAATTCACTCTTCTGTGTGTTTGTAAAAGATTCTGTTTTATCACTTTCAGAAATATTTTGTTGAGTATTACTGTTTGACGATTTCTTTTGCGATCCAATAATATTCAGGTCGTAGAATGGGAATAGCGATTGTTTTACAAATTCCTCCAACGTATTATTTGTCTGATATGTTTCATCATACAGTATATGTTCGTTTTTGAATTGAATAATGAAACCATCGCCTGTAAAGTAGAAAAAACAGTCCGAACCGGAGAAGTTCGAGAATTGTTGCGACGTCCGTCCCCCTACTCTGATTCTGAAATTCTTGTGTTTGCTTGCAATTTCAATCCCATCAATAAAGAAATCCTTGTAATCGTTATTTCTGCGAAATATTTTAGAAAATATTCCTTTTTTATTGTCGTCTTCGGCATTATCCAATTCTAATTGGGGTTTGCCAATCAATTCAGAGTTATTGTTGATACGGAAACTATCCAAAACAAATGCTCCGTCGATACAAATGGTTTTTGTGGAATCATCGTTTTTGAACACTATTTGGTCATTAACAAGCATTTTCTCAGATTTTAACATATTTGTTACTGCTTCGCAGAAAGGAACAAAACGAAATCCACGACCGGTAAAAATTACTCTTTCAAATTTTTCTATTCCAGGTTTGTTTATTTCGTTTTTTATTTGTTGAAGTAATTTTTCAATCTTTTCTTCTACTTTTGTATTCGTGCCTGGTATTTGAAAACCTTTTTTAAGAAAATTATCTTTTAAGAAATGGTTTATATTTATCAAATCCATAGTTCTTAATTCAAAATTAATGTCACTTTCTTCGGCTTCTATTTTATTAGTATTAAAAGTAATCTTTAGTTGCTCTAATAAACTCATAAAATCCAATACATCAGAACGATCTTTAGGATCAGAATCTAACAAAATTTTTTTTAATTCTAATTTGAGTTTTTCCTTCAATAAACTTTCTAATGCCTCAAAAAAAGCATAAGTTAGCACATGACCACTTGCCGGAATACCGGTACGGTATAAACTGTTAAAATTGGTGAAATTATCTTCTTGCTGCAATATAGAAAAATCAGTTGTCCCTTTTCCGGCATCAATAATGAGAAAATATCCATTTATTTTTTTGTTGGGAATATTCCATTCGCTTGCCTTACTCCTTTTCGCACCCAAAAAAGCGGCATCGCTTTCTGAAATCATCTGTATCTCAATTCCTTTGAAACAGTTGTATTTTTTCTTTTTTGTTATTTTACCAAAATCTGTGTACAGATCGCTCATCAAAGTATAAACTTTTTTCTGCGAATACAAATTGGGCATAAGCAGTTTAATGTGCAGATACTGTTCCAATTTCTTTGCCGATTTGTTTTCTTCTAAAATAGCGTACAAGATATGGCTCAAAATCAATCGCAACGAAGAATCCGTTATACATTCATCGTACAAATTTGCACTTTCATTTGTAATATTTTCAGGTCTATCATTTCCTAAATATATTGTAATAGACTGTTGGCTTTTATTTGACATACATTCAAGTAATTTCAGATTAGGCAAGATAAACAGATTATTATAATCGTTGCTATCGGCAGTAGTATATGGTTTTAATATTTGAATGAATGATTCTTTGGCATGTCGAAATGGATTGTCCGTATATTGAAACTTTACTCTTTTGTCTCTTGTTCCGGTATTAACAAAAAATACAGATTTAAATAAATGGTCATTTTCTTTTCCCTGCCAAAATTCATCTACCTTGTTATATGTCGAATAAAATCTTTTAAACAAATCAACTAAACAAAGTTGTCTGTCTCTATCTTCATTGCCTCGCTTGCATGAAACTTGTGATGCTTCAGATCCAAAATCGATTGCTGCCTCTATAAAGTTTTGCGATTTTTTGTTGCATAAATGGATTTGAAAACCATAAGCATATTCTTCTTTAATTTTGGGTTCCGGTCTGTTGATTTTCTTACCATCCACTTCTTTTTCAACTAATTCGTTTTTTGTAACCAACAAACGAATAACAATGTTGAATGAAGTTTGAAGAAATTTATCTGGATTTATTTTAATAACATAGGGACTATTGCTTTTGTCTACGTCCTTTGAAATGCTAAGTCCATCGATGCTTTTATCTTGTGTTTTGATGTCTTGAACCGCTGCTGCAGGAGCAGGTGATGGAGCAGGCGGAGCGGCATCGATGCTTTTATCTTGTGTTTTGATGTCTTGAACAGGAAACTTGTCCCCTTTTATGAAATCAACAAAAAAGGTCTCATTTTTTTTACAAACACGATATTGCACACAATCACTTAGTTTTATATTTCCACTATATCCGCCTTCAGATATAAATTTTGCACTGCCCGGAATTTCAAACAAGGTTTTAGCGCTTTTATCTATGATAAAACTGAAAATGCCGTTTTTTTGGGTAGGCTCGTTTAAGTGGCAGATATGCCATCTGCGGTTGTTAATTTCTATTGGTAGATAATAATTTGCCATAATATATAGATTAATGAATATTAATAGGGGGGGCTGGATCTAATATGATTTGTTTTCCGGTTGCGACATCTTTTATTTGCATAAATTTCTTATCCTCATGATTATATGTAAATAAAACATCAGAGAGTTTTTGCCATAAAGTCTTGTCGGTATCCAACCCTTTCAAGCAAGATGGTGTCGTGAATGACATGTACAAATGCGCGCCCGCAGTTTTGGATACTTGGACTACTTTCTCTGTCATAAAACCATCTTTAAACGGAGAAAAAATCAATGTTTTATCTTTTGCGTCATTATCTTCCTGCAAATACAAAAATCCGGGACAAGTTGTTTCCTTTATTTCAAAATTGTATTTATTGGTTACATTTGCTAATGATTCATAATCATAGCTAACCATTTTTTGGTATCTGCCTGTTTGTCTTTTTATTGTTCGCTCTAACACTTTCAGATTTTCCGCTATTTGATTTTCGGTGTCTTTGTCTCGCTTTTGTTTGAATTGAAAAATATTGTAAGCATATTTCAAACTATTTTGCTGGTCATTCTCAAATTCAGGTTGCAATACCGTCCAATATATGTAACTTTCATTTTTATAAATACCAATGATACTTTTTACCGAGCGTCCGTTTTTGTAGTAGTCATTCATACATTGAATGTTCAATCTCTTAAAAACATCCGGTGAATTGGCTTTTGTTTTGTTGGCAATTTCTACAACAAAAGTTTTATTTTTCCATTTTGAGAAAGCAAAGCGTATGTTGCTGTTATTATCTTGTGTTTTTTTAATCAGGTAATATTTTTTTCGAGCTAAAATATTTACCACGGACAACAATGTTCTCCACAAACGTTGTATTATTTCATTACAGGGTTGTCTCAAATGTTCTCTAATTGAATATTGAGGAGTTTTTTCATAAATATTCTTAAATAAGGATTTGTACGTTGATTGATTAATGTAAACATGCTCAATATCTTGTTTGGTATCGTTTTCCATTAATAAGAAATCAGAAGGTACGGTTATTTTGTAACGGCTCACAATCAGAAACTCATCATCATTTATATTTCCAAAATTGTGCGCCTTTTTTTGAATTATAGCGGATTTTTTGTGAATTACTTCGCTTTGCCTTTTGTCAAACACATAACTCAAGACAGGAATAATACCTGATCTCCACTGCCATTTCCAACCGCGTCTTACAACGAATTTTCTACCTTGATTGTCATATAAAACAAACAGTTTTTGGCTGGGTAAAATTACGGCAACCCAAAGCATAAACAGTGCAAGTATAATTATTGCTGTATTTTTAGTTTTATGGATTATTGCGGTACGATATACCGTTGGTAATTCCTCAGTTTGTGTTAAAAAATATTTTTTATAATGTTCACTCCAAATACTGTCATTGTATTGAACTTGAAAACTACCATATATTTTGAATTGATTTTTACTAAAATCATTTTCATAATTCAAATCAGTATACAAAGCATCATCAAACCGTTTTCCTATGATATGTTTTTTATTATTGATAATAACGCTATCTAAGCGGAAAAACAATATTTCATTGCCTTTATATTTGTTCATCAACGATTTTAATGTAAAACTTCTTCCATCAAAAGCGATAATGTTAAAAAATTTTTCCTTGTCTGCTTTTTCAGACAAGGACTGTTTGGTAGTATAATTGTATCCCCAAATATGTGGTACATTTTTTATACTATCATATTTAAAAAACTCATCTAAAAAACCAAAACCCTTTCCGGTAATTTGATTATAAACGTATCTCACATTTACCTTGTTAATTTTTTGCAGTAGAGTAGGAGTACAGTCTTTTAGTGTCCTGTAATCCTGTTGCCATTGATCGTTTTGGTCGGCATCATCTGTAATAGTAATTATCTTTAACTGTTTAAAATTTTTTGTTAATTTCTTTTCTTGTAAGTAATTAATTGCTTTCACAATTGAAAAAACACGAATTTGTGAGACAAAAGATAATTGATAAGGATAATCTGCCGATTCAATTTGCTGTTTGATCATATTAATCAAATCATTTGAATTTTTAAATGAACATAAATTTCTTCCTGTGAAATTAGAGAAATGAATGAATGACATGTCAAAATTACCTCCTGAATTTAATGCCTCGCATCGATCTTCCCATCTGCCTCTGTATAGATGACCTGAACCGAAGAATAAGAAACAGTCTTTTTCAAAATCTACATTATAAAATAGATTTAATTGTTGAAGTTTATCGCTTACAAACTTTGCAATTTGATTTTTTGAACCTATTTCTGTTTTAAACATTGAAGCAGTATTATCTATCGTAACTATCCAAATTGTGCCAAGAGAATCAACATTCTTGACATTTGATTGTATAGTTATTAATGATTGGGAAGATTTAAAAACCTTTTTGTCAGAACATGAATAGGTGATATACAAAATTATCACCACTATATAACAACTGAAATATAAGTTATAGCTTTGTCTTCCCATTTAAACTGATATATTTTAACATATTTTTGCGTTTTTAAATTCCACCTCTTACAAAGCAGTGGTATTGACGTATAACTTTTTGATGCAAAAGTAATAAATATTTGTAAATATGAAAAATAGAATTCAAATTTTTTTTAAAATTTCTTCATAAAACAAAAAGAAAGATACACAATCCATTGATTCTGTGCTTGTTTAATTAATTATTTAACTGACTGCAACAACTCCAATTTATCTATTTTATTGAATCTCAAAGGAACAGATAAAATAATTAAAAATGGTATAGAGTAATTGTTTAACTCTTTGTTTAACCTTTTGTTTATTTCCCTATTACTATTTGTGTATATAATTTATATACAATATGTTGCATCATTCATTTTTTTTATTCTACTGCTTTGTAAGAAGTGGAACTCTTATTCCAGTAAAATTATTTTTGCATTTGCAGTATCTACAACCGATTGCCCAAGTGATGCCAAATAAATACGAGTAGTGGTCTCGTTTTCATGTCCCATCCCTTCACTGATAATCTCAACCGAGACTCCCTTGCGAAGCGCTATCGTAGCCCAAGAATGACGACTGACATACGAGCTGATTGATTTTTCTAACCCAAGCATTTCAGATATGCGTTTCAGCCGTTTGTTATAATTGCGTAATTGACTTGAATTATCCTTGTTCTGAATAGTATAGATGGGTAGTAAAAAATCATTTATGGTTTGCATCTCGTATCGGGAAATAATTTCCTGCATACAAGGTTCAATCTTGATAGTAAGCATCTGTTTGGTTTTGCTGCGAGTATAAGTAATGTATCCGTTTTTCGAGTTGCTTTTCCGAAGATTCGCCATATCCACGAACGATACTCCTCGTAAATAGAAACTGAACATAAACAGGTCGCGGGCTAATGCCAGTGCTTTGTGCAAAGTCAAGTCCATGTTTTTGATTCGTACAATAATATCTTCATTTACTGCTCGCTTTATCGTTTTATCATTTCGTGTAAAAATATTGGCGAAAGGATTTTTCTGAGTTACCAAACCTCTTTTTACCGCTTGATTATAGACAGAGCGCAATGTTCGCATATAACAGGATATGGTATTTTTCATTAAACCCGACCTTTTCAACCATGCTTCATACTTCAGCATAAGGTCGTTATCTATTTTATCCAACATAACATCTTTTCCCTCTC
>JGI20166J26741_12173361_pt1 | contig 18279 bp, 16 predicted proteins | sample TergutCu122P5_FD_26741 | JGI IMG/M metagenome (IMG submission 26741)
CTACGAGATCAAAGTTTGTACCTTCGATAGTCAATAGAGCGCCGGCTTTAACCGGATTCGGTGAAATCTTGGTAATTGCAGGCAAAGTCACATTCAATTCGTCATCCGAATACACCCAGATTGGAATACCAAATTTACCATTTGCGTCAGGAATAATGTCGGCTCCATTGGAAACGATAATCTTTCCGGTTTGAGCAGCCTGAGGAACAGTCACATCAATTTCCTGCCGGCTCTGGCTCTTGAAATTAGCTTTCAACACATGAACACCATCATTAAAGATAATCTCTTCAATCAGATTCAGGTATTCCCCTGTTATTTTGATAATATCGCCGGATTTTGCTGTCATTGGCGCAATACCGGAGATGGATATCGGTTCGCTAAAAGTCAGGGGAGAGAGTGAAGTAATAGTTTTACCTCCTGCTGTAATAGTGATTACGCCTGGGGCTGCATCTTGCGGAACTATAACTCTTATTTCCGTCTTGCTGATTCGTTTGATATCGGTGATTGTTCCGCTTCCTTGAAGCATAACGCTTTCTACTTTGTCCATATTGGCGCCGATAATGCGAAGTTCTGCGCCGCGGGCAATCGGGCTTGGGCCAAAAGACCGTAACAGAACTTCTCCCCCGCCCAATTGATCTGTACTCAGGTTATCCGCTGTTTCACAAGCTGTAACAAAAGCTAAACAACTTATGGTAAAAAGACACATTTTCAATAGTGTCGATAATCTATATCTTTTCATATTCATCATTTTTTATTTGTCAATAGGAACTACCCGCATATTATCCAAATGCATTTCAGGGCTGCATGCAGTCCCAACTACTCCTCCATTCCACACAAACATGGAAAGACCGCCATATTTACCCGGACCATTAGTTTGAAGCGTTGCTCCCGAAGGACCGAATTTGAATTCCGTCATCGGAATGGTGACGGTTATCCATCCATTTGTCTGAAAGGAAGTTGAAGGTGTATCCTTCCATGGATTCCACAATGCGCGTGGATAAGAGGTATCTCCATAATAGCTGTTGGTATTTTGAGTATCCCACGAAGTAAATACAATTTGCATCGCTGAAGCCGACCAGGGAGACACTACATTTATCTCAAATTTAAACAATAAATTATTCAAATTATTGGCATCAAAAAAGTCACCTTGTGGTCTGCCGTTTGCTGTACCCCATAAGTTGAAAGAAAAACCATCTTCTTGCCAATCGCCTACAGTTCCATTCAAGCTCCCTTTAAATACGACATATTTTCCGGAGATACCACTTACATCCGAAGTATTTCCTGAACGCCATCCACCGTTTGCATTCAAGTTATCCCAGTCGAGAATTATCCCCCGATCGTCTTTATATTGAAACTTGGAACGACTTGTTCCATATAAAGTGGTAACATTGATATATCCCTTCAAAGAACCTTTCGGTACTACAAACTTGATTTGCGTTTTTTCAATGCTTACAATTTGAGTAACGGGAATATTTCCTGCCATATCAATTTTTAGCGGAATATTCGGATCATCAAGGAAATAATCGCCGTATAGAGTAGCTACACTGCCTTCCGGCGCATATTCGCAGGAAATAGAATTGACTGCCGGAGGCGGAACCATAGTTTTGAAATTATAAGTTGCAGTATCGCCACTAAAAGCAACCATATATATTTTATTGGTCACATCAACTGGAATTTCCGCAGGAACGCTTACTATTAATGTGTTATCCGTAATAAAACTTGTATTTAATACAGCTTTTTGATCATTAAAATACAATTCATGAATACTTCGTAGATTATTTCCAACGAGACAGATCGTACTGCCTAAAAAAGCTCCATCCAATAAAGAATCTGCGCTGGCAGGATTCGTCATTCTCACATACAATACTTGTGGAACTCCGTCCGTATGCTTGTAGGCATTGGGATACTCATTGCAAGAAAAAAATCCTATGCCGAGAATTGTCCCCAACAGAATAGCGATTGTCAAATTTGTATATATTTTTATCTTTTTCATATCTCTATATTTATTTATTGGTATTTATATTGAGAAATATCCTGATTCACAGGATCTTCCAACAAATGAGGATTTGCTGATACATCTGTATCAGGAAATGGGAAAACAAAAGATTTCAACTTATCATCATACATAGCTGCCGGATTCGGAATGGTCGGTGTCTTGTCGTAATAAGCGTAAGTTGGATCCAAACTTCCGCTTCGATAAAGACTAATCATTCCGTATGCATTATACGTAGAGCGTCTTTGATTTTTTAATTCATTGATTGCTCCATCCTTATCATAATAAGACCGGCGTACATAATCATACCAGCTATCGCCTTCACAAGACAATTCCAACCGGCGTTCTTTCCATACATCTTCCCAAGTGATGGAAGTTCTTGGTGTTTCTCCGGGAATAGCCCGCAACATCACCGCATTGTATGCAGCTAAAGCGCTTTGATCAGTCGTGGATCCTGCATTTCCTATTACCGCTTCAGCATAAATCAAATATACCTCAGCCAACCGAAGTAACGGAGTGGCATTATCATACAACATAGAGCCAATAACGCCTCCTCCTTCACCTTTGGAATCAGCGGCATCTCCCACCAAGTATTTTACGCAATTAGCGCCTGTTCCACATATTTTATAACTTGCGCTTGGTCCTTCTGCAGCTGTATTAAAACTGCTAATATAGTTCCACCAATCAAATCCGCCTTTATCGCGCCAGAAGTAGTCGTAATGATCGCCATACATCATCATGGTAGCTTTGCGACGCGTATCACGATTGTTACGAGTAGTACTTAATGCGTTTTCACCAAAAGCGTCCTGCAAATCGACTGTAGGTCCAATCCAAGTTCCCCATGAATCGTTTAATCCGCTAAAGCCTTCTATTGCCAAATCAGACTGCAATGAGTTCTGGCTGGTCCAAATGTTACTGATTGCCCAACGCCATGAAATCATACATTCTTCATTAATGTTATTGCTAATTCTAAAGAGATCCGAATAATTGGGTAACAAATGCCTGCCGCTCTGATCAATCACAATTTTGGCATATTTTGCTGCATTGTTCAAATCATCTTGATTCCGGGTTCCGTTTAGTCCATAGCCTGATTTTACTAAATAGACTTTAGACAACAATGCATAAGCGCAATAGCGGTCGAGGCGTCCAGGCAAATTCTTTTCCGGCAACCATTCGATGGCTTGATTTAATGTCATAATAATATAGTCATAGACATTGGGAATTGTAGCCTTATACACGCTATTGTAATTACCGGATGCAATTACCTCTGAATTATTATGAATAATTGGTACGGCGCCGAAAGAACGAACTAAATAAAAGTAAGCCATTGCTTTCCATACCAGCGCTTCGCCTTTGACTGTATTTTTAACTTCTTGACTCACGCTGGCTGAAGATTTCAGATTGATATTTTCAATAACGCCATTGCAAAAAGCATTGACTGACCAAAGCGATGCTGATGCTAATCCTAAAGTTCCGTCTGAATTGGTAACTGCAAAATTTTGGTACAAATTAGTACCACCATAATATATATTTCCCGCCATACATTCACCTGCTTGTATGAAAAAACGTTGAAAATCGTACCATGGCGAATTATATATTGTATTTACTGCTTGATAGCACTGGTCTGCATTTTGATAAAAATTATCCACATTATAACTATCTACTGTAGGACGATTCAAAAAATCGCTACAGGAAGGCAGAGCAAATGCCAGTAAAACTGCCAAACCTGCCGTTTTAATTGTATTATTCTTTATTAATTTCATTGCTATATATTTTTTTGTTAAAATGAAATATTTAATCCGATCGTATAACTTTGAGGAGCCGGATAACGACCGTAATCCAATCCAAAAACATGATCAGCCATAGTACTTACTCCAACTTCTGGATCATAACCCGTATAGTTGGTAAATGTAAGTAAATTTTGAATATTGGCATATATCCTCAATCTATCTATCTGCCACATACGGGTTAGCTTTGTGGGAACAGTATATCCAAAAACAATATTTTTTATACGCAAATAAGAACCATTTTCTATATAACGGTCGCTTTGGCGTGTATTAGCATTTGGATCTCCACTTATGGATCGAGGTTCAGAAGGATTATTAGCTAACCGCACATTATCAATATCTTCGAACCAATTCCATACACCATTCGTTCCATCGTAGGTTTTACCTGGATCAATCGGCTCTAAGCGCGCTCTGTTTGTAACAAGTTGCAACTGATTCCGGTAAGCGCCATTCATCGCGCTCAAATCAACTGCCGAATAGTTGTATATTTTGTTTCCATAAGTACCATTGAGAAATATGCTTAAGTCGAAATTTTTGTAATTGAACGTATTCGTCATCCCAAATGAAAATTTTGGGAATGGAGAACCCAAATTTGTACGGTCGTAATCGTCTATCACTCCATCCGGTTTTCCATTCGGTCCACTGATATCCTTAAACTTAATATCGCCTACCCATACCGTATTGTACCGGTTATAACCATCTGTGCCTTTATAAGCTTCCGGCTTGGGTGAATTTTCAATATCTTCTTTATCTTTATAGTAGCCATCAGTAACAAAACCAAAAAAATTATATAGTGGATCTCCTACTTTAGTATAGGAAATAGGAGAACCCTGCCCGCCCCATTGAGGATACCCCAAAAGGGCTGTCATACCTTCCGGCAAGGAAACCAATTTATTTTTATTGAACGAAAGTTGAACATCCGTACTCCACTCAAAAGCGCCTTTAAGATTTTGAGTGTTCAAAGAAAATTCAAGACCTTTATTATTGATTGTACCATAATTTCCCCAGGGAGACGCTAAAGAACTGCTTGAATTCCCTATTCCTGCTCCCCCTGTCCCAATATATGTAGGGTAAGTTGCTTGCATCAGCATTTCCGAAGAAGTTTTGTCGTAAGCGTCAATGGTTAAATTGATCCGATCTTTAAGAAATCCTAAATCCAATCCCAAGTTCCATTGTTTTTGAGTTTCCCAATGTATATAGGGATTAGCTATTTGGCTTTGCCGGTATCCCGGACCTAATCCTGTCGGCATGGCAGAAATACTTGCTCCCCATTTATATCCGCCGATACTGGAATTTCCGGTTTGTCCCCAACCGAGACGCAGTTTTCCGTTGCTTAAAGTCGTTTGGTCTTTAAAAAACGCTTCGTTTGAAAATCGCCAGGATGCTGCAAAAGAGAAGAAGTTTGCCCATCGATCCAAAGGTCCGAAATTAGATGAACCATCACGACGGTAAGTAAACGTACCCATATAGCGATCATCGTAGTTATAGGTCTCTCTTGTAAAGAAAGATGCCATGGCGGTACTACCAAATCCGGCGCTAACCGGTTGAGTTATATTTGTTGCCCAATGAATATTGTGCACATCATTGGAAGGTAAGTCAGACCCTTGAACCTGAAGATTATTCCATGTCGATTCCCATATATCTTCGCCAAGCATCGCTGTAAAGGAGTGTTTTTTGTATTTTCCCGAATAAGTTACGTTATTAATTAGTTGCCAGAATGAATTATCATTTTTTGATGTCAGAATTTTGTTGTGCTCATTAATTGAAGTTCCGAAACTGTAAGTTGGATTAAATGTATCTCCTTTTGATCCACTAATATCAAAACCCAATTCACAATGCCATACCAAATTCTGTATTGGCTTGACATCAAGGAAAATACTACCATTTAATTTGGTCCTTTTTAAGGTAATATCATTGATCATAGCCATTGCAATCGGATTTACAACACTCCATCCTTGTCTGGATACAGTTGCATAATTGCCATCAATATCGTAAATCGGTATATCCGGAGGAGTCATTAAGGCGTAAGTAAGCATTCCTTCCGAACCATTGGCCAATCCTAAGTTTTCATTAGAAGAAGAATACATGGCATTTAATCCCAATTTCAACCATTTTTTCATATCCGCATCTAAATTTGTACGGAAAGAATAACGTTTAAAATCAGTACCGAGAATAGTCCCCTCTTGTCCCATATAGTTTCCGGAAACATAGTATTTTACCTTATCGGTTCCACCTTCAGCTGAAATTTGATGGTTTTGTACCATTGCTTGCCGGAAAATACCGTCTTGCCAATTGGTACCAGCGCCCAGCAAAGAAGGATCCAAATATTCCGTAGTTCCAACCGTACTGTTTGTTTCTGCTGAAACTGATGCGCTAAATTCTGCATACTCTCTCAAATTCATCATTTTTAATCGCTTAGCTTGAATATTTGTACCCATATACCCATCGTAAGAGAATTTGGCTTCCCCTGCTTTCCCTCGCTTAGTTGTAATCAGCACAACGCCATTAGCTCCTTGCGCTCCATAAATAGCCGTAGCAGATGCGTCTTTCAGAATTTCCATCGACACAATATCAGCAGGATTTATGCTACTTAATGGTGATACATAAGAAGTTGAACCATTGCCAAGTGCGTTGCCTAATCCAAGATCATAACTGCTTGACCCTGATTTTTGAACAATAACTCCATCAATTACATACAATGGATCCGCATTCGCATTAATAGTAGCAATACCGCGTATCCGAATGGAAACTGACGAGCCCGGAGCGCCGGAGGTCATTACCGAGTTTACCCCTGCAGCTCTCCCTAAAAGCGCCTGATCCAAATTGGTAATAACCGATCCTTTAATTTTGTCTTCGCCGACAGAAATCGAAGAACCGGAAATATCACTTTTCTTCATTGTACCATAACCAACCACTACTACCTCATTCAACTGTTGCGCATTTTCACTCATAGCAACCTGAATAGAGCCGGAAGTATTGGTTACCGGTACTTCCTTTGCAGCAAAACCGATGTAAGAAAACTCCAACACGGCTTTGTCTGAATGAATAGAAATGGTAAATTTACCATCTATTCCCGTAATCGTGCCGTTATTTGTCCCTTTCTCGGATACTGATACACCGGGTAACGTCGATCCATCTGTTGCCGATGTCACCGTACCGGTTATCGTTTGTGCCGAAACACCTAAGCCAATGCAGAGCATCAGCCATAACAACATTAATTTTTTCATGCTTTTGTTCATGTAATTTCCAAATTAATAAATCATTTTAATTTTTTATAATATGAATACAAAGTTATACATTTCCATTAACAAGTTTTTACATTTATTGAAACATATCCTTATAAATTTGATAACAAATTTTTGTTTTTGAAACATATTTATATGAAATTTGATACATAAAATCTTCCTCTTCTCATTTAACTTTAAAAACTTATATGTATATTTGCAGTCTCATGAAAAAATATTTATCCATATTAATCTTTTTCTTCTTATATCTTTTCTCTTTCCCTGCAGTTGCGGAAAGGGCGCGAATATTGTCGCCGGATAACGGTTTGTCAAACAGTCATATAACACAAATTTACCAAGATTCAAAAGGCTATATATGGATTGCAACCGAAAACGGACTAAATAAGTTCGACGGATATTCCTTTACCGTTTATTCCGAGCAAAAAAACGATTCGACTTCTCTAAAAGGAAATTTCGTTTACTCCATACTGGAAGACAGTCGCGGAATTTTCTGGGTGGGAACCATGAGCGGACTGTTTCAATACGACCGGAAAACGAATTCTTTTCATCCCTTCCGGATTGAAAGCGAAACGCCCTTTTATTTAGACCGGGTGATATGGATTCTGGAAGATAAAAAAGGAAATATTTGGTTATCTTATCCGGGAAATGGGATTATTTGCTTGGATTCAAAAACCTTAAAACCTACTTTCTATAATTCTGAAAATAGCAAGATAGCAGACAATAATATTAATTGCGCCTACGAAGATGCATTCGGTAAACTTTGGTTAGGCGCTAATAATAATGGTTTGTATGTTTTTGATACAAATACGCAATCCGTAAACCACTATTTCATTGGTTTGTCCGACCCTTCAAGATTGAATAGCAATATGATTTTTTCAATTTGCGAAGATACGCAAGGGAGACTAATCGTAGGATCCATGGGAGGCGGAGTCAATGTTTTCGACCATACTACACAAACTTTTAAGCAAATAATGAAGGGAAATTCTCAAACCGAAAACCTGATTTATTCAATATGTATCGACAAAACCGGCAACTATTGGTTAGGTACCGATGGGGCAGGCATAATCCGCTATGACGAAAAGGAAAATAAATTGCCAGAACTTGATTATGTATCAAACGTTTATGATTTGTCTAAAGCTAAAATACATAATATTTTCGAAGACAGACAAGGAAATATGTGGGTGGGTTTGTATCAAAAGGGCATTCTCTTTATTCCGGCTACCGGAAAACTGTTCAGAAATTACGGATTTAATCCTTTCCGTCCATCGCAAAGTATAGGCTTTGATTGCGTAATATCCGTTATTGAAGACAGTACCGGAGATGTATGGGTGGGTACCGACGGCGGTGGCGTATATCGGATTAACCATTCGGATCAGAGCATTTTACATTTTTCTACAATGACCCAACCACAAATTCCAGGAAACGTAATCACCGCCTTGTTTGAAGACAAAGACAAAAATATCTGGCTTGGAACTTACGTGAACGGGATGTTCCGTTACAACCGAAAAACCGGCCAATTCGATTCTTTTTTTCCGTATAATCACGTAACTACTTTTATACAAGACAAAAACGGCACACTTTGGATAGGAATGAACGGAAGCGGAATTTGCCATTTGGATACGAACCAAAAAACTATAAAACAATATTTATATAAAGGAAATCTGGATTGGAAAAATCAACTTCCGAGCAATTGGGTTTATTCCATGTTGATGAATGCAACTGGAAAAATCTGGATTGGCACTTCCAATAGTATCAGCCTTTTTGATCCGGGAAAAGAAACTTTTACCAATTTCCTTATATCCGATAACTTGCAAAATAATAATCTGATTTATACTTTAAATAGCGACCATGCAGGCAATATCTGGGTAGGCAGTTTTTTCGGGCTGTATCGAATTGATGCTAAAACGCAGGAAATAAAACATTTAACTACAGCAAACGGATTGCCCGATAATATGATTAACGGTATTGAGGAAGATGAAAATCAGTTTCTGTGGCTGAGTACGGGGAAAGGTCTCTGCCGTTACAATCCCGAAACGGGAGACATCCTAAATCTGTATGTCGAGGACGGAATCCAAAGCAACGAATTTCGCCGCGGCAGTCATTTCAAGGGGAAAAACGGCCGGTTGTATTTCGGAGGTATCAACGGATTAACCACTTTTTATCCTTCGGATTTAACTTATAAAAATACGCTTTTGCGTTTGGCGTTTTCTGATTTGCGAATTTATAACACGCCTGTTCCGGTAAGCAAAACGGGTGTTCTCACAAAAACCTTAGATGAATCGGGGTCTATTCGCTTGAAATACAATCAAAGAGATTTTACTTTTACATTTGCCGCCCTCGAATATGGAATGCCGCAAAGGGTGCAATATTACACGCAAATGGAAAATTTCAACTCCCAATGGCGTCTGGTAAATATGCCCGATCGGAGTGTGACTTATACCAACTTGGATCCCGGCAAATATACATTCAAAGTAAAAGCGACTTTAGACGGAACCCATTTTTTAGAACGACATATACAAGTGATTATTGATCCGCCTTTCTGGCTATCCGGGTGGGCAAAAGCAATTTACACTTTCTTAATTCTGGGACTGATCTTTGCAACTTATTTTTATCTGTCATTTCGGATGAAACAGCGCCAGATGTTGCTTGAACAGGAACGGCAAAAAGAACTTTCGGAGAATAAACTCAAATTCTTTACAGACGTCTCACACGAAATAAGAACTCCTTTGAGTTTGATTATCAGTCCTATCGAAAAATTAATGGCCGAGAAAAAGAATGAGAAAAATTTGCCGGTTTACAAAATCATTTATCAGAATGCAATTCGTATCCTGCGATTGATCAATCAATTGATGGATTTGCGGGCTGTCGAAAACGGTAAATTGAAATTACGTTTGGAAAAAACTTCTCTCGAAGAATTTATCCGGAAAATTATGGATTCGTTTGATGAATTTGCAAAAACAAAACAAATTGATTTTGAACTGATTATCGAAAAACCATTGCCAATGATTTATATTGATAAGGATTGCTTGGATAAAATTATTTTCAATTTGCTTTCCAATGCTTTTAAGTTTACTCCGCAAAACGGACAGATTACGGTTTATCTTGGAACACACGCTGAAGAAGCTGAAATTCGAGTCAAAGATAATGGTTGTGGTATAGAAAAAGAAAAGCAAGTATTAATTTTTGATCGTTTTTATCAAGTACCTGATAGTAAAACGAATACAAGGATAGGTACAGGAATCGGCTTGCACCTGGCTAAAATGATGGTAGAACTGCATAAAGGAAACATTCAAGTTGAAAGCGAGTCCAATCAAGGCAGTACATTCGTTGTCCGCTTGCCTTTGAACAAGTCGGTATATAGTCCGGAAAATTTTGGCATAGAAAGCGGAGAAAGTCCGGTAACGATGTTTCAGCCTTCAGTTAATGTTTTAGATATTGATAAAGATTTTACAGACGTTAAGGAAGATAAAAAACAAGACAAACGGTCTCATTCTATTTTGATTGTAGAAGACGATACAGCTATTCAGAATTATATCCGAACCGAATTTTCTTCAAAATATAAAATTTATTCGGCAAATAATGGAAAAGAGGGTTTGAACCAAGCTTTAAAATTCCTTCCCGATGTAATTATCTGCGATATTCTCATGCCCGAAATGGATGGTTTAACGCTCTGCCGGGTATTGAAAACAAACGATAAAACCAATCACATTCCTATCATTTTGCTGACAGCCAAAACAAGTATAGAACAAAGGATTGAAGGTTTGGAAACCGGCGCCGATTCTTATATTACCAAACCGTTTAATCTCAAACACTTGGGAACCCGTATCGACAAGCTAATTCAGCTTCGGACAACACTCAAAATAAAATACAGCGAGAACCAAGAGGAAGTCAAAAATAATGTAACTGTGATATCTCCTGATGAAAAACTATTCCAAAAGTTCAACGAAAAGCTGAAAGAACAAATCGGGAATCCTGATTTAAGTGTTGCATCCATCAGTAAAGATTTGGGTGTGAGTCGTATTCATTTGAATAGACGCTTGAAATCCATTATCAATGAATCGCCCGGCGTTTATATCCGGAACTACCGGTTGAAACAAGCCGCATCCCTTTTGTCGAAGAAAAAAGTTTCAATTGCAGAAGTTGCTTATGCGGTCGGCTTTTCATCCCATACTTATTTCAGCAATTTATTTAAGGAATGTTATGGCGTTTCTCCTACGGAGTATATGGAGGCGAATGCAGAAAATACTAAATAATTTTTGTATCTTTGCAGCCTGAGAATTGAACAAACTAACAATGAATACTAAGGAACAGTTTGAACAGGCAATAACGACGTGCCGTAGTCTTTTCGAGAAAAAACTGAAAGATTACGGTGCGTCGTGGCGCATTATGCGTTCGCAATCTGTTACCGACCAAATCTATATCAAAGCCAATCGCATCAGAAGCCTCGAAACCAAAGGGACAAGTAAAATAAACGAAGACATTCGTTCGGAGTTTATCGCTATTGTTAATTATGGAGTTATCGGATTAATACAGTTACATTTAGGTTTTTCTTCCACCGTAGATATAGATAATCGCGAAGCATTGGAACTATATGATAAATTCATTACAGAAACCAAAGAATTAATGTACGCCAAAAATCATGACTATGACGAGGCTTGGAGAAATATGAGAATCAGTTCTTATACGGACATGATCCTGATGAAAATATATAGAACAAAACAAATTGAAATCAATGAAGGTAAAACAATTATTTCAGAAGGTATCGACGCCAACTATATGGATATGATTAATTATTCTTTGTTTGCATTAATAAAATTAGACTATGGGACAGACAGTTAAAAAAATTATTGTAGAAATCAGTAGAATTATTTTAGGAGCGGTATTCGTCTTTTCAGGCTTTGTTAAAGCAGTTGATCCATTAGGAACCGCTTACAAAATCAAGGATTACTTGACAGCGTTTAACCTTGGGTATTTTGACTTCACAGCTTTGCCGCTTTCCTATATCCAGTTCGCTGTTGAATTTAGTATTGGAATTTGCATCTTGTTAGGCGTTTACAGAAGAGCAAATACAATTTTGGCGCTGATTATGATGATTGTCATGACTCCGCTGACACTTTACTTAGCAATAAAGAATCCTGTTACGGATTGCGGTTGTTTCGGAGATGCTTTGGTACTGACCAATTGGCAGACATTTTTCAAAAATCTTCCTTTATTGCTCATGGCTATATGCTTGTTTCTCTGGTATAAATCAATAACGCCGGTATTTACCAAGAAATGCAATTCGTTAATAACATTCTGGGTATATTTGTTTATTATAGGCTTAGGCTTATATTGTTTTTACTTTTTACCGGTACTTGATTTCAGGCCCTATAAAGTCGGCGCTCATATTCCTTCCTTGATGGAAATTCCGGAAGGCGCCGAACATCCGGTGTTCGACACAAAATTGATTTATTCAAAAGATGGAAAACAACGTGAGTTTACGATTAAGGATTATCCAAAAGATGATACTTCTTGGGTTTTTGTCGATTCAAAAACCGTTTTGCTCAAAAAAGGTTATGTACCTGCGATTCACGATTTTTCTATTACAACCGGAGAAGGCAATGAGATTACCGACCATGTATTAGCTGATACAAGCTACACATTCCTTCTTATCATGCATAAATTGGAAGAAGCTTCCGATGTCAATGTGGACAAAATCAATGATATATATGATTATTCCAAAAAACTCGGATATAGCTTTTATGCTTTGACATCTTCTCTTCCTGTTGAAATCCATGAATGGATTAAAAACACTGGAGCGGAATATCCCTTTGGCACAATGGACGATATTGCTTTGAAAACAATTATCCGTTCCAATCCGGGATTGTTGCTGATAAAAGGCGGAACGATTATCAATAAGTGGCCGAATACGGCTTTGCCTAATTTTTCAGGAGTGAAAACTTCATTGAATAGCAGCGTTATCGGAAAGATTCCGGAAAATCACAACCTGCAAAAAATGATTATTATTTCTCTCGTTTTAGTAGCGCCCCTTTTCATATTGTACCCTTATGATTTTTTCGTTATCAGGAAACGGCAAAAAAAACATAGACAAAGAAGAGAAGTTCAAGTAGAATAGGCTCCGTCATTGCGAGGGCAGAGCCCGAAGCAATCCAGAAATAAACAAAATGGATTGCTTCGCCGTAAGCGGCTCGCAATGACGTGCAATAACAAAATAATTCTAAAATAAATATATAAAAAATGAGAAAAAATATCGTAGCAGGAAATTGGAAAATGAATAACAACCTGCAAGAAGGACTTGATTTTGCGAAAGAATTGCAAAAAGTTTTGAGAGGTAAAACACTTCAATGTAAGGTAGTTATATGTACGCCTTTCATTCACTTGGCCTCTATTGCCAAGGAAATCGACACTATCGGATTGGGCGCTCAAAATTGCGCAGATAAAGTTTCGGGCGCTTACACAGGCGAAGTTTCGGCGGCTATGATTGCTTCAACCGGCGCGCAATATGTGATTATCGGCCACTCCGAACGCAGAGCTTATTATGGCGAAACCAATGCAATTCTGAAAGAAAAAGTTTTGTTGGCTTTGGCTAACAATCTAACACCGATCTTCTGCATTGGCGAAGTATTGTCGGAAAGAGAAGCCGGAATACAGGAAAAAGTGGTCGAAACCCAGATCAAAGAGTCTTTGTTCGATCTTTCACCTGCCGATTTCGGGAAAATGGTTTTGGCTTACGAGCCGGTTTGGGCAATCGGCACGGGCAAAACCGCTACATCAGATCAAGCTCAGGAAATGCACGCTTTTATCCGTAAAACTATCGCAGGCAAATACGGAAAAGAGATTTCAGAAAATACGTCCATTCTTTACGGGGGTAGTTGTAATGCAAGCAACGCCAAGGAATTGTTTGCCAATCCGGATGTCGATGGCGGTTTGATTGGCGGAGCATCGCTTAGCGTGGATAAATTTTTGCCGATTATTGAGGCTTTTTGATATGAGAAATCAGATTTTTTTGTGTATTGCAGTTTTGTTTTGCTTTTTGGCAACAAGCCTGAAAGCGCAGAACATCATCATTGATTTGGAAACATCCAAAGTTGGGGAAGGTACGATTCATATCACGTGTGATCCGAAAATCATTGAGTTGTTGGGGACGCCTGCCGTTTCTCCCCGCCCGTCCGAATCCGTACAGGGAAATGAAAATACTACCGTAAAGACAACCGGTTATCGGATACAAATATACATGGACAATTCTCCAAAAGCAAGAAATGAAGTTTCTCGCATTCAAAGTTTGTTCAATGGAACTTTTCCAAACGTAGGAACTTATGTTAGCTACAATGCTCCGAACTGGAGAGTGTTAGTAGGCGATTTCCGGACAAAAGAAGAAGCCGAGACTTTTAAACAAAACATTCAAAATTCTTTACCGGAATTAGGAAGGGAAATGTACACAGTTCCAAGTAAGATTATTCTTCCGGTACAAAATTAACAACATTCATGGATTGGACGCCTGAAACAATAAAAAAGAAGGAAGAAATTGCGTTTCACTACAGTAAGATATTGGAATTATTGGGTGAAGACATTACTCGCGAAGGTTTGATTAAAACGCCCGATCGTATAGCTAAAGCCTTGATGTTTTTGACCAAAGGTTACGAGCAGGATCCGGATAAAATTTTATCTTCCGCCGTTTTCATTGAAGACTATAAACAGATGGTCATCGTGAAGGACATTGATTTCTTTTCGATGTGTGAACACCATGTTTTGCCTTTCTTTGGAAAAGCGCATGTAGCTTATATTCCCGATAAAACGGTTGTTGGATTGAGTAAAATTCCGCGTATTGTGGATGTTTTTGCCCGCCGCTTACAAATTCAGGAAAGGATGACTACCCAGATTAAGGATTGCATTCAACAAACCTTGAATCCACTTGGAGTGATGGTAGTTATTGAAGCGCAACATCTCTGTATGCAGATGCGGGGTGTCGAGAAACAAAATTCCATCACGATGACTTCCGATTTTACTGGGGCTTTCAATCAGGCGAAGACGAGAGAGGAGTTTATTTCGTTGATTAGGGGTGGAAAATGAAAAAAAGTAGTAATTTTGTAATGTTGTATATAATTTAAAATTCAAAAAAAGATGAGTATTGAAGATAAAAAAAAGGTCGAGACCTTGCAAAATGAACTAATTAATTTGTTACTTAAAAAGGCAAAAGTCAGTAAAAAAACGTTATACAATTCGGCAATTCGCAGTTTTGTAAATGATAATATTGATTTGTTGTCTCCTGTCGAATTGAAAAAGTACAAATCGATTTTGTTATGAAGCTAAACCCAAATCATATTTTTATAGACACAAATGTTCTAAATGGGGTTTATCTAAATAAAACTGCGGATGTAGAGTGTTTACAATATCTTTTTTCTCTGAAAGGGAAAATGTATGAAAAAAAGATTATGATTTGTTGTTTTGATCTTTATCTTTTATCTCTTCAAAATCAATATATTCGCCTTCATCGCGACTGATAATTTTTTTCGTCTTCTTAGATTTGGATGAAGATTGATTTTGCCTTTGATTTTGATTTTGATTAGAGGCCGGTCTCCCTCCAAAAAGGAAACGAAAAACGGAAAATCCGAAGAAAGCCCCTATAAAAAAGAGAAATAATATGATAAACAATAAAAATTTCATATCATCGAACTATAAATTTAATTGAATTTGAATACAAAGGTAAAAAAAATAATTAACAATGCAAAAACCATCTATTCCAAAAGGGACAAGGGATTTTTCGCCTGAAGAAACGGCGAAACGGAATTACATTTTCGATACAATCCGCAGTGTATTTAGATTATATGGCTTCAAACAGATCGAAACGCCGGCAATGGAAAATCTTTCTACGCTGATGGGGAAATACGGTGAAGAGGGGGATAAATTACTTTTTAAGATATTAAATTCCGGCGACTTTTTGTCGGGCGTAAATGCAGGAAGTTGTCCTGAAAGGTCTTTATGCACGTCATTGCTTCGCCATACGGATCGCAATGACGACTGCGACTTACAAAACAGTCTCGTACTTGCTACAAAAATCTGTGAAAAAGGTTTGCGTTACGATTTAACCGTTCCTTTTGCCCGTTTTGTCGTCATGCACCGCAACGAAATTACCTTTCCATTCAAACGTTTTCAGATTCAACCCGTTTGGCGTGCCGACCGTCCACAGAAAGGACGTTACCGCGAATTTTACCAATGCGACGCCGATATGATTGGCTCCGATTCTTTGCTGAACGAAGTAGAATTGATACAAATAATGGACGAAGTTTACCGGCGTTTCGGAATCCGGGTTTGCATTAAAATCAACAACAGGAAGATATTAAGTGGAATAGCTGAAATGATCGGCGAAGCGGAGAAGATTACCGACATCACGGTGGCTATCGACAAATTGGATAAAATCGGTTTGGAAAAAGTAAATGAAGAATTGGCATCCAAGGGAATTTCCGAAGCAGCAATTGCCAAACTTCAACCGGTCATTCTTTTATCCGGTTCAAACCGAGAAAAATTAACTGTATTGAAAAATATTTTGAAAAATTCCGAAGCAGGAATAAAAGGAATACAGGAAATCGAAACTATTTTAAATAAAATTAATTTAATTTCCATTGATTCCACCTTGGAATTTGATCTGACGCTGGCACGCGGACTGAATTATTACACTGGAGCCATCTTCGAGGTAAAAGCCCTTGATGTCGAAATCGGCAGCATTACCGGCGGTGGCAGATACGACAATTTGACAGGCGTTTTCGGGCTGCCGGATGTTTCCGGCGTTGGGATTTCGTTCGGAGCAGACCGTATTTTTGATGTACTCAACCAATTAAATCTTTACCCCGAAAATTCCGGCCAGCAAACGCAAGTTTTGTTTGTGAATTTCGGCGAAAAGGAAGAGGATTATATTTTACCGATTATCTCCGAATTGAGAAAATCGGGTATTTCTGCCGAGATTTATCCCGAAGCCGGCAAACTGAAAAAACAGTTTTCTTATGCGGATGATAATCATATTCCTTTTGTTGCGATTGCAGGAGAAAATGAAATTAAGGAAGGTAAAATTACTTTGAAAAATATGGCAACAGGAATACAGGAGTCAATGACGATAGAGGAACTCATAAATTGTTTTTAACCGATATTTGTTTTTGATTCTATTTTTATGTATTTTTGCGGAAAATTAGAATTAAATAGAAATGAACTTTTGGCAGTTTAGAAATCAATTTTATGACTTGGTGTGTTTCAATGTCAATCAAGTTTATGCGTGGCGTTCTGATTTTGAGAAAAACAATCTTACTCGTTGAACAAATACAAAATTATTTTCCGCCGCAAATCAGAGAAAATCCTGCACACAAAAAGTATCTCATAAAGGAATATATTCAACTGATGATTTTAGATTTTTTGGCCGCCTCAAAATTTGTAAAAAAAATCACTTTTATAGGAGGTACAAACTTGCGTTTAGTAAAGGGACTTTTCCTGATCCCCCAATGACGTACTTTGTGCAATGAAATTGTCTGCATTACTTTCACGAGCGAAAGGACGCGATTTCTACGATGCATTGTTTCTACTTTCTCAAACAAAACCCAATTACGAATATCTTACCCAAAAACAGGATATTCACAATTCGGTGGAACTGAAAACAAAACTTACTGAAACAATAAACAAAGTAGATTTACTTCATAAATCCAAAGATTTTGAACATTTACTTTTTGATAAAGAAAAGTCCCAAAAGATACTTTTATTCAAAGATTTTGTCGAAAATCTTTAGAATCGTGTCATTTTGTCAGCCCCAAAAAGTTTGGCACAAAATTCGCAGACGTATGAACAAAAAAACAATTATTATTTAAAAATATATCAATTAATAACATTAATAATATTTAGTAATCATGAGTATTAAACCATTAGCAGACAGAGTGCTGGTGAAACCGGCCGAAGCGGAAGAGAAAACAATGGGTGGGATTATTATTCCCGATTCCGCAAAAGAAAAACCTCTGAAAGGGGAAGTTATTGCCGTTGGTAACGGAACTAAAGATGAGGAAATGGTCCTTAAAAAAGGCGATAAGGTTCTCTACGGAAAATATGCCGGAACCGAAATCGAATTGGACGGAGATAAATTCATAATCATGCGTCAATCTGACGTTTTAGCAATCATTTAATTAAATAAGTAAGATATTATGGCAAAAGAAATTAAATTTGACATTGATGCGCGCGACTTGTTAAAAAAAGGAGTCGATGAATTAGCAAATGCAGTAAA
>JGI20166J26741_12174472_pt1 | contig 18278 bp, 10 predicted proteins | sample TergutCu122P5_FD_26741 | JGI IMG/M metagenome (IMG submission 26741)
TCTGCTCATTGACTCTAAGTAACACTTCCTCATTTCTCACATGATCGGTCCAACTGATCTTCTCCATCCTTCTCCAGCACCACATTTCAAAACTTTCCATATGTGTTCTAAAATTTTCGGTAACACATACATTAAAATGCTCGTACTAACATAACAGTTGATAATTGGGCATACGTTGATGCAGCATTTTTTACCCAAAATGACTGGCAAAATAACATCCTGAAGTTCGGTGTATCTTACACAGAACACCTGTATAAGAATTAAACTCCTTCTTCGTCCATTTCTCGTTGGTGTACATCTAGGAGAAAATGTTCCTTCCCCAGTTTTGTTCAGTCACATCTACACTGTCTGGAATGCATACCACAATCATTTGCCTGTCAAAAATTTGTTATTTACACACAAACCAAAATGTGTTGTTTACTCTGCATGCTACTTGCACAAATTATTTTATCATCTTTGATATTAAGAAATAACCACAGATTAATTTGACGGAAGCCATCCCGTTGTGTGACAATACAAGTATATATATTTTACGTCAGACACAACAATAGTATAATAAAATACACAATTGTAAGTGCTAATACATGTAAAAGTTTTTGGCTACACGTTTCGACCGCATTGCGGCCATCTACAGATTAAGTGCCTTCAATGTGCGTACAATATGGGATCCCATAGTGTGTACAATTGTAATGTGTGTAATATAACCAGTATTAAAACGTATATCTATGGATAAAATATGGATCATATTATATTTTATCTGTAGATATACGTTTTAATAGTAGTTATATTACACACATTACAATTGTACACACTATGGGATCCCATATTGTACACACATTGAAGGCACTTAATCTGTATATGTTGGCCTGAAGATGGCCTTAATGTGGTCGAAACATGTAGCCAAAAACTTTTAAATGTATTAGCACTTAAATTGTGTATTTTATTATATTATTGTTGTGTCAGACATAAAATATATAACCACAGATTAGTTTATCCCATATCTCATAACTTTAATTTCACTTCCTTATTTTTCACTCAGTCAAATATTTTACTCTGGAATTTGTTTAAAAAATGTTTAATTTCTTAATTCTTCGTGGGGAGTGTGTCTTAGCCACATGAATCTAAAGATAATGCGTATTTTAACAGACTTAAATCTCTCCTTGAACAGTATGTGTGGTTTTGAAATACAGTTCTAATGGGTAACAGTCATTTCTTAAATTTATAATGCTGAAATTTGTGCAGATCTAACTTGTTACATTCTTTGTGAAAACTGCACAAAGCGAACATAAAAAGGGGGAGATTGCTGGTCATCCATATGTTTCATCTCCAAACTTAATGGATTTTGAAGAAATTCAATATTGTGGCTGTTCACTGCATGATTAAGTCATATATGTTTTTTTCTGAATTCTAAGTATTTAATAAATTTCATTAATTTATATAGTAAATAATACTTGGTTAAATGAAGCACAGTGGGGACAAATAACCTCCAGTAACAAAACTACCATAATGCTGAGCTGGTTACACATTTCTGCCCTTTTCTCTACATATACCTGCACCCATTCAAAACCCTATAACCTAATTACCCAGCATGTTTTCAGAATATCACCATTTCTCATTCTCTGTAGCCCACTCAACCTTCTACCCATTGGGTGCCAGGGGCTCTATACCCAGACCTAAAGCAGCCCATTCACATAGGAGAAGAAAGGACCAACAGATGACACAAGTATAGATGTTTATTCACAATAGGTTAACTCAACATGTTTTGGGCATAATGATGCCCAAAACATGTTGAGTTAACCTATTGTGAATAAACATCTATACTTGTGTCATCTGTTGGTCCTTTCTTTTCCTGTGTGAATGATGCATGGTCACACGAACCTGAAGCAGACCATTCACATCTATTTAGCACTGATTTCAAGAAGGCATGGAGTTACATTGTTATTCTCCTGTATTTCCTCAGCTTGTGGTGTCCAATTAAGCAGAAGAATTAGTCTTCCTTACTTTCCATCACTATCTCTTTATAATTATCAATATTTGAATCTTCATTCTTAAAGCCAATTTTATAAGTAACAAGTTAAGAAATGTCCACAGAGAGTAACGTCTGTGGCGCCTTCAGTCTGTTATTGTCCCCAGATGCAAACATTTGTGAATAATTTCCAGAGACACACATAGTATTTTAATACACAAAGAGTTCTCCATATCTTAGCAACAGGTTTACAATTGATCACCAGAGATAATAGGGATATAGCTCACAAAGAACACAGTCTCAAATGCGAAGACCAATCATGGTGAGAGATCGTAAATATACGTGGGTCTTCACATAGTGTCGGTATATTTGTCAATCTGTAACCAACATCAGAATTTGTTGACACAGTTTAGTAATAATAGTAATAATCCCAAACATGAAACTTCATGAAAATCCATCCGGTGGGAGTCACCCAGATATATTCTTATGGGTGGACAGATGTGACAGAGCTAACAGACACTTTTCATTTGTGAACACACATACCAGTAATTAAAGTGTTTTCTTTTTATCATCATTAATGTCTGAGAGGTCAAATGTCTTGTGTATATAGTGAACAGCTTTAATGATAAGACTAAAATGATGATGATGATGATGATGATGATGACGACGACGACGACAACAACAACAACCACCAAGAAAATGGTTTGACTCTAAAATTGTATAACATTGTCCATAATTAATGGTATAACATTGTCCATAATTACAGACCTTATCAAATATCTTCCTGGCCATACCCATGAATCATGCTAGTGGATCCGAAGGTCTCAAAAATATGTTGTGTCATCGACGCAAACATGATTTTTTTTATTTATCCACATATTAAACAAAACAGAGAAACATGCGATATTGATAGATATTCTACGATGTAACAAAAAATACAAATGTGCTGTCCAGCACAATGTTTTACAATTCCTTCAAGTCTAATTTTACTAAAAAATTCCCAAATGCAGCAAACATATATATAAATAACATCCTAACAACAGTCTCTGGCAGTATATGTAGGACAGTATGGGAAATCAACAGCAGCTTGTATCATCGAGGAATGGCACCTGATTTCTGGGCCATTGCCATTGCATTTTCATTCGCTAGAATTTGGAATTCTTGAAACCTCTGTGAAATACGCTGGTTCATTCTCAGGTACTTCTCCATGCAGTTCAGAGCACATCTCTCCTATAGGAAATAAGAGACAAATTTTCTGAAAATACATTTTTGATGCACAATTATACCATTTGAGTCACCGCTCAAAACAATAGTATGCTTTGCTTCGTACCTCCTGTGCTTTAACTGTTCTTGATGTAAAATCCCATATGCAGTCATTGAAACACACCTCTGACAGTTTGTTGTATGATATTAGGAAGTCCCGAAACTGGAAAATAATACAACGTGCGCTTTTTATAAGGTCACACACAACACAATCACAACACTGTAATACCTGATTCACCTTTATTGGCCAACTAATGCACTTAATTGTATAAAACTCAAAGGTTAAAATCTACATTGTATCAGTGTTTTAAAAAGACAATTAAAAACTCCGACATGTTTCGGATCCTTTGTGATCCATCCTCAGGGAGTGTTGAACGTGCTTGACTAAGATTACTTGTGACATTTTTGTGTGCGTAGTCGGTGTTTGGCAGCATGATTTTTGGACCTGTGGTGTGTGTGCCTGGTGCGACTCGTCGCACCAGGCACAGATTTATTTCTGTGGGACTGCATATCATGGTTGTTAAGCATAAACAAGGCATCATCAGTTAGTAAAGGCCAGTTGCCATCAGAATCAGAAACAAACTGGGACACATGCTAGACCAGTGTTTCTCAACTGCCGGGCTGTGGCCCGGTACTGGGCCCTGGCATCAGTTATACCGGGCTGCGAGAGGTTCTCCTGGAGTTTGTCATTTTAGTTTTCTAAGCATTTTTCATGAATAAATATTTTATAGTGGAAATATTCCGAGAATAATATTCTTGAATATGTCAAAAAGCTCAGGCCCAGAATGCCTAAATAACATCTGTGTAGCAAATGTCAGTGACCAAGATTTCATTAGTCCATTGATTGATGACTAATTTAAATGTAATTTTACATTTGTCAACATGCCACACCGTATACATAAGTGTGCTAATACTCTATGATTATGCCATAATTAATTATTAATACTTATGTTAGTTTACTGTACGAACTTAAAATACTGGAAAGGTATTTACAAGTAAATTTGTTGGGACCGGGCCCTCGTCTTATAAAAAAAAAATTTACTGGGCCGCGGTCTCACAAAGGTTGAGAAATGCTGTGCTAGACAACATTCAGTGGCATAAATGGCAGCGCACATGCAGTTTAATGGTAAGCATTTAAAACATTTTACAATAATCTTGAAACTTATATGTTGTACACTTTTAATCATTACAGTAAAGGCGACTTGCAAAGACATTTTTTATTCACTGTTACACTACATTGGTGTGTAACTCAGCAGTTCATTACACAATTTTTGCACTAAATGCCCTGTAGAATGCATTCGTGAAGAGTGGCCACTATGTTGCAGAATACTCCGTGCTACACCAATGCACCTTCAGCAGCAAGGAGCAAAATACACTCATTCTACCTTTGCAATGCAATCTAATTTCAGAAAAACAAAACAAATATAAAATTTTACAATTGTTGTATCTACATTCATTTAAAAAAAAAAAAATTTTTTTTGTCTCCTGGCGCTACAACCCCCGTTGGGGGTTGTATTTTACAGCCCTCTAGCAGGCTATAGCCTCCTCACTTACGAGGTTTCTTGATCACATACGACACACCACAGTCGGTAGGACTCCTCTGGACGAGTGATTAGCTCGTCGCAGAGACCTCTACCTGACAACACGCAACACTCACAACAGACAAACATCCTTGCCCCGGTGGGATCTGAACCCACAATCTCAGCAGGCGAGCGGCCAAAGACCTACGCCCTAGACCGCGCGGCCACTGGGACCGGCATTAAAAAATGTTAGTCAGAAGTAAAAAAGGTAAAACAGGCCCGGTGTGGCCCAGAGGGTTCCAGGAGGTTTAGGCGCCCAGATTTCCATGACATTCGGCACATGAAGGTGGTGAGGCTGTCAGCCTCACGCACCGGCCGCCTTTACCCCCAGGAGATGTTTCTGGTACTCATTTTCACTAGGGGCTGAGTCGACCCCAGGGCCAAGGTATGGTCGGAAGGAATATGTCACTGAAAAATCCAGTGACAACACCGGGAATCGATCCCGAGACCATCCGACTAGTAGCGCAGCGCCTTAACCACTACGCCACCCCAGGCCCCATTAGTCAGAAGTAGGCTGTATTACTGACAACAAGCCTACTAATATTTCATGTTTTTTGACATTAAATGTGCTCTCAATTGCAAGATCTTTTAAAAAACGAGACCAATTACTGATTCCACATGTTCTAACGGAATGCCCACTGTATGAACATCAATTCCACACCTTCCATTTCCATGGCACACTGTACGACCTTGGAGACGATCATCATGTATCTAATGTTTTGGCATTTTTTTAATTCTCCAGGTCTATATAACTGACACTGCTTTATTCCATTTCAAAGCTTTGATACAAAGGCTGATATTTTTAACACTCTGTCATGGCATATTTTTCTTAATATTACATCAACATCGACCAACTTATGCAATCAAACCTCCTTCCAGTCATATATTCACATATACACATGCGCAGACATACATACATACATAACCCACACAATCTACTTTTGCCTTTAAGTTGTTTTTGATTTGTTCAACAAGCATAAATAGCAGTAGGTGCAAATGCATTTTTAACCCCAACATGTATGTATTTAACATGTTGATTGGAAATGAAATTGATGTAGCATCTGTGTTAATGCTACAATGCCTTGTATGTTAGGTTTTCCTGTCACTTTACATCATACCCACACAAAGCTGAATGTGCAAGCATGCGTATATCACACAAAACAATTCAAAACTAAATGTACTTTGACACTCCAACCTCCAAAAACCCTGTATGATTTGTTAAGAATTCTGTTATTCTCATTGTGTTGGTAGTATTAATGTAGATCTGCTAAACAAGATGCAGAAAATTGTTTAATTTTCTGCAGAAGGTAAATTAGTTGCAACAATAGCTTCTATTGTGAGATGACTATCAAGATGGCTAATTTACAAAATTTGGTGTACAGTCCTTCTTTTTCATGGCTGTCCCAAAAAGCCAGCCACCCTACAATCTAGTAAATGTGTGAAAGTGATCCCCATTCTTCTCAAGATCATACTCAACTCAGGCTACAGCAGCTGTCAGTATAATAAGTAGATGGGGTTGGATGACAGGATTTCACTACAGGCATGGGCACAAATTCTTCCCTTCATTACCACAACCAGACTGGTTCTAAAGTAAACTCAGCCCCTTGCCTGATAGGTAAAGGGGTGCAAACGACCACAGTATCTGGCTGACCACGCGCCACAACCTAATACATGGCAAAGAGTGCATGGAACTATACTTTATTCCTCACGTCTTAATGGTATTATGATCCATATCGACTGTCACATTCTCATTTTTACCACGTGTAAAAATGACTGGACATACTTAAAACTTCGACTCATAGAACTGCAGTTTTGTTACTTTGTTTTGTGAAATACTTACTGATTTAACCTGTTCAGCATCAGCATTTGCAGCGTCTGCTCTTGTAGCATTTTCAGACATATTCTCCTGTAATATCAAACAGACCGTTAATTACATATATCTAACCAAACAAAATATATTATGGGATATAATTTCCAATCCTAACAATTCTATTGTCAAGCGAATTATGCATTACCTGCAATAGAACCAACACGTGACCGGATAGGTTAGGAATGGATGACAAGGATTCTGGAAAGGAATTAAGACTCACCTGATACACAGATTAAATACTTACAAAGATTAGGCTGCTTGGACAACCACAAATGTCAAAATGCATAAGCAAAAGATTCTACAGGGAACCCTATATCATTCTTTACTAACACGTATGTACAACACTCCTCGTTAATAGGCTGGACAGAATAATTTTTACAAACTACGTGCAGCATTACGCCCGTAAATACGTTACGTTTGGGACTAAAGTATTTGAATGCTTACGATTCTTTAGATGATTGTTTATGGTATATTATAGTACTATGTGCTACGATAGGACTTCATAGGTAATGAGTGTACATATACAATCAGTATGTACTCCTCTCACAGCTCTTTCTTTAACACAGACTTCTTTTTCATGTTGGTGTGCCTGATCCACAGATCATAATCCATGGTGGTCTCTCACATATGTATAATCTGTGCACATAACAGCTGTTGGTATCGTGGCTGGTTTAATATGATAATAAAATCGAACATGCAGCTATCGAAGCCGTGGATCACATGTAGCGATTGTAGTCGATATTGGTTGCGCCGGGTTTGGAAATGTGTGTTCTTGCGAGTTACTAAGGAACGCCCTCAAAATTTTAACCGTACTTGGTAACAGGTGTTGTATATTGCCTTAGTGCGTCGACAGTAATGTACTTCAAAGAGTCTTCATACGTTCTTTTTTATACGTCGATGATTATACTTGTAAGATACGACTTCTGTGTTACTGTTTTGTGTTCAACGTTATGCGTTTATCAAGGCAATTGGATGTGTTGATTTTTTATTCATAAATGTGACAAGATTTGAAGATGAGTTAATACGTTATTTACTTTCATTCTTTTTGGCATATGGTTTACGATAAACATATAAACGTTCAACACTGACTAATTAACCTCGTTGAATTTACTGTGTATGTTGTTAATATGAGAAGTTGAGTGATGTAGGAACCACGAGTGATTTCTTTCTTGTCGCTGTAATTGCTATGAGTGATTATTGCTGCCGTAATATCTGTCCTTTAATTTCGCTGGAATCTGAGAGCAATTGGTGTGAAGCCTATGAAGATAAATTGTTTCATGCACTTACTCTGAGCATTGTGTTTCCAGCTGTCGGTTTTTATCTCTGTCGTAGTTTTTCTTAAATACTAAATATAAAACTGTAATCTGCAATGAAACAAAACAAAGGGAAATGCAGGCAAGTGTCTGTGTGCAGTTCACTAGCTTCAGAAAGTGGTCCACATCCTGTCGTCAAAGTTAAAAAACATTTTGAAGCTGCCCGGGGAGTTAGCAGTAGTAGTCGTCGAGATGATATTCCCACCACACGACCCAAGCTTGTTAATAAGCTTCCAAGCTTTATTACAGATGTTTCAGGAGAGCAAGAAAAAGAAGGATGTTCACAAGTGCAGCAACAGATTTTGAAATCTGAACCACAAGACAGTAAAAGGAAATGGTAATTGACATAATTTAATCATAATAAGATAATTATCTGGAAAATAAGTCAATCAGACTCTTGACTTTTTTTTAATACTTTTACGTAAGTTTGTTGGTATCCATTACAGTTTTTTCCAATTTTTCTTTACATGCTTACATGCTGACGTCTTCTAGAAATAAGCAGGTACATTATTCCATGAATCTTTCTTTACTGGGGTGTGGAAAAAGTCAGTCTGCAAATAAACTTAATTAGCAAGTCATAGTAGAATAAGTACAGGATGCATCATACTTATTGTCATGTAGATGAGAAGTTTGATGTATAACTATTCTGTAATCAATTAAAAAATTCAACATGTAATTAACAGACCACTATTAAGTATATGAAGTTTTAAATTTGTCAATATATTAGAGGTAGGTGGCAAAAGGAATATTTTGTAATGCAAATTGAAATTGTCTTCTGTTAGTACTTGTTACAAAATTTACCATAACAGCTAAATTTTGTTTACTTTTTGCAGAAAAAATTTAAAATGTATTTTCCACTCCTACCTATTCTCTACAGTAAAAGAGCCACTCTTGCCACCACACAAGAAGATTTAATTCTTACTGGGAGCCTGTTTTACAATCAAATTCCTGCACAACATACACTTCTGTGGTGCTCTCAAAGTACTAAATTGTCCGTGGAGACTACCGTATTTCCCGGCCCATAAGACGCACATGTTTTCCCCGAAAAATGTGACCTAAATTTGCCCTGCATCTTATGCGCTGAGGGTAAGTATTATTTCCAAACTTATAAATACCTGTACATCTATTATACGACATCTTTATCGTGAGATAGTGAAAATAACCATGAAGATGATTTTAGTGGCAGTGACGATGATTTTCTGGGTTTCTGTGATGAATAAATTATATTATGGTTGCTAATTTTGGTATGTAACAATCCAGTTTTCTTCCAGTTAAGTTACTAAAATTACAATACATTCATCATTATTTTTTTTCTAAAATTTTTAACAAAAAAATCATGGTGCGTCTTATGGGCCGGAAAATACGGTATGTCTGTGCCTTTTGGTGGCTTTTGTAGTTATTTGACAATAAATGTCATTAAAACAAATATGTAACTTGAGGCATGTATTGGTATGCACAGTCTCTTAAATGACCCTCTACACTTATCACATCTGTAAGCACTGGCTGTAATTCTGATTGCTTTCTCTGGCAAAACGAATATTTTTTACTGTTAATTTCATGTTATTCATACTGTACATTTTCTTACACTTGTTCAGTAGACTGTATTCCCTGACATGAGACATATCACACACTTCTGCCTGTATGTGCCCCGATATATACTCTTTAATATGAAACATTGTTTCATATTCTACTTTTATCTGATGTGTATATACACATTTATTTAATATGGACAGTTTTACTAGACAAGATCCCTTTGGATCATATATTGTGGCAGATGATTGCGTACGTAACCCAGAGAATAATATAAACAACTGCAAACTTGTACCACAAGAGGCTCACTACTGGATGGTATTGTTATTACAACAATATAGACTTATACTTTTTAACTCATGTAATCTAGAATTTTAATATTTTAAGATTTTTAATTTTAATGGTGCAAGTAAGGGCGACCAGCACCTAAAGTATGTGTTGGACTTATGTTCCTTTGTCTTTACAACAGAATAAATTTGGATAATTGGTGCATCTGGTTGGTTATTTAAAAAGGAATCTATTATGATGCACGGTAACATGAATGTAAAGTTCATAAGTATTGTCGTAAAAAGTACTGTAATAATTGTTACAATATGGAATATATACACACACACACACATATGTGTGTGTCAATCTGATTAAGTGTAAAATGTGCGTAATAATCGTAATAATTAATATAATTTATAAAATTATACATTTGTTAATAAAATTTGTAATTAGCCCTTGATTTTAGGTATCACATAACAGTGACACTTCCAATAAGTACCCAGATCACTCCTTAAATTCCATTCAAAGTGTTTGTTACATTAATAATAGGATCCTGCTAGAGGAAACTTTGTCATGGCCAATTTAAATTTGTTAATATCATAAGATAATTGCTTAATGTTTAGTATCGCCCATCCAAATATCCAAGTTGAGTAAATGTCCAACACCACCTCACTGGCACAGCTGCTAGACCAGGAAATCACTGCAGTATGCAAGAACCCTCACATTTGCAGCACATTTTACAGTATGTTGGATGCAAGTGAAAGGAGATTTTTGTTAGAATCAATGAATGCTGGAAATCACACTGCATGGCTAAATGTATAATAAATGTAGAGGAGTACGTGGACGAGCTTATGTCAACAGCTCTGAATGGGTGCTGGAAGAAGCTTTGGCCTGGGGCAGTTAATGATTTTCAGGGATTTCCCAAGCAGCAAGATAAAATAAGGAACATCCTTGTATTAGCCCGTAACATTCCAGGAGGATTCTCATGTGTAGAGGAGGGTGATATCCAGGAAGTTCTTGATGCTCATTTTACTGTAGTAACTGATGAGGACCTTATATGAACCTGAAAACGAAGAAGATTCTGATACTCTTGTGGAGAGGCATGAGCTGATTAGCAGTGCTCTGAAGAAAGGACCCCAGATGGTGGATGATGACTTAAGGCCGATTCACACATAGCATGCCATGCCCATGCCGTTCCCCTACCATGCCATGCCACTAAGGGTTTAGAATGTGTCCTTCCCATTTGATTTACACAGTGCGGCATGTCTGATTCACACTTGCCATGCCATGCCCATGCCGCGCCCATCCCATGCTCTGACCATGCCATTCTTCTCAAGGCCACGGCACAGCATGGACATCGAGAGACGGCCTGTGGGCTACCTGCCCGTGTTCTGCTTCTTCTGGCTACCACGCGGAGTACTACGAAGATTGTTTTCAGAAACATGCCATTCCTCCTCACAACGATCCATACCTACAACTGTAAAGAGTGGTAGCAGCACACTACAAAAAAGACGATCTGTTAAACTGTTGGACTAGCAGTTCAGATATTTCCGGCTACCACGTGGAATTTCACAAAGGACACAGCACTGTCAGAGCAGGGCAGGGGTGCGGCATGGCATGTGTGAATTAACGGCACATCATGGCAGGGGAACGGCAAGGTCACGGCATACTATGTGTGAATCGGCCTTTAGTTGACCATTTCTTTGAGGCTGAATGTTTCTTGGGTAGATGCCTGAAAGATCAGCACAAGATGATGGCTGTCATGACAAGGAGATGTGTGCAAAAGAAGGCAGTACAGTTTAATATCACCTCTTTTGTCACTGTCTTCTGTCTCCTTCTGTGCCATTCCTTACCCATTGTTCAGTCACTCTGAGAGCTTTCAGCCAGGAACAGTGACATTATCCCAGTAGTGTCATGTACTGCCTTCTGCAACAGGCAAGAGTAGGCTGAAGTACACGACAGTTTACGACCACTAAAATATCTCGAGTGGTGAATGTTGGGTGAAACATTACCTTTTCACAAAGACAGCTTCACAGGGCGTTAAATAGTCTCCGTACATGAAACTCCAGTACAACGCTGATATATAAAAAGAAAAACATGTACCATGGAAAACATAGAGTGTTCCCACACATTTATTGAATATTCCATGGAACGCTGGATTACTTTTACATATATTATGGATTCGAAATGGCTGGACCACACACTGCAAAAACCACCCGATGTCATAGCCAGGCAAGCTCTAGAGTGAAATCCCCAAGGCAAACGGGGCAGGGGAAACCAAGGAACACATGGTGAAGAACGGTGCTCGAAGCGGAGATTAAAACTGATGCCAAGAATAGAGTGAGATGGAGGATTCTTGTGGAAGCCCTATGTTCCGCTGCAGAATGCTGGGATGCTATATATATATATGGATTCCAAGACTGCGAAATGGTGTCTGTGCACTAAAAACCACAAGGAATACTTTAAACTGCCTACATTCCTTATTAAAACTCTGATTTAAAATATTTTTGTTTTTGATATACAACTGTTTCTTCATCCAATTTTATGCTGTTTTTTGACAAGGTTTATGACGATTCACTAAAGGGAAAAGATCACATTCCGAGATTAATATATGGACTATTGTATGATTTTTTTTTTCAAGTTCTAGATAGTGCCTAGGTCTTACGATGGCCTGGATGTAGTCAGCACCTGGTAACCAAGAAGAATTGCTGACTGTATTTTGCATGACTGTGTAACTAATAAATATATCTATTGACCGAGCACAAGGGTGATGTGTCAATTAATTTTTATGTGCACATCACACCAGTGCATGTCAAATACATCATCTTTCTTCTCTACAAATATCGTAAGACCAGGAGTAACCATGCCGATGGGAAGAAGATTTAAATTGTATGCTATACCAGAACATTGTGTTTGTGCATCTGTAATGTGAGTTCACTGAAACAAGAATGCATTTAACATGCAATATCAGTGCTTTAAACCGCTGACAGTGTATTCACTTCAAGGATTTTGGCAAAGCATGAAATATATATTTACAGATGTCTGTAGTTGTGATACTATGAACAGAATGTTCATTGTTCTATTTTGACATACTTTTGTTATTTTATTTTATATTTTCCATACCGTTGTGCCAAGTGGATATTATATATTAATAGTCCGTCAAAACACAACTAATTAAATATTGAAACTCTTTTGCAAGATGTCTCACATATATATTGTGGCTTGTGACGACATGTTTCAGTCTAATTCGACCATCTTCAGGTCCTTAAGAGCTATGATCATGCAACATGTTCATCAAAGTGCGCTATGGGATCCCATTACGCACTTTAACAAATATGTTGCATGATAATAGCGCTTAAGGACCTGAAGATGGTCGAATTAGACCGAAACATGTAGTCACAAGCCACGATATACATGTGAGACATCTTGCAAAAGAGTTTCAATATTAATTAGTTGTGTTTTGACGGACTATTAATAAATAATATACTTTGTTATGGCTGCCTTGGTCAGAGTAATTATTGTAATGCAGTTTCTTGTAAGTTATGTTTGTACTGGGTCTAGTAAGTATAAACCAAATGCGAATTTTGCAACACATTTTGTCACACACAATGGCATACAGAGAAGAGGCCCAAGTAAAGTTATTTCAGAACCAGGAAGTTCAATTTTTGACATTGATCTCATTCTTATGTTACTTTAGGAAGTCAACTGCAGTCCTGAATTCTGGGCCACACATTAGGAAGAGAACTAACAAGTCAAGATCACATAATGCTGGTGATTTACCAACAACATCAAGCAGCAGACATAGTAGTAGAAACAAAGACCGCAAGAGACAGGCAGGATCCCATGTTACGTTTATGAATGGAGCATCATCTATGACTGGTTCTCCAAATACTGTACAAGTAAGTTGGTATTCTTTGTAACTAATTATGAGCTAAGGGAGCACATTGGCTTATATGGTTAACACTTCAGACTTGTACTGGGGAGACATCTGGTTCTTCCATTCTCAGCTGGGACTTCAACCACCCTTCTGTGGTTTCCTCAGTTCCACCAGCCAAATTTCAGGTAAAACCTCAAATATTCCATGACTGCTTTCTCACACATCCTCAATAATTTCATGATTCCTTTCTTCCAGATCCTTGATTCCATGACTGCTTCCTCCCACTTCCTCAATTCCATCTCTGCTTCCTCCCACAACCTCAGTAACTCCATGACAGATTCCTACCGCATTCTCAGTGATTCAATGACTGCTTCCTCCCACATCCTCAATGATTCCATTACTACTTCCTCTCACATTTTCATTGTTTCCATGATTACTGCCTTCCACATTGTTTTCTATTCATTAACCTACCATTCCACACCGTGTAGTCTCAGGTACTGACACACCTTCATCATACAAAGCACAAAGAACTCAGCACCAAATGACACAGACACTGACACTATTTAATGGATATCATGGGATAGTGGATTTGAATATGAAACACAGGAAAACCTTCAAAGGAATGGATTTAATACAGAAAAAATAGGGCTGTGGCAATATAGACTGAACAGTGGAAGATGGGAATACCGAATTAAGGAACTTTAAATATATCTTTGTTTTCCTGTAGCACCTGGAAAATTCAGTATATTTTGTTCATATTGGTTGTAAAAAGTAAAAGTAAAGGTCATCCCACAACAGGCTGAGGTGGCCCAAGGGGTTCCGGGTAGGTTAAAGCCCCGGATTTTCTTGACGTTCGGCACTACAAGGGTGGTGGGTCGTCGGCCATACGCACTGGCCGCCTTTACCCCAGGAGAAATCCCTGGTACTCACTTTCAGAGGCTGAGTCGACCTCAGGGCACATGGTTCCGTCAGGAGGAGCCACGGAAAAATTCCCAGTGACACCACCGGGAATCGATCCCGGGACCGTCCAACTAGTAGCGCAGTGCCTTAACCATCACGCTACCCCAGGCCCTCATATTGGTTGTAGATTGCAGAAGTGTTGTTCATGACATATGTTGAAATAATCACAGTAGGCTACTGGTACCTGACAATTATTATGCACACTACACAGTAATTTTTTCCTAATTATGCAGCAACTGCTGTTAAAAGAACAGACTTCAATAAAATATGTGGATTTTAATGTAAATTTGCAATTGTCTGTTGTATCCAATGTTAAAGGTTTCTGTTTGTCACTTTTTTTTTAATATCTTGCAGGAAAACTGCAGCTCGTCAGTGATGCAGCCACCTGGTGCTCACTTACGTTCAGCAGTTCAAGATAAACAGTCTTGTTCCTCAGAAACTGAAATAGTGCTTGAAAATAATCCATCATATCCAGCTACTATGAAAAATGCGTCTGATAAACAAGATGCAGCCAGAGCCTTGACTGTTACCCGGTCAGTGACATGCAGTCTCTTACACAAACTGTATGACGGTTCTTTATACACAGACACTGCTGTGCCTGATAAGGATGGTAATTTGAATTCCAGTGAAAATAAAAATTCTGGTTTTTATAAACATAGATATTCATCTCTCACTAACAACTCAGAATCATTTTCTAATGTAAAGCAAGTGAAATCATCCGAATTCTCTAGTTATGGTCTGAAAACTGGTAAGAAACCAAATGACAAAGAGCCTGAAGTTGTTAGCATGATGGGACTTGCACCAACTACAAATCTTTTAGATAGTGGGAGCTCATTGAATGCCAAGAATCGAGAAATGCGGGTGGAAAAAATTCTGTCAGAACTTGCCAGTTGGAGACAGAAACAGAGCGATATTCAGGCAGTGCAAAATGACAATAAAGTGCACATACCAAACAAAAAGAAAGGAAGAACTGATTCTAAGAAGTGGCATCAAAATGTGGCAGCATCAGATACTCTCACAAACCTCAGTCCCAAACACTGTGATTCTCTTTCAAGGAAACAAGAAGTACGAGATACCAGCAACAGCTGTTCCTTAGGAAGCCACTGTAAGTAGTGTTTTTATTTTTTTGAGGATGTAGAGTTTCTGAACAGGAGAAGAGGTGTAGGACCCCTGCATGGTGTGTTCAAGGTTCAGACAGCAGTGAGCGTCAAGATTATGGTCCTCTTGAATATTACAATTTGTCATTTGGAAGATGGAGATACATGTGTTCTCATCTAATAGATTCTTATTCTTATAATAAAAGCCAATGAGATGTACTATTTCTCAAATTTATTTTGATAAAGAACCCCACATGTTTCAGACAGATCTACTGTCCATCATCAGAAGTCTCAACACTGTATACACAGCAATAGGTATTTGTCATGCTAGTTATGTTGACTGTTTGCTAGCGAGGTCAGGATGCAAGTTCCATCCTCACCTCACTAGCAGACAGTCAACATAACTACATGACAAATACCTGTCGTTATGTATACAGTGTTGAGACTGCTGACAATTGACAGTAGATCTGTCTGAAACATGTAGTCCTTTATCAAAATAAATTTGAGAAATTGTGCATCTCATTGGCTTTTATTATAAGAATATATCACGATAATAAAGACATATAAATAACAGTCAAAACACAACAGTTTTTATTATAATCCACTACCTCAGGGCTACATGTTTCAACTCCTTCGAGTCATCGATCCATTACCACCTAATTCATAGTGCACTCTGGGATCCCGTAGCGCTTACAATAGGTGGTGTAACATTAGTGTAAGTACATGTCAATCATACAAAATTTTAGTGTGATAGTATAGTGTATATGACTACCTATGGTTACAATGTTACAAGTTTTAAGACCATAAAACTACAAGATATTTAGTGGCGGTACCCACTGTGGTGTACCTAGTTATTATATAGCTGGAAACTGCGATGAGGGGTAACTGTATTTGGTATAAGTCAGCAGGTAGTATGTATGGGTACCTGGAGTGGGGTACCACTGATAGTGTTGTGTACTATAGTAAACTATTAAACCATGATCGGCTACAAACGTTAACGTTGCATGGGATTATTCCTTGGTTTTCGAGATAATTATTGGTTCAGTAGGCTCTGGTCTCTTTCGCAGAAGTAATGAAGGGTTTATGTCACGATGAGAAGGTGAGCTTGTACCATGCATTTTATTACGTGCAGTGTTCTGAAAGAGGCTTGTGTTTCATGCAGGCGAGCCGGTTTTTTGTCACCTTCTGTAACGATAAAATTGTTGAGCAATGCTAAGTATATTGGTAACATTTGTATTGACGAATGTGAGGTCTTAAGTGCTTCTTACTTACGAGAAACCTGTAGCGTTGGAATTTTACTTGGGGATTGTATACGATTGACATGTATTTACACTACTATTACACCACCTATTGTAAGCGCTACGGGATCCCACAGTGCACTGCGAATTAGATAGTCTTGGGACGGTTCAGTGGAGGGCCTGACAATGACTCGAAGGAGTCGAAACATGTAACCCTGAAGTAGTAGATTATAATGAAACTGTTGTGTTTTGACTGTCATTTATATGTCTTTATTGTCTTTAGTAACACATCGGGATGTCTTGCATTAAGTAAATGGCCCTCTGAATGTCATATTCATCTAATAGACTACACGATGTTACATCCTGTAGAAGACTATAATCCAGGTGGAAAACTGTGTCCTTCTAACTATGCATGGTTGCACACACACTGTTATATTTCTTTTTGACAAATATTAACCAGATAACAGGAAATCAACTAGTTTAAGACAATGTAATTTTACTGGTTCGACACGATAACACTGTACAGTTAACACCCTGTGAAACTTCTTTGTAATAAAACCAAATAGATGCACTAATTTCACAAATTTATTCTGGCATGAAACTTTACATGTTCCAGACAGTTCGTCTGTCCATCGTCAGGAGTTTATTCACTGTACACTCAGCAATGGTATATGTCATACAGGTTTGTAGACAGCTTTCGAGCAAGACCAGGACGGAACATCCTGGTTCTTCTCGAAAGCTGTCTACATGACATATACCATTGCTGAGTGTACAGTGAATAAACTCCTGATGATGGACAGACAAACTGTCCGGAACATGTAGAGTTTCATGCCAGAATAAATTTGTGAAATTAGTGCATCTAGTTGGTTTTATTATAAAGAAATTTGTTACGATGCACAGTCACATGAACATAAAAAAAAAGAATCCTGTGAAACAGTTTTTATAAGCCCTAAAGTGCCCATATTTGGAGCAAAAGTTATGTCATAGAGGCCATTATTAAGGGGAGGTATATTGGCAACCCAAGTATTTGTTCAGTCTGCTGCCACCACAGGGTAGACTGGTACAGGGCTATGGGCACATTTGTATTTCAGTTAACGACCTCTCCTTGTGAATACGTATGTACACAAACATTTTTAACAAATGGATTGCATTTTTTATAACTTTTATGCTAGTCGAGCATACATCCACCAGTACGAAAAGTATGTAATTGCAATGCCTATATACAGGGTGTTTCAATACCTATGTCACAAACTTTTCCTGGGTATTCCCCACCCCAAAATAAGCAAAAAAGTTCCTATCAACATGGGTCCAAAAATG
>JGI20166J26741_12175583_pt1 | contig 18278 bp, 5 predicted proteins | sample TergutCu122P5_FD_26741 | JGI IMG/M metagenome (IMG submission 26741)
ACACAAACATCCATGCCTTGGGTGGGATTCGAACCCACGATCTCAGCAGGCGAGCGGCCGTAGACCTACGCCTTAGACCGCACGGCCACTGGGACCGGCAACCATTACATTTACTACAGTATTTTAACGTCACATATTTAATTGACGTCAAGTCTGTTTCAGTTCACCGAGCACTGAATTAATATTCTCAATAAAAATCTTTCGAAGTTCGTCGGAGGACCCAGTTAGAAATTCTATTTACACCGCCAGGAAATTCCAAACTTTCTCCATTACAAACAGGAAGCAGTTAATAATTCCCTTGCATTTAATAACTGTTTATTGTGCATCGTGTGAATCATAAGTACACGGTACAGTCAGACTGTAGAATTCTGTACCGTTACGGCAAGAAATGGTGCATGCAGCAAACACTGTGCCTTAAAGGTTTCAACCGGTATTAATTCTGTCCATCCCATCCATATATTTATTTATCATTCGCAAATTAAAGGACAAACGCTTATTGTATTGATCTCAGCTCTTCTTGTAACTGGATATTTTGTGTTGGGCTTCATTTTGCCCTGTATGCAGTTCTGACGCATACAGTTACGTACTGCAGGTTGTGTCTCCTGTGGTTGTCATGGCAACAGGGAGAGTTTCCCTCTGTGCCACCCCATCTTCTTATGTGTGTATTTGTGATTGTATACGAGTATGGCTACAGTACATTCGCTGTTCATGACATATAGACCTGTTGCTGCGTTTGAAACACTGCCAAATGTTTCTATAAACTTCTGAGACAGTAACTGATTCATTGGACTTTGTTAATTGTATGAAACAAAAATGAATCCGCAAAGTTTTGCAAGATAGCTGCGCTTCAGGACGTAAATATAGTGTAAAACTTATTCTTTTGGTTTCATCGGGTTTCATATTATTTTTATCTGTTGATGGCAACATTGACAGTTCTAAAAACTTCGTATGTACAACATAAATAAAGAATGCTTGAAGTAATATGCGTACACCACAGGTAAGGACCTGAGCCCAAATTTTTTGTGTATGTTTTATTTGAGGACACTATCACTAACTCAGACTCTGTGGCGTAAAGTGATTGAATCGTATTGAATAATGAATCGGAGGAGATGGTGAAGTGGCTACGGTTTTATTTGAGGCATTTTGTGGAGGAACGGGGGAAAACGAAGAAAACTTCCGTTAATCCGACCGGTCACGGTGAAGAAATCTGATTTCGGTGCCTCCAGGATAAGACGTAAGAATGCTACCCACCGTATAGAGACATTCGGTGAGCCGAAATTTGCAGAACAAGACATGGCGCTGCCTAAAACTCCCCGCTAAATGAATTGCTGCACCAAACCGTTGCGGTTGGCTGCTTCGTATTCGGAGGATCCTGATATCTATTTTCGGCCTTTAGGATTATTTTATTATGGCGTTTTCATTATTTTCACTACTCCCTAAAAGAAAATACTGAAATAATACATAATAATATGACACAGCCAACTCAAGTCTACCTCCTTCCAAATTGCATATTTACAATTTCCTTGTCTTGGCATTACGGTGCAACGCATCTAAATGGTACAGTTCAAGCAGCGTTTTCCTTAGAAATGGAAGGATGTTCTATATGCAGGTTACAGGATTTCCAGTGACTTTGTCATTTTTTCGTGTTATAATTTCTGAGATAATTCAAATGTACGTGGGTTTTATTTCCAGTAGTTACAGAGCTGTGGATTTTTCCTTTGTTGTTTGGGTGCTCATGAGAAAGCAATCGCAGATGTATATGTAAATATGAATAACTAGCCGCCGACGGCTGTAAAGTAGTGGCAGTCCATAGTGGGTTTGAGAGCCGGACTTTCAACCCCTGGAACATGTCAAATAGTACGGAATGTCAGAAAGACCCTCCAATTTGGATGCATAATTAGATATCCGACCGTGAATATTTAGAACCTTGGCCAGGATATCTGCTCTCCTGGCTAAGGTTCACCCTTTCCTATAGCGATATGCCGGGAAAGTTTCTTCAATCAAGTCACGAACGGTCCTTTTCACGTCCCTTTCAGAGAGGCAAGGAAAATTATCAAAATGAAAGAACGGCCTCATTATACAATTACAATTTTTATTGACGCAATTAAATCCACTGACGGGTTCCTATTTTTTTCTTAACGTATGGCATATTGAGTGACGCTGTCGGTGGCTGAGGCTGTCTAGCACTGAATGTTAGGGTGACAGTGAATGATGAATTGCAGAAAATGTGGAAGGAAGGAAGCATACAAATAGCTAACAGACATAAGTCCTTTTTAAATACGTGTCAAAGTTCAAATATTTTGGAACGACAAAACAACTCAGAATTGCATGCATGAAGAATTAAGAGTAGATTAAATTCGGGAAATGTCTGCTACCATTCGGTCAATAATTTGTGGTCTGTCTGCGTTTACTTTCCAAAACAATAGTACAATCCAAATTAGAGAAACTGTAATTTTTATTGTTTTCTACGCGCGGAAATTTCTCCATCAAAATGAGAGAAGATCATAGGTTGAGGATATTGAAAAACAGGCTACTGAGGAAGATATTTGAACCTAAGAAAGATGAGGTAACTGGAAACTGGAGAAAATTGCATGATTAGGCCCTTCATGATTTATACTTGTACCTCTGAATGCAACAGGAAATGATGGGCGGAGAATGTAGCACTGTTAAAGAAATAGAATTTCATTCACGGTTTGGTGCGGAAACCTAAAGAAAAGAGAACGTTGGGTAGACCTTGGCGTGGATTGGATGATGTTATTGAAAATTATTGTGAAAATGGTAATGACCGCACAGTCTCATAAATATGGGGAATTTCTTGGGTAGCTTAGAAATTATTAGTTTCTCAAGAAGATACCTGCTCCATGGAATTACTTCACTAGTTCGACAAAAACGTGCCTAGCTGCACGTCTGTTTCAGTGTTTTACATGAGCTGAGGGGCTGGTGCGGACTTACTCCTTGATTAGCACTGCGGACCCTCATGTCTGCTGGGATGCTGATAAAGGACTGCAGCTAGTTGTTACTGCTGCTTAGCGCGCCGGTGATCTGATTGTGTGGCCTGTGTCCGCGAGATTGTGGAAGTGAATAAAGGGACGCACAAGAAAGCAGAATTTTTCTATTAAGTTTCGCCATTGAGAAGTCCCAAATGAAAATGCAATTATATTTCTTTTATATTGGCATGTCTTTGGTTATGACACAGATTAGTCTGACGGATGGGTACAAACTCTTCGAAGAAACACAATATTTACATCTTTAGACAGTATTTTCCTCTGAAACGTTCCTACTCACGTAACAGGCCACACGGTGAGGCCCTCACTCTTGTGGGATGTTTGACATTGCCTGTTGGTAGATGGTTACTGACGTTGCGGGACAGCCTATCATTCCCATTTTAAAGGGGCAAGCAATCCGACAAGAAGACTGCTCTACCCTTGAAGATGGGACCGATTGGCTCTCCCGAAACGTCGGTAGCAAACTACCAACCCATGCTGCGCAACATCCTAGAAGAGCGAAGACCCCAAGTACACCGCGGAAAACGCATGAAACTTTGTAGTCTGCGCGGTTTCGTAACTGAGATCAAAGTTCAATGTATTTTAACTGCAGCGAAAACTTCAAATATTTTGTTCTTGTTTAAATTCTGTGTTCTGCGGCTGAATATTGAGGACAGATAATGTAACAATATTGATCTTGTTCAACAGAGTAGTGCTGTAGTTAATTCTTAGTATAATAAACCCTAAATTGTCACATTTGAACACACATTATATTTTCCATCACAATTGCTTTACTTGCCAGTGTTGTAAATACTCGTTCTTCTACTTGGATAATAAAGAAGAGGAAGAAATACTAGCCCATTCCTTTGTTCAGAGGTTTCAAATTTTGTCATCCCTTCTACTGTGGGTCTTCCCATATTGCTTTTTCTATTTTGTAGCCTACTATGATGCACCTTATTTAAACGCTATGTCCAGCTAACTTGTTTCTCTTTGCTTATACAACCGTTTTGTCATTCAGTAGTAGATTCCTTTGTTTTCTGTATTTTCTGTTCTTAAAAATTGTTTCTATAATCGGCGGTTTATTGGTCGTTAGTAAGGAGGTTGTTCTACAAGTAAAAGCTGATAGAATAAAGTACAAGTTCATGTCTGGTGAACAGAACGCAGGACAATTCACAACGTAAAGACGGACAATAAAGCTGAAAATTGTGGCGAATTTGAAACATTTGGGAACAACCCTAACAAAACCAAAATCACATTCGTTGCGAAATTAAGAGAAAAGTGAAATCGGGATGCAAGCGTTGGCAAGAAACTTGGTCTATTACATTGAGGGAGGGAAGTAGTGTGAGGGTGTCGGTTAGGGCGTTGAGGACGGTGTTTTGGTCTAAGGGGGATGAGTTAATGGGCAAGTGGAAGAAACTGCATAATTAGGAACTTAATGTTTGTACTTGTCAACAAACACTATTCAGATGGTCAAATCAATAAGAATAAACCACGTGAGGGCGTGTGGCACTTATAAGGGAGAAGAAGTGCGTCCAGGGTTTTGGTGGGGATGTCTGAAGGAAAGAGGAGACTTGCAGGACCCAGGCATACATTGAAGTATGATATTAAAATTTATCTTCAAGAAATAGGATGGGTGGGCTTCGTCTGGATTGTTCTGTTTGATGATAGGATCTAGTGGCGGGCTGTTATGTACGCGGCGACGAACCCTCGAGTTCCACAAAATGCGGGGAAGTTCTTTGTGTTCTTACACAGATGATCGAACTGTGAGCTTGACCACGCTGTTTTATATTAATCACGCACTGTGTAAAAATGGCGTAGTTGTGAGCTTACTGATCTGTCTGAACATGTGTTTTACAGACGCTGAATCGCGAGTTTTACCCTTCTGTGACGTTGTGTGTAATATCTGTAGTTTACGGTGGACTTGATTGTAAGCCTTACCGTTGTGTTTTAACATGTGTTGTCCGGAGAACTTAACTGTGGGTCTAATGGACTGTTTTAATTCGTGTCACGAACTCTGAAGTGAATCACGAAACTTTGTCAGTATCCACCTCACTTTGTTGTTGTGTACTGTTACGGCAGACAGCAAGACAACGGAATGACAGCAAGTATTCGTCGAATTTACCTGTTTTCAGGTAACTGTGATTTTTAGTGTCGTTACCAAATACTTATAATTTGCTACGTTTTCAAACGACTTTTTCACTGTCTTGTCTATTCTTGTGGTTTCGTTCTACATTCTTCTTACGAAAGGTGATCTTATTCGTGCTCCACCTTACATTCCAGACCTTGTCCCATCGAACATTCGCTTGCTAGTCATGGACGATGTGCTTGAATTTGCATTTGGGTACTGAAGAAAATAACGAAAATTCTCAGCAAAGATTGTCACCGGACCTGCCTGTACGATAAGCATATTTCCAGAAACGGATGTTAAATATGAAAGACTAGCAAAGAATAGCAGTCGGCTGTTTTTGCGTTTCGCGTGTCCGTAACGAAACCTTGCCCATTTGTGCTTTGCAGCTTTGTTATACCTTTCTGACTTCCGGCCCACATATTACAACTTTAGAAAAGCTGAGTGGATTTAAAGACATTTTATTCTATGGAATTGCAGTAAAATTTATTGGTATCTTCCACTTTGATTTGTATCGTACAAAAATAACAGACACTTTAAGTGAGATCTATTCATGTTGATCCCTGTATCTCTACTATAAATCGTTATATATTTGTCAGAGCGAAAAATGTCGGGACCACCAGTTGTAGAAAGAAAGCAAACATACATTCTCTGTTCAGCATAATTTTTCCCTTAAGTTTTTTCGAGCTAATTACTCAAAGGCAAGTGAACGCTCTACGTTTGTTGAGCATGAGTACATTTCTTAGAATTGTGATGTGGGGTGATGATAGGCTGGTTTGCAGATTGAATTGTGATGTGGGGTGATGATAGGCTGGTTTGCAGCTTGAATTGTGATGTGGGGTGATGATAGGCTGGTTTGCAGCTTGAATTGTGATGTGGGGTGATGATAGGCCGGTTTGCAGCTTGAATTGTGATGTGGGGTGATGATAGGCCGGTTTGCAGCTTGAATTTAAGAATTTAGTGTATAAAATTAAGAGTAATGTAAACTCGCCGAATGTCACAGACTGAAATATTCGTCTATTTTGTTCCATATCATCATCACGTACTGTGTCTTACGACAGGTTTAGGGACATTTCCAAATTGGGCTCTCCACAGAGTACTATCTGGTGCTTCCTCTCTAAAGCTCCAATATCTTCTAATTTCTTTAAGGTCATCCAGTGCCTGCTAACGTCTTCTTCCTCGTCTTCCTATCCCTTCTATCTTTCCCTGTATATTTCATTGAATAACGTGTTTTAGAAGGCAGTTCTTACGCAATATGTGACCAACACAGTTAGCTTTCCTTCGTTTCACTGTATGTAGGATGTTTCATGTGAAACTACAAAAGAGTATTTTAACTATTTCAATAATAATAATAATAATAATAATAATAATAATAATAATAATACGCCACTGGAAACTCCTTGTTCTTAGCTGCTTGGTACATCCCAGTCGTTTTATGGTTCGTGTCCGTCGCTGCAGTGCTGTGTCCATAATTAATGTCACAAATCCCATTTTCTTTAACGTTCACCCTCCCTCGCCCCTTCCAATCTCCCGTCTCAATATAGCTGACTGTCAGTTTTCTGCTGTTTCTTTATGTCAAGGAAGAGAGGATAATATGTGCAAACAGCTGCAATAGAAAACAGCACGCGTTCACTGAGCTTAAAGAAAACTGTTTTAGAATTGCTTAATTGCTTAAATAACACGAGGGAAAGTGAGAAAAACATAGCCGCTTATCTGATTTGGAAATTCACAAATATTCTTTTGTGTGACACCAACGAGATTGGTAAATAGGCATGAGCAGTTTGGATGAACTTTGTGCCCCTTTCTTTAGGGTATAAAGACCAAAAAATAATTTTACTACCAGGAAATTTCTGAACTAAGACTTTTATACCTCTGCACCTATTCCTTTGTCAGAAACTGAAGTAGCCGTTGTTTGTCCAGGACAAGTGTACAAGTGTACAAGTGTACTTTCCTTGTAAATATGACAGTGTAGAGTAGTTAAAATAGGAGGTTCCGTTTAACACAACTTCTAATTCCATATAATTCACGAAAGCTTTTTTACGTCAAACTGCATATTTCAGTCCATTTCCTGCAACAGCGGCATGTAGCCAGAGACGAATGCTTGAAATACGAAGTATTCCTTTAACAGACCTGAAGATGTTCCAGAAAATGGACCTAAACCTATATTCCGTTTTACATAAAATTGTGTAGGTTATTTACAAATGAAATTTGTGCCAAAGGAGTTTCTTTTTCTTTCTTTTATTTTTTTAATTCTCCCCCTCTTTCTCTCTCTTTTTTTTTAAACGTGACACAACTGAACGCATCCCATTAAAATGCGTACAGTAACTAATACGAAGCAGAAAGTTTAATATTTCACTCGTGTAACTAAGGTGAGAAGCTGTGGAATGTGGATTCAAAATATGTCAATATGTTTACAATAATACTTGAATTTTTGACAGCCTTGAAAACCGTGCGTATTTGTAGGAATACGGAATTATCTTCTTAATATTTATTGATGCTCTCTGTTAGGTCCCGTGTAGAAGATGGTAAGCATCCGACAAAAGACTGTCGTGAAGCTTACTTTATAGCTTACTATATGATGAAAATACGAGGAATAATCACAATAGTGATAACATCTTTGTATTTTTCAAAATAACAGCCAAAATTTAAAGAAAGCGGCACGTCGCGGTTGAGTAGCAAAAATCAAGTAACCCCAAGTAAACTGGGATTGCTGTATTATCCTTACCCGTTGCTGATTCCCATTGATTATTATAGCAGTGGCCCTTGGATTAACACAGAACGTGCCAGCGCACAAGGAATTACTGAAGTGAGAGTCAGAAGATCTGATCCACAAAATTTTCCCAGTGAAAACTCTTAACATTATCTTGTTCTAGAGCTATGCTAAAGACAATATTTAACATAATCCATCAGCTGAATAATTTTAAAAAATAAAAGTTGTTTGACTCTTGATTCATGTTCGGGAGGTCCAGGTTCCAAATCTTGGCCCCGGGACCGTCTGTCCTGACAAGATTTTTACGATATTCAACAGAACTTTGAAGGAAATACCTCACTTTAAGTCCTGCCTTATGTTAGGGCACAAGTGCTTCGTTATGAATCTTTTGTTACTTATTACAGAGTCTTCGCGTTACAGTTTGACGACGTTTAGTCTGACCTACTGAAAACATCCTTAAATAAAATAAAAATTGTTATTATAAAATCATAAATACCCGCATTGAACTTATATGTAGATGACAAGTTTCATGTGCTTCATACTAAAACAAAATCGTTATGAACCCTATATTTACTCCTCATAGCCAAGTGGTAATTACGTTTATCGCTTTCTCTAACAGAAAGGATACTGAATTTTTCCCACAGAGTGCATTCAGGTGTTTAATGTGTTTCGTCCGCTAAAAATAGATTATTTTCCTAAAAATCATTTACCAACATTTGGCTTCTCAAATCGAGACAGTCTGTGTTCTCTGTGATGCAGGGACTGCATGTTTTATATGTAGACTGCAATTTAGATGAATGTCAGTCAGTACTCGAATGGTTAATGGAACTTCGTTATGTATATCACTGTTGAAGTAGGCATCGAGCATAAACTTGCTTCCAAGTCATTTTTATGATTCCATAGTCTCTGGAGAACTATTAAAAGATTAAAATATTACGCCTGACCCGGAGCTGGAAATTCATGGTTGTCATGTGCAAAACCTTTTTTACGAAAGAAAAATATGAAAACTGATTTATACTCTGTTTTCTTCAGGGACAGGCGAACTGACTAGTCCGGTACCTTCTCTTTTAAGTTCTTAATTATATTCTCCCTATAAAAAGCGAGAATCTTGCATGTATAGTCAGTTTGTTTCCAAATTGAAACTCCTGATATATTGTGTCAGTGGCTTTTTGTTCGAAGATGTTTCAAATGTTGCCTAGAGGGCTTCTGGCCTCTGTCCATATTCCCCTATTACAAGAAGAACACAACGTATTATAAAGTGGATGTTTATCTGTCCTCACGTGAAAGTGTGGGGTGGCACCTAGTGAGCTGGGTCTGCTGAAACACGCTAACTTCAGGCACAGAACAACCTAACTTATGTTTCAAACAACAGCGCCATAACAATTAAAGAACTTTTATGAAGAAGTATTGGGCATGAAAAGCCTAATGTCTCTTACATGAAATTATATATATAGTGTTGCTTTCAAAACAAATTACTTCCGACACTGCGCAGTATATTCCTGGCAACTGACAGTGTCGTTTATTGACGCACTTAAAACTACTTAATCAGACATACTTAATTCTAAAATAAAAAAATATTCCGAATTATTTTGTTGAATGCAGATATTTGACCTCAGAAAATGGCTGCTGCTATAAACAAAATAGATAATATATTCTGTGTTACGTGACATACCAACCTGCATTAGCAGGATTTGATGGTTGCAACAAGGAGTTCGGAAACACACAGCGTAAAATCTTGTAAATAGCAGTGTTGGTAACTTTATTTACACAAAGTAAATTTATTATCAAATACCAAAATTCAAATTTTCGCCGATCCCAGTGGCCGCGCAGTCTAAGGCGTGGGTCTAAGGCTGCTCACTTGCTAGGATTGCGGTTTCGAATCCCGCCGGACGCATCGATGTATGTTTCTCGTGAGTGTTGTGTGTTGTCAGGTAGAGGTCTCTACGACGGGCTGATCACTCGTCAAAGGAATGCTGTCGAGTGTGGTGTGTATCAGCGTGAGCTCGAAAACTCAACAAGGAGGAGACCTAGCCCCACTGGGGCTGTCGAGCCACGACAGAAGAAACTTCAATATTTCACAGGAAGCAGCGTACTGAAGAAGTTCACAGTTGATGAGATGTCTGAAACCTAGTCAAGTTAAATTTGTGTTGTTGACAGCAGTAAGTGTTATAAGTTGTTGTTGATGATATTGTGGTTACTACGTAGTATCTGGACACACTATCATGTTTTCCCTTTTTTTTATTACAATGTATTGTCATCACCTACATATTTATCGTTGATTTACCAACATTAGACACCTTTAAGTAGGAGTATTTAAAATTAAGCACAACTAATACAAAATTGAAGCACTCCGTCTGTTCTGGCACTACCTGCATCATCTTTAGAAGTGAGTTTAAAACTGTTGCATGTTAACTAGGGCATTACAGTAAGATTAAGACTCCACAGTTTTCTCTCTTATTTCTGTTTATAGCGCATAACTTTGCGTGGTTCTGAAACTTGCACACTTTGGAAAGCAGATCAGAAATACCTGGAAAGGCTTGAAATGTGGTGCTGGAGAAGGATGGAGAAGATCAGGTGGGCCGATTGTGTGAGGAACGTAGTATTACAAAGAGTCAAGGAGGAGAGAAACATCCTACATCAAACACAAGGAAGGAAAGCTAAATGGATTGGCCACATCTTGCGTAGGAATAGCCTTCGAAAACACATTACTGAAGGATAGATAGAAGGAAGGATAGAAGGGAAGGGAATACAAGGAAAAGGAGTAAGCAGCTACAGGATGACCTCAAAAAACAGAGATGATACTGGAAACTGGAAGAAGAAGCTCCAGAACTCGCTCTGGAAGAGGCAATGAACCTTTCGTAAGACAGACCGGAGTGAATGCGTTGTTTTTAGTTTGTTTACTCGCTGCTGCATGTTAGTGTTATGTTTGTTAGGCTCCTTCTTCTGTTAGGCAAAGTTAAGTTTTCCCTGTGAGCTCCATGAACGCATGTGGGGGTGAAGATATGGCTTCAGCATTCTTAACACCGACAGTGGATGGACTTGGGTGGTCAGCTCACTTCAAGGTCCTTTACCCCGGATAAAGAACTTGCGGTACACACTGAATAGAAGTCTGAGTTGCCACTATTTCTGTTTTTGTTTCAAGCCGGCCTTTTTTTTTTTTTTTTTTTTTTGCGGAATCTAGTTTACCCGTTATTGGGTCTTGTTTTCCTCAGAAACATCCTACAGGCTCGAAAACTGTGACGACGTCAGCCTATCTGCTTGTACGGTCACCCAAGCCGAACACGTTGTGAGCGAGATGCCAAACAAGGAGAGATACCCTGCCCCCCTAGGTCGTGGATTGGGCGTGGATGTAATATTGTCACCTCTTAAAAGCTCAACTGTTCGACACCCGGCAATCGGGGAAGCCATGGCCTGACTACAAGCCGAAGCACCGTAGAAGATGAAGAAGAAGACGAAGACGAAGACGAATATGAAGAAGACGAAGAAGAAGCAGAAGAGGACGAAGAAGAAGAAGACGACGAAAACTAACATTTAAGCTACGAGGTGAGTCTATTGACTGAAAGAGTCTTTCAGTTGTATTGTTCTTAATGCTGTGTTCTTAAAAATAATTAGTGACTTTTCTAATATAGCTTTCTTAATGAGAACATAAAGTAAGCCCACGGTAAATGTTTAGTGATGTTTGACAGAATGAGTACTTTAGCTGTGCCGCAGGTCATCAGAATAACCTGGCTGTACACGAGGCGCATAGAACACTAGAACTGTGTGTGTCGTCGCTGGAAACACTATGTATACAACTTCTGTATTTTTCAGTTAACTTAGCAGCGTCCCCACTGCTGTATACATATGCTGATCATATACGCACTGCCTGACTCCTCCCAACCATAAATACCTCCTAGTAGGAGTTACGACCATCACAGTGCCGCGTATCGTAATTTTTTCTCGGCACAGATTTTAGTGAAAAGGCGCTGCATGTTATTTAATGACCACAGTCCACTTACTAACAGGTGGTCTGAAAATCGTTCGCGTTGGTAATTATGAAGCTGTTAAAACTTGGAGCCATTTTTATATTCTTACCGAGAAACCGTATAAAATTCTATTGTGTAAAGTTGGGTTAGATGGTTTGTCTACTGCGTGGAGAAATGGTATTAACATTTTGTTCTGATGCTAAATGAAACGTAGCTCAAAAGACTCACACGTGCCCTAAAAACAAATTTTAAATTAGCATATCTCCGTGTCAAAATTGATGCAATCCAGAATCAAACTCTGGCAAGTGTCTACGTATTATTTGGCCCATTCTAAAGCAGGGCACATGACACAGATAAGACGATGTGTTAAAAAGAAACGTCGGGAAACTTTTCTCTAGCGTAGATCACAAATTTTCAAACACGTACTCTTTGTCGCCTTTCCTACATCACTGGTGTAGATGTTTGTTATTCAAGCTGCGACGTTCACTGGTTTTATTTCGAACATCACGAATCAATCCTAACACACGCACGCGCCTAGCCATCTCGGCATGAACCCTTATCCTGTCCGTCGTGAAGTTTCCTATGGTAACGCAGCAATAATTGGCAGTAGGTCCTTTGATTTATGTGCGCGTTTTGAAGCTCAGCCACCACCATCACCGGACCTTACTCTCAATTCTTTGGCCCCCAAGACAAACGCACGCAATTTATACCCTCATCGTCCGGAGTAGGAGGGCCACAATCCGTTGGCTGCTGGAACGATAAGATACAGGAAGCACTAGCTCTTAAATCAAATCTCCTTTTCTTCCGCCCTGTTCCGTTGTCTCCTGTTGTTTCACACTCTACTCACATCTTGAGATCTTAAGAACATCTAACCAGAAACAGGTAAATTGGGACAACAGACTACCTGCATGTTAGACATGCTGAATAATTAGACTGTTTTTGTTGTTGGTGGTGATAGCGGAAGTAGCAGTGTTAGTAGTAGTAGTAATAGTAGTAGTAGTAGTACAGCAGCAGTAGTAATAGTGGTAGCAGATGGAGAAGATTAATTAAAGTTTTGTTGGCTGCAGTGGCTGTTTGGTCTGTGCAAAAAGACCTATATTTACCTAATGTGCTACTGCTGCTGTTTTTGAGAGATAAAGTCATACTTTGCTTCCCTGTGAGGTAAGAGCTGACGCTCAGGGAACAGTTGAGTTTCTAGTATATTATAAAATAGAGTGATAACATTCCATATTTGTCGATACTGGTAGTTGGTAATCGATACCAACCTTACGGTCGTGCCTTACTTCAGGCTGTTTGTCACAGGCTTCTTACTGCACAGAGTCGGGTTCCACCTCTGGCCAGTGCACTTGAGATCTGTGGTGGGCAACGTGGCAATTGAACAGGATTTTTCCGAGTGCTTCGCTTGTCCTTTGTCAGTGATTCCACAAATGCTCCATGCCCCTTCTTTCGAACATCGCCGACCCTGCATTATCTTAGCAACTGAAAGTGTCGTGACGTGAAACACTTAAACCAACTAATCTTTCTTACCTCTCAGCATATAGTAGCCGCTAGAGCATCCTGAGTTACAACCAGGTTGATTATTATGGACGATAATCGCTCGGCATCGACTATATTCAATTAATATCGATCAATATCGATTATTATTATTGATTATTATTAGTTGTTAGAGTGTTTTGGTGGCGTATCGCCTGAATAATGTTGCGTTCCGTCATAGAAGGTATGTAAATGTTTTGCTTGCTGGTTAAAAGGTGAAGTTTCCTCAGTCCACTTCAAGAAGGAGTACGGGGAGAGGAGCTATAGCTGCAACAGATCAGTATGAGTAAACAGCTTTAAGCTTCGGCCGAATTATTTCATTGAATGAAACAATGGGTGGACCACAGAGCCTGTCTGCACGCTGCGGAGAAGATAAACAGCTCTCGCTCATACCAAGATTCGCAACGCGATTTGTCGGTTGTCTAGCCTGTAATCCAGTCATTTTATCAATTTCTCTATTCCGTCCTTCTCAAAGTATAAGTGTGTTTCGAAGTTTATGGGATTATCTTCGTAGCTGTAGAGGTATAGCTGACAGTGCACCGCTGAAATTCATGGACATTTTGTCACACATTTTCTGCACTTTCCCGATTTTAGTCTCCTATTTTATATTATTTGCGTTTTTCTGTTTGTTTCTCTTTGATACTTCTCTTAGGTGCTGAGATGCAATATTTCTGCCGCTGAAGGATTATGTTTTTCTGGCTGCGTTTTCATTTCTTCCCCTTGACTTTGTACCGCTGTGGTCATCTTTATGTTACTAATTTAATGACCTCTCTTAGAATTCCGTGCCTGGTTCTGGATTGGGGTATCTTCTAGCAAGTCCTTTCTTGAAAAACCAAGAAAAGAGAAAGAATTGTCGGCTTTCTGAAATCTTGAGAGGATTATGTTTACTCATGTCGAAACACGCGCAACTTACGGAAAATAAACCCGTCAAAAATGCACGTTGGTTCATGTGCCCTCGTGTTTCTACTTCTGTTGCAAATCATTAGCTTCAGTCGTGATAGCTCTCTCCAGGAGGCCGTTGAGTGGTTTTCGCAACAGGGAGCGATTGCATCATTGCTAAGTGCTACACCGCGCAACACGTGGTGTCGCCGTAGTTTCTTGCACACAGTTTTACATTTGTATTTACCTGTAACTTTATGGCACATTTTCTGTTACTGGGGTGAGTAAGTACGGTAAATAATTAATGTTGAACGTCTGAAGTTACGTTTTACCTCAGTTAGGTAACCTGACTAATGAACAGTTCCATATTTAAATTATGTCTCTTCCATGGCGACTATCTAAACTGCTTTTTTAAAGTTTGACAACTTAATAGCAACATTTACAAACTCAGAAACATATTTATATCTGCAAAATATATTTTGTAGTTCTTTACATGGAGGAAATGTAAAACTCTTCTGTTGTAAATTGTCAGTATACTAAACTAATAAAATTTATTTTGCTTTTTTAACTTTCTGTGAACGGGACCAGCCTCGTGGCTTGGTGGTCAGAGCTCCTGACTACTAACCATGAGGTCCCGGGTTCGATTTCCGGCTCTGCCATGTGCGTTTTTCCTTGAAAGGGGAAGACGCCCATGGTGACCGTGGTCCGGGTAGCTGATAGAAATTAGGTTTAAGGCCCCCCCTTGCACCTCAGATTCACCTATCATTTCACCATCATTCTCATCGGGACAACGTAACCGCGCCTACTGGGCATCCCAACCTCGGAAGTCGGTTACACTTCAGCCACAGCCGAGGGGGACCACGAAGTCTGAGAGGACATGTGGTGGCATTGGAAAAAAAAAGAAATTCTGTGAACGGTTGATGTGACATTTCTTTCTGAAGTTATTGTGGCAGTTACACTGACCACGCCATTACGGTACTCTATTGGTGCCTTTTGGGTATTAGGGAACCAGGCGGAAAGTAGTTCTCAGCGCAGTATTAATTCAGTACATTTGATTATCACACCAGCTTATCAGTATTGGAGGTGTGTTTACAATAAGAGTCCAGTAACTTTCTGATGATCACGTCACCTTCAAGGAGATTTCGACAGAGTCCATTTACAGTAGGGCCATTTCATTCTTGGGTTTGCATATGGCTGTTCTGTTTTTTCGCGGATGCATTATAGTGACCACCTTTGTTAACAGCAATGTAGTGCCCGTGTTGATTTGCAGTCGGGTTGGTGTTGTGACATACAGGAGGTCGCCCTTTGCTCGTGTGTTTCACTCGGTAGCTACCTAGATAATCGTAAGATATGACGTACCTCGACTGTAATCAACAAAAAATTACTTCGAAGTAATTAATAATCTTTTGAGCTAATTATGATTATGAGGGTGACGTACGTGCTAATGAAGAACTTTAAGACTAAAAAGAAAAGTAAGGGAGGTGCTGGATAGCTGAGACAAGAGAATGAGAATTGCTGCACCGGACGTTACTCTAATGTGAAGGAATTGACGATTCATTGGATAATTTAATAGATGCCATGTCACTGAAGAAATTCTCAGCCTTGTATGGAACCAGATGTTTCATTGCAGTATTTACAAGACACTGGCACTGAAACCATTCATAAACGTACTTAGTCCATTCCGCACGTTTATATACTATTCTTTCAAAATGCAGTTTAATGTTATCCTCCCATGTATCTCAGTATCTTTCGGGAGTTCCGTTCACGTTTCTAGAACATAATTTTATATGTACATGTATTTCTCACAGTTCCTGTTCGTGTAACATATACTTCACCCACCCAATATTCTTCTCTTCGTTGTACCTAGAAACAAACTTATGAACGTGCCATTACGAAAGGACAATGAAATCAATTTTTTTATTGGATGAAATAAGATAGCAACTAATTCAAGGTGATTGTAGTATAGTATGCGGCGAAAACACAAATATCAAAAAGAAAAAAATTTTTGTCATAATTCATGATAAGGTTTATCTGTAATACACGCATATAAGACAAGTGTATCTTTAGGTCTTAACACAGAAAGCAAACAAAATCGTAATATAAGGGGAGCTAATAAATCATTGGAAAAAATGACATAAATGAATCACTTGGAAGAACAACAGCAAAACAACAATAAATCATACTTTTCTGGCGAAATTAAAAGGAGATTAAATTCCGGAACCTTACTAGAATTCAGTCCAGATCTAATATCTCCCGCGTTACCTAAAACCCACGTACTACAACAATATAAAATTCTAATTTAACTGTTTTTGCATTGATGGGGTAGTGTACTCTATCCGGCAACCAAGTAATCCGGGGAGTACCTGACCCAAGGAAGGAGAAACTGCTAAGAGGATGCAGAAAATTAGATAAGGGGGAGTTTTAAGATTTGTATTTTTTCGTATTATTATGGACGACTAAAAGGGAAAGACAACACTTCCGATGGGTAGATTAGAAATGCGCACTTTTCAATACATAAATTTCTACGGAACGAAATAATTGGGAGACTTGGACTTATACTGGAATATGATATTACGTAAATAATTGTTTGAAATTACTGAACTGACTTACAACACCGTCAGATTATGGTTTCTTTACACACGGCAATTGTTACTCGATTTCCTACACACACAGGGAGACTCTTTGTCATTTTAGTTATTTTAAGACAATTCATTTCCGATATGTTCAATAAATCTTGCCTGTTTACCTTCTCTTACGCACAGCCTGATGAAGGCTATCTTGAGTAGCCGAAACATGTAGCTGTCTTTTGACGTATAAGGATATACGTTGTGTTTAAGGACCATTTGTTGGTTTCACTGTGGAATAATTGTTATCGAAGTGTCAAAGAAAACTTTGCTTCACGGAGTTCGTTATAAAAGTGCAAAGTTTTCTTTGAAAGGATTACTGTTCTGACACCATTAGTACAATCCCGCTTGCTAGACGTGAATAAAAACGTCTTATCTCCTCTTCTTCTGAAGTTGCCGCTCATGTCTGCTTGTAGATGATAAGGATTAATTTGTTACGCAATTCCACGTGCGTTGTTAATATTCATGCAGCGTACACCTGCATACCATCGCACAGAGCTTCCTCCTGGGAATCAGTGGTCAAGTTGCTAGTATGAAGCTTTGAGCCTCTTTAATAGGTATCCGCTTGATTTTTTGATGTATTGGATATACAGCAAGTGCTGACATACACGTGAAATCATTGATCTGTTTTTTATATCCCACAAAAGATCCTCCTAGGTATTATTGTTAAAGGAATGAAGTTAACTTTTCTGAATCCAGAAACGCGTGGCTGTTGAATGAAAACAGCTTTTACGCTTTCTTCAGTTTTTATCAATGTGATTTCCTTATATTTCACTCGGGAGCCGGGATAGCTCAGTCGCTATAGTGACTAAACTATGGGTCGATTTGTCGGCGAATTGGGGCTAAATTTCTGCGTGGCAGGGATTTTATTTTTCTTCAGAGCTACCAAATCGATTCTGGATTCCACCTAACCACCTGTCAAATGGGTAAGGTTATCAATTCTGTCAAACTTGATTCTCAACATTTCCCGCCCTCTAGTGCCGTGCTTGAGAATGCGTGGCGCTGTACGGTCAAAATTGTGCTGAATTAAGCACAGTCACAACTTTATGTGCAATTTTACGGGTGTGATCCTTGTCGGTAATTAGAGCCAGGTGAGTACAAATATTCCTTAAGAACATTTTTAAGTGCTTGCGGCCGGTAACATGAAGACAAGTGTCTTGTGGGTTGTGACATCATATAGGCTAAGTTGGGACACAGGAAGCGATGTTGTGCAGAGAACTGCTGCCTTTTCCAGCATGCTCTCTTGAAACGTTTGTGCTGACCTACGAAATGATACGATGTCGAGTGTCGGAATACCCTAATCTCAGGGTTTACAACCTTTTTTTTTCTCCTGGCGCTACAACCCCCATTGGGGATTATATTTTACAGCCCTCTAGTGGGCTTTAGCCTCCTCGCTTGCGAGGTTTCATGATCACACACAACGACGCGCCACATTCGGTAGGACTCCTCTGAACGAAT
>JGI20166J26741_12177805_pt1 | contig 18270 bp, 15 predicted proteins | sample TergutCu122P5_FD_26741 | JGI IMG/M metagenome (IMG submission 26741)
CGATGTGGAAGTCGTAGGATACCTTTAGCAGCGCCTGTTGTGTTGATAGTTCGAATGGAGCGGTCTACCGCCTGAAGAATCTCTGGAACAGTTCTGGAGCAAATGCCACGAAGTGGTTCCTTCATCTTAGGAATCAAGTCGAAGGCACAAGGGCTTAAGCCCTTGTGGCTTCGACACATAAGTACGAGTGTTTATGTAGTTAATTTAAAGGCTTTATGTCACTCAGATGTTAATTACAGATATTAACATTACAGAAACTACACATTCCTGCCAGTTTTAATATGTATTTGGTAATCAATAAGTGTGTAACAGCTGTCATACTTTCAAAATTCTCTCGCCATTATCTCCGTAAACGTTCAACTTCGGATATAGGTGTTTTTGGTTATATCGGTGTATTTTAACTTAAGGAACATCCTGCCGAAGTCTGGAATATTCCCCCCGGGACACCCTCTATATATAATATAATATTAAATGTACGAAAAGTTCAAACTATCTATCACCTGTTCACAAGTCAAGTGGAAAATAATCTGCACAATTACAGTAGACCCACCGATGGATAATCTAAAAACCTACGTGACAGTGTGAGTCGCTGTATAAGTATCTACCAAATCTGTCATTTTCTCGCATGAACCCTATATTTGTTTCACGATGCAAAGGCTTTGGACAAAAACTCAAGAAAAAAAAAGAATAAATGTATCAACTCATACAGTAACGCATTACATCAACGGGAAAATAAACCAGAACACACAAACCTTCTTACTCTTTATAAGACCACAGGAATATATCCCGTTAGAATACTATGTACCTAACCAGGCAGATCCATACAACTTTACAATGTGCAGTGTCAGCATCCCTTGACATCATTAAAATAGGAAGTAACGTATGCATTTACAGTTAATCCATTTATATAATATGTCTCAGAGTAAATGGAACAAGAGTGAGACAAAACACATTCAATCGTGACTACGAAGAAGCCTACGTCACTGACCGGAAAATATCCCAATCACCTTGGTACTGTTGGAAAAATGATATTCTCCATAACTACATACGATAGAACGCACTGAATTTCATTGTCAAAAATACTCATAAGGCACCAACTCTTTTAAAAAAATTCTCCCAGGCCTGACAAATAATGATATTCCTTTACAAGGCATTATTTATGCAGCAAATTAATCACCCAAATATAAGAGTTTCTCAACAAGCACACTTTGCTTTATTTCCACAATACAACTTTGTATAAAATGTGTGACACCTTACTGATAAATGAAAAATGTACACGTAATTATAAAAATGGCCTTCTGAATATTGAAAGAACAGAAATTATTATTGTTTATATATAAGCAGCATATCTTTCTGGGTCCTGACATAAAGACAAACATTTAATAAAGAATAATTATAATGCATGGAGTGGGAACCATACAGAATGCCCATGCTGCACAAATACGTACACATATATTTCTCTAGAATTTTCTTCTTTGAGGAACCAAAAAAAAAGATACTTATTAGCTACCAGCCACATATAAAAACTACTAAAATTAATCATGGCAAAACAAGATCCTCACTTTTCGTTTTGTTTCTCATCTGTGCCCCTCTTCCAGTCCAGCATTTTATCCAGGATATCTTCTAGCATTGGATTACCTCCAAGTTTAGCTATCTCAGCCCTTACTTCAGCATCAAGCTCCTCAAGAGTATGCCTTGTGTACCTCAAAGAACCAAACTGTTCCAGCAATGTAAGGCAGTACTTCTTCAATTCTACATCCGTAGTTCGTTGTCGCAGGATACCTGATTGGTGGTAGTTAAGACTAATATTCAAATTTTCCATTATGTCAATACATCCCAACATCTTTCCCTGTAATCTCGAAAATAGTAGCTCTAATCAAGTCCAAGGAGAGGTACACAAATTCATATTTACAGTCATCTGTGAAGCCATCCCTTTCTCTTCGTACATAACACATTATCAAGCACTTTAGATTCAAAATATTCACAGACACAAGATACACTTCCCGCTATCCTGTTACTTTACATACCACCACAATTAAACACAGTACGCCACTGCAATTTTCCTCTTACATGTATACAATACTCTACACATTAGATATTATATATATTATTCTGAACTGTGTATGTGACATGAAATAGGTTAGCCACAAAAATGAATTTATATCTAAACACTAAGATTACTTTTATTTTTCATTAGGTCTTTTCGACATCTCAAATGAAAGATGCAGAATTACCTCATATCCGCCAGGCCACACGTAACAACCTATAAGACACAGTATGGTGGAATTGCAGACAGAGCGGTATCAGGAGAAATAATGGACACGGGAGTGGAAAGAATATAACAGCAGTTTGATGTGGAATTATCGCAGATTTGAGGGGACACAAGTCTGGGTAATTTACAATGACTCATAAATAGCTATCATAAGGTACGATGGTTGGAACTAAAAAGAAAATTGAAAGAGATGTGGGTTGTATGGAATTAACTGTAAATCTGAAAATGAAAAAATGGTAAAGAAACAAGAAGGAGAAATAAACGTGTATTATAAGTAAATAGAAAATATATATGTGATACAGGACTATTACAAGTAAAAAATATTGAAGTGATAAAAAAAATTTAATTAGGATGTCAAAACACTCTATCAGGGTGTTGAAATCCACCTTCTCAAATAGTAATTAACGAGAGACCCTTATGTGGATAAACCAAGATCTTTTATGTTTTCCTGCATTAATTTAAATAAAATTGTAAATACTAGATAACGAATTAGATGTTTAATTTTACTCAAATATTAAACACTCAAATTACCGCTAAAGAACAGAGCTAAAACCGCAGAAGGATACTTGACACCTGATGGTCATTTGGGTGACTCTTTATAGCATGGAGTACTGGAAAACTAAACTTCCCTTCTGTAAAATCTTCACAGTAGCCTTTCCTCTCTGTATACTGCAACAAGCGAAAAGCAAACACTTTCCAAAAACATTCCAATTCAATTGCTTATTATTAAATTTACACCAGACGTCACCAGTGTACTATCACTTCTAACAAAGTCTTTAGATATATTGCATTGTAATTTATTTAGGATTTATGAGAGATTTCTGAAAAAAATAACCCTTTTTTCCCTCTATATATATTTACTCCAAATTTGCAATATTTACAAATTATGAAGATTACTGGGTGTACTGGATGGGGGCTGTAAGGTGACTGGTGGACAATAATCCAACCAAAGTCTCTCGTGGCTTTCCGATTTTTCAAACACGTGTGCTGCCTTGTACGAGTATTATAATGCTAAAGAAATATTTCTTTTAGATTCTTTAAAGTTGCAGTCGTTTTGAAAGCTTCTTTACTTCTTTCAGATTCCTGAATCAGGCGGTGGAGTTAAATTTCTCCCAAATGCACATCGCATCCAGAATAATCAATTAATCGCAATACCAGAGGAGAGTAATCTTGAACTTGCCAGATGACAGAGGATTTCTGAATTATTTCTTTATACGACATTACGGGTGGTGCCATTTTATGGATTGCCATTCTATCTCTGGTGCAAGAGTAATGCATCCAGGTTTCTCTGCTGTAATTAATCTGGGGTAAGGAATTCTCTTCCAAGATCCAAAAGTGTAAACAATTCAGAAGAAAAGGCTTTTCATTCGGTTCCTTGTTCAAATATTTAGACCCGAGGAACGCAATTCGAGCACATCTTCGAATATACAAAATCATGAATACCGTGAATTATACCTCCTTTCCTGATTACAAGACAGGAAGCCAGTTGTCGGTTTGTGATGCAGCCTTCCTCGCGAACAATGGTGTCAGCACGTTGTACTATTTCAGGACTAACAGCTGCGACAGGACGGCCCGAACGAGGCAAAAGTGGTGCTCTGTTTTCCCTGTTTCGAAGCCGTTATTCTTTTAGTCCAGAGACCAACGGTGCTTCAGTCACCACAACACTTCCGTAAACATTGCAACAATTTGTGGTATATGTCTCACTCATACATTCTCAGCAACGAGGAATACTATCACGGCAAACGTATTTTAACTCACATCTTAGATTGATTCCATTGCGAGATGTTGCTGCAATGCTGCTACCCGACAGAAATATTTACAATTTCGTATATCAATACCACAAACGTCAGATTTGTTTCGTCTACAACATCACATTCCTAGCTTTCTTACAGCAAACAGCCATTACTTTCTATACAACCTACATAAGTGAAAATCCTTGCTTTAATAACAAAATTTGCTCTTAATGCAGCGTTAAAGAGAAGTTGTTTTCGACATATAAAACTATGTGTTATATAAAAGAACAGATGTCACTTATCACCATACCATTACACCACATATGGCTTAAATTCTTATGCATAAGTAGGAACCAAAGTGTAATTAGGTCTTCAAAGTTGATCCGCCAAAACCTTGTAAAATAAAATTCCTACAATTGGAAGAGTTTCGTATATCAAGTAAAATTTCAGGAAGTAATTGGATCCTTGGAAATGGCAATAACTTGAATATGTTGGACTTCACATCAATGCCAAATATACTGTCATGACCTCACGTTAGGCACATGGACAACTTAACTGTCAAAAACTTAGAGCTCATCGTTACCTCGTGGTGACACAGATTGCAGTAGTCATCCCTAATCTGGGTGTACCGCCCAAAAATCTCAGTCAGTTTCGTGAAGTCAGCTTTATTCTCGCTACACAGCTGCATCATTTGCACTGAATAGATGAACAGTGCACCTGTTTCTGTTCAAAACAGATATTTTATGTTCTGGTAACCTAACCTGTCACTACGAAAACTGCACAGTATCACAAACACATGTTTCAATATATTTATATTATAGGAAATATTCAGCATCAGAGCCAAATCCAATTTACAGGGAAATATTTAGACTCATGTATGAGATTCCAGTATGAAAATAAGAGTTAGCTTAATGCATAGTAATTAAGATTCACCAGCATTGTGTCGTATGCTGCGTGTCTATAGAGGTACTAGTCAGTAATTGGAGCTAGACGAACTATTCCACTGATAATAAATCTTTGAAATTTGCACAAAAACTCAACAGTGCCACAGCACATGAACAAACTTTTGACGCCATCACGTAATGCCTTCAGTATAACTATGAAAGAGGTTTTTCGGAGTTCTCCCAAAGAAATTGTTAAAATCTCGCGGAGGATGTAGTCTCTTAGTTCTTCCAGAGTGCGGTATTTGTTTTATAAAATGTGTTATTTGAAGTTATTCATAAGCAAAATCACAGTGCGTTTAATCAGGTGCATGCGGGAGCTAAAGTCCGCGACTCTTTACCCGGCCGTCGCTATGCTCTGACTGTGCTCCGAAAATTATGCAATCCGTGCGAGCTTAACTTTAGCTGTAGGCGACAAATATTTTCGCCGCGAATCGTCGCAATTGTCTGCTTGTGGTAAAGCATTACTCTGTGAACCTTACACTGTTGTAACAAAATGTGTCGAGTCAGGTGCGTTATTTAGCGCGCGTGTTTTCTGTAACACTATTTAGAAGATGAGTTTCCTGAAAAATGTCGCAGAAAATTTCTGTGTCTATCCAGAGGAAAAATTCCCCAGTAAGCAAATTAATTTGTGACTTATTATTGAGAAAGTTCAAAACACAAATTGTATAAAATAAATCCCGCAGTGTGAAAGTAGAAAAATAAAAACCCGCCGCGAAATTTCAACAGTTTCTGGGAATAAATCCAGAGATGTTGCAACAAATTGTTTCACAGATATAGGCGTGTTGCGTGCATTCGCTTAGGAAAGCATTATTTTCAGCATACGCTGTAGCACAAGTGAGAATTCATTTGGCTTTCTAAAGGTTATGATCACTGAAAAACATTACATTGCTACCCCCACACACTTTTGCCTCTCCCGAGACGCGACAAACGACGTATAGCTGGTGGAGTGCAGGTCTGACGCATATCTGTTAAGCAGGAAATGGTCCATTCTCTACAGACACTTTGCCTTGCACAAAATGTATTTCAGGTGAGTTTCAAACACAAAGTAAAAACCTTAATTGGAAGTACAGATTCATTTGACACAAGCAAGGGCCTAAGACAAGGAGATTCCATGTCTTATATGTTGTTTAATATTTCCCTGGAGAAAGTAGTGCGAAAGGCCATTTTGGATATTGGAGGAACTATACTACATAAACCCGTGCAGAATTTAGCTCAAGCTGATGATGCTGTAATAGTATAAAAATATGAAAATGTAGTTAAAGATGCATTTAGCAGACTTGAAATGAAAGCGCAAAAAGGGGTTTAGTGATTAAATATGACAAAGCAAAAATATATGGAAAATGGCAAACAGAAATAAAAGAAACCTTCATCAGAATAAATAATGCAGACATGGAGAAAGTCAATCAATTTAAATACCTGGAATCCAACATTACTAATAATAACAACAATTCATCTGCAATAATAAACCATAGAATTCATACAGGAACAAATGCTATTATGGATTGCGAAATATATTGGCTTTCAAGGCTACTAGGGAAAGGTGCAAAATGTAACATATATAAAACACCAATTAGAACAGCAGTGCTATACGCATGTCAGAGCTGGACTGTCACGAATATTGATGGAGGAAAACTTAGTGTATCTGAAAGAAAGAGTTCAAGGAAAATTTAAGGCTGAAGTTGTGTCAAAGGAGTATGTAGAATAAAGAATAGTGATGAACTCTATAGCTTATACAAAGAGACAAGCATAACGAAAATGATTAAAACAGCGAGACTGAAATGGTTAGGACACATAGCAAGGATGGAGGATAATGTACCTTGCATGAAGATAAACCTCTCCCAGCCAGAACGCAGCAGGAAGAAAGGCATGTCTAGAATAAGATGGCTTGATTCGGCATCAAAAGAAATTAAGATCTTGGAAGTGAACGCATGGTGGAAAAAGCAGGAGATATGGATGTGTGGAGTGTAATCATCAGCGAGACCAAGGCACGTAAGGGGCTGTAGCACCAAAGAAGAAGAAGAAGAAGAAGAAGAAGAAGAAGAAGAAGAAGAAGAAGAAGAAGAAGAAGAAGAAGAAGAAGAAGAAAGAAGAAGAAAGAAGAAGAAGAAGAAGAAGAAGAAGAAGAAAGAAGAAGAAGAAGAAGAAGAAGAAGAAGAAGCGTTTCAAACACTGAATTTGTGAACATATCAGGTTGTTGTGCCCAGGCTACAAGGAACCTGCCACGACAAAGAGTTACACCTAGCCATAATCCAAAATATACTACACAGGAACCAAGTCTTCAACTCCAAACCATGACATTTCCACCAGTGCAAACATTTGCGCCTGCTGGAAACAAAGAACATTTTGTACGTGTGGTCACGCTCTTACCCCAGATACAAGAAAACCTTCATAACAAATATTTGCTCATGGCAAAAACTCAGAAGAAATTTGTATATAAGCAAGACAACTTATTTACTGACTGAACTATCAGATGACCGGAGTTCACTGCCTTACCTCCACACTATAATTATCCAGCCACAATGGATAAATGCACGTGGCCACAACCTTGCTCTTTACAGTATTCCAGGGTCTTACCCTAGACTTAAATGTTTCACTACAACAAACAGTTGCATTGAACCAAGTTTCAAGAAGTTTCATACCAAGTACAGCACCTTTCACCCAGTCCTCAAAGATTCTGCCTTGACAGAAATAAAATCCTTCTCACATCAGATTGTCTACCACCTCAAGCACTCATGTCATTTATAAGTGTAAGTAGTGTCCATAAAGTCTTTTTTCCTTTTGGATATGAAACACATTTTCATTAAATGGCAGCTTAAAATCTTGCATTCGCTCATTATTTAATAAAAAATATAAACTTTCTCTCTATTGTGTAATCACTTAGAAAACAACAAAAGACTGAAAATTTGTATTTGTCTTGGTTAGAATTTTAAAAGTTTAAAATGGGAAAAGAATTACTTGATTTTTGTTAGAACATAACACATTGTAACAATAACGGAACTCTGTGGACACCTATATGACGGAAAATAATATTAACAATACTGCACTATCACTGGAAAACACAGACACAGGGGATGGGTAGAAAGTAACATATTTCAGGAGAGTCACATGCAACAAAGAGTGAATTGCTATGTCTGTGAACACCAAAGCTTAAACACCATGTCTTCCAGAACATGCCAACACATATTCAAATCACTGTGTTTTAGTAATAGTGACCAAAAAGTGCCTGCAGAACAGTAAATTCAAATATTTTAACACCTGTAATGCATTTTCTATTATGTTTTACAAGAGCAACCATTTTACAATGAATTGACAAACTATGATAATTTATCAATTAATTGTGCATTGGTTGGTCATTGTAAAAAATAATAAAAAATAAATTAAATGTTTGTAAGTATTACTCTATCCAACAAGAGTAAACTAATTGTCCGTATTGCACAACTGTGAGGGTTTTATTACATTTGCCCTGCAGGCCTATCATACCGAAGTACGAACTCATGGAACCCAAAGAGGTCTAAATGCACTGAACCCCCCCCGCCCCGCCCCCCCCCTGCATACAGATATAAATATTGTCCAGTGTTTCAAGATTTAATGCGATTAGTCCTCCCTTAATTGGACACAATTTTAACATAAAATTTAAAGAGAAATAATTCTAAAAGATTTTGCCAGAATCCTTACATATGAAGCCCTATATGTCGGTGTGTTAGGATGAAAATGATATAAAGCATGAGCAATTGCCAGAAAATTTATAAAGGAGTTTAAAACATGTTTGCCGATAGTACATTTGACGAAGGAAACCAAGCTATAACAACGATGTATGAATTTAGATGTTTTTACGCTCGTAAAAAACTCCTATTAGTTTCATCTTTTCCTCCGTCCGTCCGTCCGTTATACTAGATGAATCAGTGTGTTTCCCACTGGTAAAATCTCTGTGAAATTTGATATTGTGATCTTTTATGAAAACCTTTCGAGAAATTACAGATTTTGTTAAAACCGAGGAGGATTTCAGGCACTGTACATGACGAACTAAGTGCATTATATTGTTAGATGCACATTAAATCTCCATACAAGACATCCTTTAGATTTATAATTTACCGAGCCCAGGAGACATAAGCCCCAAGTGAACCTACCACAATTTTGCATCACAGGTATACTGTCTACCTTGCTGCAGAGTCTCTGCGTACCTGTAGCGGCTGAAGAAAACAAGGATTAAAATTGTGTAGAAATTCGGGCTTATATAAATTCACCAGCGATTACGAAATGACAGGAACTATAAGCAAGAAACATGATTATAGGTTATCAAATTATAAAATCGTACAGGTGAGCCGGGAGAGAGTAGCTGGTATAGCGACTCGTTACGGGTTTGACGGTCCGGAGACTGAATCCCGGAGGAGAGGAGGTTCCCCGAACCCGCGGAGAACGGCCCTGGAAACAACCCAGTCTCCCGTACGATGGGTGTCGGGTCTTTCCTGGGGTTAAAACGGTAGGGACGTGGCGTTGAACACCCATACTTTAGCTACAGTCGAGTTTAAAGAAAAAGTAGAACTGTAAATCTGCTCCCACTCAGGGCCTTAGTGGACTGTTCTAGGGTGACTTTACTATTACCTTTCACACGATCGTACTTAAAATAACTAAGATAATGCAAAATAAACCGGTTCTGACAAGGTGTGAGAAATGTATTAAGAAATTCACTTGCTGTTGAAAGAAATAATAAGTTTCTTTCTCTAAGGCCTATTAAATTTACAGAACTGAGAGCGAAGAATGTAAATGAAAAATAATTGTAAGGAATTAAGAAGGAATTGGAAGATAACGATCTCACGTCATTCTAAGCTAAGTGCTTTAGACTAGGAGGGACGTAGAAGAAAGGCGACACCAAAAGGCTGTTATGCTGGTTTACAAACCAGAACATACAGTAGGATTGAAAATGTGCACACTCACATTCTATAAATATTATTACTAAGAGTCCCAACAGGTTGATGCACGGGCGATACGTGTTTGGCGATATCCACTGAACGCTTCGCTCTGTCCAGTCATGCTATTAAAATAACCAGGAGAGAAAAATTACTTGAATCGAACACAAAATTTTAATCGAAATTTCACTTTCGTAAATTATCAGATTTCAAATTTTAGGAAGAAAATATTTCAAGTTCCACTAAAAGACAAGATTTTGATTGTCTTTTCTTGTCTGATACAGTTGCTGCTGCAGATTCGAGATTTGTCTCATATGACGTCATATACATTGACATATGGGTATCGACGCTTCTGAACTGTTTGTTTCCACACAACTTCAGAGCAGTCCATAAAGACCAATTCATTCCGATACGCACAAACCATTTCCTTTCTGGGTGACAGCTTTGGTTTGCTGCGTATTAAGTTTAAAGAACTGGGCCCAAAGCAGACAGTTTTGTGGTACGTAATATACGGCGTCCTTAAACTGGAACTTGCATATAAACTATTGTAAATTTTGTGCATTATTTATTAATATTATATGCAATAAAATGTAATTATTTATATTTATAACACCTATTTTAAGCTTATTTTCATTGTTTGTTTCAAGTGTAAACAACTGACAAAAATAAGATTATAAATATTTATATTTCACTAACATTGTAAAAACGTATACATAAAGGATTAGGTATGATATATGAAGGGTGTTGGGGTCAATAATCACTTACGTAAATTTCGGGTTACCTGAAAGTATCAGGAAAGGAAACCGAACGTCAGTCAGTAATTGTCTCTATTCAGTCACACAGTATAACGGTAGCGCCCACATTGAACTTATACTCAGTACGGATCTATAGTGTATTCACAGGTTAACACCGCCTAGGCGTGCATGCTGCATGATTAGTCAACAGGTTCAAGGTACTTGTAGCGGAGCGGTTTGCAACCAGACCGAGGTAACAAACTGGCAACATATTATTCCTTAGGGCGGAACGAAGAGTGATAATGTCGTTATTATTAGGTCACACAGATAATAAACTGGCAAATGTTACTACGGAAAATATCGATCACAAAAAGCAAATAAACGCTGCATGTGCCATATATTAAACCCATAAATTATTCCGAAGGAATCCGAGGTTTTCACAGAATGTACGTAAGAATCTGCTGTCTCCAACTGCAGGGTAGTTCTGTTCTGCAATTGGAGAAAGGAGATTCTCTCAACATGTTGCTAACCACCTACGAAACTGATACTTCCCAAACGGGCGTCTGTATAGGAACAATTGTTAGCTGATATTCGTTCGCCCAAACAGAAACAAAACATTCCCTCAAGCAGTCTGTTTAATGGTGCCGCATTCCATGAAAATTCATGCTTGAACTTAGGGTACAAGTAAACCATTTCTACGATCCACCACACAGTTCACAAATTCGCAGGTTGAGGGATCTGGTGAATGACCTATATCCGACCTGGCAACACATTTACCAGTATCCCCTGCGAAAATTCCGTGTGCCAAAGTTCGATTGCCCTAAGTGTCGCTTGCTTCTCCATCAAGGCAAACACAGTGTTCTTCAAGCTACCAGTCACCTCATGTACAGGACTTTTAATGGTCTTGAAAGCATGATTTCTACGTACCAGTGCACCAATTAATTAATATATACAGGGTGTTTCATTAAGAATAGTAAATATTGTAGGAGGTGGTATTATGGACTATTCGGAGTAAATAAGGTCATATAAACACGTGTCCAGTTTTCAGTGGGTGTGGAAATACATCTGTTTAAATGTTACGCATAAAAAACCTTAAAATAGGTATGAAGAAAAGACAAATGACTTACTGATTGCATTGGTCCCTATTTCTTACCACAGTAGAGTTCTGACCCCTGTGGAAAGAAACTTTAACACCTACGAAAAGGAATGCTTTGCCGTTCTGTTTGGTTGCGATAAATTCCGCACCTACTTGGAGCACAAGGAGTTTGAGTTACACTGTGATAATTTGGTGCTTTGCTGGTTGTTGAGACGTGTCGTTTGGGCAAATATATTTTAGGTTTGTCCCCTTTAAAATTCAAAGTTAAGCATACTCGCGGGGTCGACAACGTATTTGCGGACGCATTGTCGCGCATGTTTGATGGTCATTGTCCGGAAACTCCGGAACTTGTCTGCGCCACGATGCTGGGTTCTTTGCACGTGGTGTACTCGTCCCTGCAAGAACACCAGAGGGGGCGATGTTTTCTGTGAAGACCTAAGGGAAAAGGTCGAGAACAAGGAAGCCGCAGGGAATAAGTTTCAGATTTACGATGGGCTGTTTTGCTATTTTCCCAAAGGAGCGAGGAGATGTCGCTGGGTATTTCCGTCTTCTTTGAAATGCATGCTTCTCCGGTATTTTCATAACGGGATTTTCGCTAGTCATTTGGTGGCGCGTAAGACGCTTGGTAAAATTAGCTCGAACTTTTGGTGGCCTAGTATGCGTAATGAGGTGTTCGATTACGTACAGAGATGTGAACTGTGTCAACGCGCGAAACCTGCGCAAAATGCGCGACTAGGATTGCATTCGGCCGAACCATCGTCCCAATCTATGGAGAAGCTGTTTGTTGATTTCGTTGGTCCGCTAGTTCGATCTAAATGCGGCAACATCGCCATCTTGGTGGTAGTTGATGTCTTTTCTAAATTTGTGGTTTTTTATCCTGTGAGGAGGATAACTTCCCGTGTAGTATTGTATTGTTTGGAACGGGGATTTTTTTCTCGCTTATGGCACACCTAAGTATGTGGTGACAGATAATGCCAGGGTGTTTTGCCGTAAGAATTTTAAGGACCTGTGTTTTCGGTGGGGGTGGGGGGGTAGAGCACCTTACTACTACTCCGTATTACCCTCAAGCTTCTTTAGCGGAACGGGTAAATCATAATCTTAAATCAGCCCTGAAGATTTTTCACCGTGAAAGTCAGAATATTTGGGATGAGAATTTAACATGTTTGGGCATGGCATTCAACACCGCTGTACATGAGAGCACCCAAGCTACCCCCGATACATTGTTTTTAGGGCGTGAAGTGAGATGTCCCTTGGGGGTCCGTTGGGATTTGTCCACCGTTAATTCTGGTCTGGTGAATAGAACGGACTGTAGTTTTTGTTCGCAAGTTTATCGCAATCTGAAACAGGCCAGCAGGAAAGTTGCGCTGAAGTATAATAGCGGGCGCAAGCCTCACTGTTTCCGTGTTGGAGATACTGTTAGGTATCGTTTGAATCTTGTGAGTTCTAAGGCACGGGATGTATCAGCCAAAATGGTGTTAAGATGGTCCGAACCCATGGTTATTGCTAAGGAGATTCGACCCAATGTGGTGCTCCTTGCTCGTCCTGATACAGGAGTCGTCGTCAGGAGGGTTCATGTCAGTCAGCTAAAGGTCTGTGTGTTGTAATGCTATGTTAACTGTGCTTTGTTTGGGTATGTATTGTGTTTGCCTGCCACTGATTTATGTTTCTTTCTCTGTCCCTTTTATTCCTCGGATCTTGAGTCGCGGAATGGCGTTCGGTATCCTGGCACTTTGGTGATGGGATGGTGGTCACGAGAGGAGAAGGAGCATCGGGCGAGAAGGGGATTATTCGACGCTGCCCCGTGTCGTGGCATTTTTCAGGGTAAGAGGAACCCCCCCTCCGGCCTGAAGTGACAAGATGCACGAAGGACGCTGTGATGCCTGCCGACACTGCAACCTCACTGTTGAACCCACCCTGGAAGCCGGCGTATGTGGACGGAGACTGATTCCAGTGCTGGTTGGTGGCGGGAGTGAGGTGTGACCATGTGTTGACGAAGTTGACACTTCGATTGGCGGTGTGTCTGTGCAGTTGGTGTGGGCGACCGTGTGCCCGGTGTGAAAGATGGAGTCGTCTTGGTAAGCGGGGTCGGTTTCGGCAGCCGCTTTTGGGGCGCTGATGGTACCCACGATGTGTAAAGGATGGTGTGTCAGAACAGTCATGTGATGGGCTGCTGTAACAGCGGTGTATTGGTGCAGAGGCCGGAGGACGTGAGTGAACCAGGATGTGGTTTCTCTGGTGTCAAAGTCAAGGTGTTGACTTTTCGTGAGGGAGGGAAGATGAGCTGTTCGCTGCGCTCTCGTCTCCATTATTTGGTTGCTGCCCGGAAGGATCTTTACTTCAAGACGCTTCTAGCAGTTTCCCCGTGACCCCAATCCATTCAAGGTTGCCAGGCTCTGATACGCTCTCTGCGATAGTGAAAGGGGATGGGGCGTGGCTGATGTTTTCCTGTTTTGTGGCAGTTCTGGGGCTTGTCACTGGTGTTTTGATCTTCGTCTGGGTGACTTGAAGAGTTAGTTGGCCAACGGGGGCGCGGGGTTCTGCTGCCCAAAAATTCTTTCCAAGGACCGGGACAGGCGCCGAGGCGTGTCGTCTGGTGAAATTTCGCTTTGGCGGTTTGTATGTGAAATTTAGTTTTTGGCCTTTACGACATACACAACGTCTGCCTCGCAGGGAGTATTTTTGGGGGCAACACCCCCCACCCTGATTTTCTGTTTTACGAGCCCAGTATCACCTTAGGTATTGTACAGTGTTGATTTATGGATTGTAAAACTGTTAACGTAAAGGTGAGAGGCCGAGAAGGCTGACTGTAAGCCTGTATAAAATTTACGTTGTTTGTAGTAAGCAAAGAGTACCGATCTGTCTTATGTTAAGATTGTGTTGTGTCGTTGGAGCTGGGTTAACTCGGACAGTGTTTATGATTGCGGTGTGCAATCTGGGTACACTAGTTGCTGTATTGTGTTTTACGTAAACTGTTATTGATACTGTAAGAGCCGGCCGTACGTTAGGTTTTGTCGTCGAGAGTAGTAACAGTCTGATTACACGCCCTGTAATAGTAATGTTAGGCAGTATTTGGCTTACTGTAACTGGTGTTTTTTCTGTATGGTTGCATGCTAAACATGATGTTGTTAAGTGCTTGGTAATGTTTCCATGTAATGATCACTTGTCTTTTCTGCATTAACTTTCATGGCAAATGTAATGCTGTTAATCCTTTGATAACGCTTGTGCTTCTATAGTTGATTTTCATGTTATGCTATTTTGCTCTATACGCTTGCCAGTGCGAGCAGCACACTTACTGTTTCTAACGTGATCTTTCTGTACGTATTTTCATAGTAATTGTAATGTTGTTCATTCTTTGCTGACGCTTGTATGTAATGAATTTTGCTTTCAGTAGATGAATTGCATGGTATGCTATTGCCTGTATGTGCTTGCTGGTGCGACCTGTGTAATATTTCCCCACAGGAGCCTTGCATTTCGAAACTCGACTGCCCAAAAGACTAATGGCGAATATATAGTGCGGGCCTTCGATTTAACACCTACAGCTAGTCCCCCACTTGAGGTTTGCGACCCTGAAGGCTCGGGCCCAAAACAGGCAGTTTTGTGGTACGTAATATACGACGTCCTTAAACTTAAACTTACGTAAAAATTAGTGTAAATTGTGTGAATTATTAATTAATATTATAAGTAATGTAATGTAATTATTTGTATTTATAATACTCTTACTTTAAGCGTATTTTCATTGCGTTTCATGGGAAAACAACTGACAAAAATAATTTTTTTAATATTTATAGTACACTGACATTGTAAAAACGTATACATAAAGGATGAAGTGTGATAAGTGAGGGGAGTTGGGGTCATTTTAACACTTACGTAAATTTCGAGTTACCCGAAAATATCAGGAACGGAAACCGAACATCAGTCAGTAATTGTCTGTGTTCAGTCACACAGTATAACGGCAGCGTCCACATTGAAATTAACCTCAGTAGTGATCTATAGTGTATTCACAGGTTAACATCGTCTAGGCTTGCATGCTGCATGGTTAGTCAATAGGTACAAGTTGCTTGGAGCGGAGCGGTTTGCAACCAGGCGGAGGTAACAAACTGGCAAAATGTTATTCCTTAGAGCGTAACGAAAAGAGATATTGTCATTATTAGGTCACACGGTTCATTACCTGACAAGTGTAACCACGGCAACTGTCGAACACAAAAAGCAAATAAACACTGTAAGTGCCTTGTATTAAAGCCATAAAGGATTCCGAAGGATTCTGAGGTTTTCATAGACGGTTTTTAAGAAACTGCTATCTCCACCTGCAGGGTAGTTCTGTCATGCAGGTGGAGAAAGGAGTTTCTCTCGACATGTTGCTAACCACCTACAAAACTGATACTTCCCAAACGGACATCTGCACAGGAACTATTGGTAGCTGGTGTTCGTTCGGCAGACGGGGGAAAAAAAAAACATTTCTTTAAGCAATCTGTTTAATCGTGCCGCTTTCATTGAAACGTCATGGATGAACTTAGGGTACAAGTGAACCATCTCTACGATCCAGCATACAGTCCACAAATTCGCAGGTTGTGGGATGTGATGAATGACCTATATCCCACCCGGCAGCAAATTTTTCCTTGAGAAAATTCGAGGTGCCTCTTATCGACTGCACAGAGTGTCGTTTTCTCTTAAACCAAGACAAACCCAGTGTTCTGCAAGCTACCAAACACCTCATGTACAGGTCTTTTAATGTTCTTGAAGGCATAATTTCTACGTAGCAGTACACCAATTAATGTTAAATACATATAATTTTAGATGTACGAAAATTTCAAAATATTGATCGGCTGTTCGCATATCAAAGTGCAAAATCTTCTTCACAATTACACGAGTGATAATCTAAAACCCACATGACAGTGTGGTTGGTCTACTATGTCTGTAATTCTACTCGCATGAAACATCTCTTTGTTTCACGATGTAAAGGCTTTGGACAAAAGCTCAAGGAAAATAAAGAATAATTGTATCAACACATACACGTACAACAACGCATTCACTCAACAGGAAAATAAACCAGAAAAGGTAAAACTTCTTACTCACTTATGAGACCACAGCAATAAATCCTGTTACAATACTGTGTACCTAACCAGGTAGGTCCATACAGCTTTACAATGTGCAGTATCAGCATCACTTGACATCATTAAAATAGGAAGGAACATACACATTTAGAGTTAATCCACTTATATAATATGCCTCAGAGTAAATGGACAAGAGTGAGACAAAAGCACAATCAATCATGACTATAAAGAAGCCTACATCACTGACGGAAAACTTCCTAACAATCATGGTACTATTAAAAAAATTGTACCCTCCATAACTACACACGACAGAACACATTGCACTTCAGTCACAAAAATACTCATAAAGCACCTACTCTTTTAAAAAATTCTCCCAGGACTGGCAAAAAATGATATTCCTTTACAAGGAATTATTTATGCGGCTAAATAATCAACCAAATATGCAATTTTCTCAACAACCACACTTTGCTTTATTTCCTCATTAAAACTTTGTATTAAATGTGTGACACCTTACTGAATAATTGAAAATGTACAGGTAATTATAAAAATGGCCTTCGGAATATTGAAAGAACAGAAAGTATTGTTGTTTATATATAAGCAGCATATCTTTCCGGGCCATGTATATATTATCTCGACATAAAGAGAAACATTTAATAAAGAATAATTATAATCCATGGAGTGGGAAACATAAAGAATTCCCATGTTGCACAAATCCGTACACATACTTTTCTCAAGATGTTTTTCTTCTTTAAGGAACCTCCCCCCCTCCCCCACACAAAAAAAGTAAGATATGAACTAGCTATCAACCACACATGAAAACTACTGAAATTGCTCATGACAACATAAGATCCTCAAATTTCCGGGTGCATCTCACTTGTTCCCCCCTTCCAATCCAGCAGTTCATCCAGGATATCTTCTAGCATTGGATTGCCTCCAAGCTTAGCTATCTCAGCCCTCATTTCAGCATCAAGCTTCTCAAGAGTATGCCTTGTGTACTTCAAAGAACCAAACTTTTCCAGCAGTGTAACGCAGTACTTCTTCAATTCTACATCCCTAGTTCGTTGTCGCAGGATATCTGATTGGTGGTAGTTAAGACACATACACAAATTTTCCCTTGTGTCACAATATCCCATCATCTTTCTCTGTAATCTCGAACTGAGTAGCTATAAACGGACCCCAATGTGGTAACAAAATTCATATTTACAGTCATCAGGGAAGACATTCATTTTCCCTCTTACGTAACACATGAACAAATAATGCAGCTACAAAATATGCACATATAATAAAGCACAACCCAGAATACAACGCACCACTGCCCGTCACGGAATGGCTACATCCTACACAGAGGCGGATCGGAAGAGTAATACTGCCGGCAGACAGAGAGGTGGAAATCAAGAATTGGCCTAACCCGGCGAATGAGGCCAAAACTACAAAAGCCAAAGGATGTGAGCAACGAACAATACTGATATACACGGACGGTAGTAAGAATGACCAAGGTGTCGGGTCGGGCGTGGCAATATTCATCCAGCAGAA
>JGI20166J26741_12180029_pt1 | contig 18248 bp, 19 predicted proteins | sample TergutCu122P5_FD_26741 | JGI IMG/M metagenome (IMG submission 26741)
CCGCCGGCCAAAGCGCTCGGCGATGCCGCTGGCGATGTCGACGCATTCCTGCTGATTGCGCGAGGCAAAAGCCACATCGCAACCCAGATCGGCCAGGGCAGCCCCGATGGCTTCGGCCAGCGCGCCGCGCCCGCCCGTCATCAGGGCAACCTTGCCGTCGAGCCGGAAGAGATCGGCGACGAATCCCGGAGCAAAGGCTTTTTCCATCTCGAAGCTACCCTTCTTCTCAAACGCCGCGGGCCGCGCCCGCCAGCAGATCGACTTCGTTGGTGATGAGCGCGATGCGCTTGCCCTTCATCTTGCCGACATGGGCGACAGCCGCCTTCCATTCCGGCGAATGCAGGGCCGCGTCCAGAACTTCCCGCGAGGGGAAGGTCAGGACGGCGTGGCCATCCCAGGCGGGACCCTCGGGGTGGTCGTAGTCGAACACGACCTCCCCGTGGCGATAGGCCTGCAAGCCGGGTAGCTTCTTGCCATACAGCGCGTGCTCGTCGCGCCACCAGGTTGTGAATTGCTCCTTGCTCCACTCCGGGGGCCGGGAGGCCAGAATGACCAGGCTGACAGGCATTTCTTTTCCCTCCGCCGCTTACATGCCGGTCCACTTGGGCTTGCGCTTTTCCAGGAAGGCGCGGACGCCTTCCTTGGCGTCGTCGGAATGATGGACGACGTTGCAAGTCATGGTTTCGAGCGTAATCAGCGAATCGGTATCGGCATCGAGACCGCGATTGACGGCCATCTTGGTCATCCACATGCAGAACGGGCTGAGTTCCAGGAAGGGCGCGCAGAAGGACTGGATCAGGTCGTCGAACTTGGCGGCCGGAGCGGAGGCATTGATCAGACCCCATTCGGCGCACTGGTCGCCGGTCAAGAGCTTGCCGGTGAGCATCAGTTCCTTGGAACGGCGCATGCCGATCATGCGGGGCAGACGGTAAATCGGGCCGGCGCCGCCGAACAGGGCGCGGCGGATGTGGAAATCGCCGATCTTGGCTTCGGAAGCGGCCAGGGCGAAGTCACAGGAGATCATCAGCTCGAAGCCGCCGGCAACCGCATAGCCCTCGACAGCGGCGACGGTCGGTTTCTTCATGTTGAAGATCTTGTCGTAGGTGCGGGCGGAATCGATCGCCAGTTGCAGCGAGGTGGTGGACTTCTGCAAGACCGGGCCGACGAGCTGGTCGAGGTCGGCGCCCGAGCAGAAGGTGTTGCCGCGGCCGCGGAAGACGACGCACAGCGCCTTTTCATCCTCGGCGGCGCGATCGACGGCGGCTTCGAGTTCCTTCAGCAACTGCGGGCTGACGCAATTGCGCTTGTGCGGCCGGTTCAGCCAAATGGTGGCGATCCCGTTCGCGGCGAGTTCGTACTGAATGACATCTTTTTCCAACATGATTGCTCCTAAGTATTGTTAACCGCCGGCCTGGACGACAGACAGTCCTCGGCCTGGCATTGGCTCATTTGACTTCCAACAAACATCGTGACTGCTCTGACGAATTCCAGTCAATCACCCCAACAATAAACCGACCGGACGGTCGATAGATCGAATTTACCAGTCTCACGATCAATGTCAACGCCTTTGCCGCGCTGTCATTCCATTTTTAGATCAAGCGAGCAAACCCGCCGTAGATCCTGCCGCTCAGTCCTCGGCAAGCCCGATGTCGCCGGCGGCGTGCAGCACCGCCAACTCGCGGTGCACGATGCGCCAGCCCTCCGGCCGCAGTTCCAGACGATCCCGGTATTCGCCCCAGACCGTCCATATCTGTTCCTGGTACTTGCCCAGTCCGACATGGATGGCTTGCAGATAACAAGCTGCGGTCGCCTTTTTACCCTCGACATGGATGCGCATATTGCTGAACATGTGCTGGGTCGTGCCGCAGCGGGCCAGGAACTCCTTGAACATGCTCACCATTTCCGCCCGGCTGGCGAAATGCCCGAGGCTCTTGTAATGGGCCGTCGCGTCCGGCGCCAGAACATCGTCCAGCGCCGCCCAGTCGCGTTGGTCGAGGGCGGTTCCATAGGCGATCAACACGCGCTCGATTTTTCTTTCTTCGAGCAGGGTTTCCACGGCGACGCTGTGCATGCTCATTTCTTCACAACGGGCAAGGCCCATCGGCATCAGCTGGCGCCGCCCTCACGCGCATATTGCCAGGCCGCCCGCGCCAAGGGCTTGATCAAGGCGGCCATCTCGGAGGCATTGCTGGCCGCGGCATTGCCGCTCAGGGAGCGATGCGCCACGCCCTGCAAAATGGCCGCGACGCGGAACAAATTGAAGGCGCGGTAAAAATCGATATTGCCGCTGAAGGTAAAGCCCGTCCGTTCGCAATAGCAATCAATGTATTGCTGCAAAGTGGGAATCCCCAGGGCGTTCAGATCGGCGCCATTCAGAGTGCCGCGCGTATCGCATCCGGGCGGGCGGTACCATTCCATCGCGTGATACATCAGGTCGCCGAACGGATGCCCGATGGTCGAAAGCTCCCAATCGACAATGGCGACGACGCGCGGTTCGACCGGGTGGATCAGCAGATTGTGGAATGAGAAATCGCCATGAATGATGGTCGACAACCCGTCGCCGACCGGTACGGCGGATGGCAACCAGGCCATCAACTTGTCGATCTCGGCGATGTCCTCCGTCTTGGACATTTCGTATTGCTGCGACCAGCGGGCGATCTGGCGCTCAAAATAATTACCGGGACGCCCGAAATCGCCCAGCCCGATCGCCGTGTAGTCGACGCTATGCAGCTTGGCCAAGGTGGCATTGGCCGAGTCGAAAACCGCCGCCCGCTCATCCCGGCTGAGGTCGGGCATCTGGCAATCCCAGAACACCCGGCCCTGCACATGGCGCATGACATAAAACATGCTGCCGATGACGCTGTCGTCCTCGCACAAGACCAGGGCTTCGGGAACAGGGAAGTCTTCGATCTGCGACAGGGCCTTGATGACCCGGAATTCCCGGTCGACGGCATGGGCCGATTTCAACAGGACGCCAGCCGGCTTGCGCCGCAGAACATACTTGGCGGTCGGCGTCACCAGCAAATAAGTCGGGTTCGACTGCCCGCCATCGAATTGCTTGACGGTCAGCGGGCCGCAATAGCCGGGAATCATCTCGTGCAGATACGCTTCGAGACGCGCCACGTCGAAACTGTGGCCGCTGCGCGTGTCGCTCACCTGCCCGATATATTTTTTGGAACCCTCGTTCGATCTGGCGGCTGGTTTTTTGTCCGTATGCCCGGTCTCTGGCGCTATGGTTTCTGACATGAGTAGTTAGTTAAAAGGTGAAGCGCCATGAGGCGCCAACGTTGGTGCGCCGCTTCGCCAGCACACCCCAAGTCGGGCTGACCACTGGTTCACATGGAGCGGCCGACTTCCACGACCGGGGATACCCCCCGGTGCTCGGCGCCGCTCGTGAAACCGCAGCCTGAAATCCAATGCCCATTCGCCAAAATACAAGCCGATCCGACTCAACCGTCCGGTCGGTTTAATTCTGGTCAAATGCTATAGGCCGTCCGGTCGGGTGTCAACCAATTCACGTCCAATCAAACCCGATGACCAGGGCATTGCAGCAAAATTCATGTCCATTCAGTGAGATAGGGCGAGGGAGTTCATCACGGCAGGCGGACACTGAAAGCCGAGAGCGCCACTGACGAGGTGGACATCAAGACAACGGCAACAGCCATCGGCAAGGAAAGCTTGGCCGCGGGGCATGCGCAGTTTGCCGGATGGAGTAAAATGGCATCAGCAGAACCATGAATCAGAAGGGAATTGGTTTCTGACCGGTCAATGCCTACAACATTAAACCGAGCAGCGCCATTGACCCAGCCTCCATCTACATCGAGATGTTTACCCCAAGGGAAGCGGCAGTATGAAAGTGCAAGTCAAACGAAACGCGGGAAGAAAGTCCAACGCGACCAAAGTCACCCACGATGAAAAGCGGCTGGAAATCATCTCGTGCTGCGCCAAGCTGTTCGACAAGGCCGGCTACCACGGCATGTCGATGCAGATGCTGGCCGATGAGGTCGGGCTGGGCAAGCCAACCTTGTACCATTATTTCGCCAGCAAGGCCGACATCCTTTTTGCAATGCACCAGTCACATCTGGAAGCGATCAACGAAAGCATGGATGCCGAAGCCGCCAAGACTTCCGATCCCGGCGAGTTGTTGACCCAGGCTTGCGCTGGCGCGTTGCAGCAGATCTCGCAGCATCCCGGTTACGTGCGCGCCTTCATGGAGCATTACGACGACCTTGAAGGCGAGCATCGTGAACAAATCAGGAAGGGCCGGCGGGAATATTTCAACCGCATTACCTGCATCATTGCCAGTGGCATTGAAAGTGGTGAATTCCGCAAGCTCGATCCAGAAATATCCGCACTTGCCTTTGTCGGAATCTGCAACTGGGCCTACCGGTGGTATCCGCGCATGGCCGAAAAGAATCCGCCGGAGCAAATGGCGATCCAACTGAGCCAGGTGTTTCTGGAAGGTCTGAAGCGCCCCAGATAAAGGCCGGCCCCGGCACTGCCGATGGATGAGGAAACCACTCACCCCGGCTTGTACTGGCGGAAAACCCTTTCCAATACAGTGAGGTGGCTGTTAGCCCGTATCGGGTCGCAGCCCGTCAGGTTGACCGCGCGCAGGAAGGCGCGTTCTACACGGCCTGCATCGACATCCATTTCGATGATGTTGATACAGGCGGGATCCTGCTCAAACGCATTGAGTCCGCCCAGCCCGGCGCCCGCGATATGGGCGAGCAGGATTCGATTGACGGCGTCGTGAGCGACCAGCAGCAAGGTCAACCAGGAGTCGTCGGCGAACAAGTCATGCCAGGCGGCCAGCACCCGCGTCTGCACGTCGCGCCAGCGTTCGCCGCCCATGAAGGAGGCGTCCGGCAGATGAGCGGCGTCATAGGCGTAGCCGACGACTTGCTCGCGCATGTCCGCCGGCACATCGGCCAGACGCCCCGCCTTGACCTCCTTGAACCGAGTCTCGTGGCGCAGGCTCAAATTCCGCGCGCCGAGCACGATGCGCGCTGTTTCCTCAGTGCGCTCAAGTCCTGAACAGATGGCCGCGTCGAAAGCAACCTCGGCCAGCAACTCGGCCGCCGCAGCAGCCTGCTGGCGGCCGAGTTCGGTCAGCGGCACATGGCGCGGATCGAGAGGCCGCCCAGCGGGGTCGAAATAGCACACATCGGCATGCCGCATCAGATAGATGCGGCGGCGGCAAGCCGTTCCCGGCAAACCCCTCATCAGGCTGGATTATCCAGATACTTGGGGCTGCTGATCGAGACGCGATGCCGCGTCGTCCGCAGCAGAAGATCGCGGACTTCATCATGCGTTTTGCCCGCATCCGCCCTACCCTCGCGGATCAACCGACAAAGCTGGCGATTGGCGTCGGTCAGACTCTGCGACAACGAAGCCCCGCTCTCGGGCAATGACAAAATTTTTTGCAGCGCCGCCAATTCCTGCCGCTCGGCGTCATCGCCGCTCTGAAGTTGACGCATGGCGATGGCCATGGCATTGGCGATCATCAGGGCGGCATGCCGCTGATTGCCTGACAGCGCCGGGATGATTTCTTCGCGCAGCAGATCGCGCGCAGTTTCGAGCAAGAGGTCGCCGGTCGGTTGGTCGCGCATTATGCGCCCTCCGTCATGGTGAGAATTTCATATTCGAGTTCCGGCACGATGTGCCCGGTCAGCGCCAGCATCAGGGATTTTTCCTCGCCCGACACATGGCGCTCCGCCTGCTGGATGGCGATGATGGCCCAGGCCGCATGCGCCATGACTTCCCAATAGCGCACGAGATCGCGATCCAGCGGCCGGCCGGAGATTTTTTCGTAACCCCGGTAGAAATCCTCCCGATCGCCAACGCCGCCGGCTTCGCGGTTTTTGGCCTTGGCCCCGAAGCGCCAGCATTTGGCGCAGAACCAGCCGATGTCCTCCAGCGGATCGCCCCAGCCGGCGAATTCCCAATCGAGGATGCCGGTCACCCCTTTGTCGTCGACCATGTAATTTCCGGTACGGAAATCGCGGTGGCAAAGCGCGACTTCGCCTCGCGGCGGCGCATGGCGCTCCAGCCAGCGCAGCCCCCATTCCAGCGTCGGATGGGGAATGGAATGGCTATCGAGATAGCGCCGGAAACGGTTCACCGCATGCAGGGCCGGCGCTTCCTCGTACCATTCGAGAAAATCCAGATCGGCGCGTGGCGGGCGAATGGAATGAATGCGCGCCAGTTCCATCCCGAGTTGTTCGAGCAGTTGCACCCGATTGCCGCCGTGGCGCTCGTCCTTGACCAGCAGATGGCCGGCGGCGGTGCCGTCGACGCGGCGCATGACGAAGAAGGGGCGGCCGATCACCGCCTTGTCCACGCATAACCAGAGCGGTTCGGGCACCGTCACGCCAGCGGCGAAGGCGGCCTTGAGCAGGGCGAATTCCTCGGCCCGGTTGTGGCTGACCGCCACGCCGCAGGACGGGGAATCGGTGCGGATCACGGCATCCAGCGCGCCGGCGTGCTTGCCGCCGACGATCTGGCCTTTGACCAGCCAGTTTTCCTGAACCGCGCCGCCGGTGAGGAGCTTGGATTCGCTGATCTCCACCCGCTCGGCCCCGGCTTGCCGGGCAATGAATATTTCAAGCGCTTGGCGCAGGTTTTCTTGCATTTTCAACTTTCACAGGGAACTGACGAGATGGCCGCCGTCGACCGCGAGAACCGCGCCCGTCATGTGCATGCCGGCATCCGCAGCCAGCAGCAGCAGCGGCCCGTCGAGGTGTTCGGGCAGGCCGAAGGTCCGGCTCGGGATGCGCTCGCGCAGGCGTTCGCCGGCTTCGCTGGCGAGAAATTCACGGTTGAGGTCGGTGACGATGTAGCCGGGCAGAATCGCATTGGCGCGGATGCCGTAACGCGCCAGTTCGAGCGCCAGGGCTTTCGTCGCCTGGATGATGCCGGCCTTGGAAATGGCGTAGGGCGCCACGCCGCCCGCCACCCGCTCACCCAGAATGGAGGCGATGTTGATGATGCTGCCCCGCTTGTTGGCGGCCACCATGCGCCGCGCGCCTTCCTGAGCCACCCGCCAGCAGCCGCCGAGATTGGTATCGACGACCGTGTTCCAGTCATCCTCGTCGTGCTTGAGCAGGGATTTGGTCAGCGTAATGCCAGCGTTATTGACGATGACATCGGGCGCGCCCTGGATTTCCGCGATCCGGTCGAAGCACGCCTTGACGCTGGCGGCATCGCGCACATCAAGGGGAACGGCATGGGCCGTCCCGCCCAGCGCGCCGATTTCCTCGACCAGGCCGGCGAGTTGCGCGGCCCGCCGGGCGGCGACGAGGACGGAAGCGCCAGCCCGCGCCACGGTCAGCGCGAAATGCCGGCCCAGGCCGCTGGAAGCGCCGGTAATCAGGACGGCGCGCCCGTCCAGGCGGAACATGTCGGTGATGTTGTCGGCCATGACTCGATATGCTGCCCGGTTTTAGCGGTAACTGAAGAAACCCCGGCCGCTCTTGCGCCCGAGATAACCGGCATCGACCATTTCCTTGAGCAGCGGCGCTGGCCGGTATTTCGGATCATTGAAGCCGGCGTAGAAGGTTTCCATCACGAACAGCATGGTGTCGAGGCCGATCAGGTCGGCCAGTGCCAGGGGGCCGATGGGCTGATTGCAGCCGAGCTTCATGCCCTGATCGATGTCCTCCGCCGAAGCCAGTCCTTCCTGCAAGGCAAAAATGGCTTCATTGATCATCGGGCAGAGAATGCGATTGACGGCGAAGCCCGGACTGTTCTTGGCGACGATCGAGGTCTTGCCGATGACCTTGGCGAAGGCTTCGATTTCGGCCAGGGTTTCGTCGCTGGTTTGCAGGCCGCGAATCAGTTCAACCAGTTCCATCAACGGCACCGGATTGAAAAAATGGGTGCCGATGAAGCGCTCGGGACGCCGGGTCGCCGCCGCCAGCCGGGTGATCGAGATCGACGAGGTATTGGTGGCGATGATGGCGGCAGGCGGGGCGATGCTGTCGATTTCCTTGAGAATGCGCAGCTTGAGGGCCTCATTTTCGGTGGCCGCCTCGATCACCAGGTCGGTTCCGGCCAGATCGGCATAGGCGGTTGTCCCCTTGATCCGCCGCAGGATCGCATCCTTTTCGCCGACGCTCAGTTTTTCTTTCTTGATGAGACGATCCAGGCTGCCCGTCACGGCGCCAATGCCGCGCTGCACGGCCTCGGCCGAAACATCGACCATCACCACGTTCAATCCGGCCGCCGCGCAAATTTGCGCAATGCCGTTACCCATGGTGCCCGCTCCAACAACGCCAACTGTTTTGATATTCATGTCATTTCCTTGTTTCGCTAAATGAAAATCAGCCGCCCGCCCGTTCGAGGATGGTCACCCCGCTGACGCCGGGAGCGCCATAAACATGCGTATAGCCCAATCGCGGCGCGCCCGGAACCTGACGCCGGCCGGCTTCGCCGCGCAGTTGCTGGCAGATCTCGATGACCTGGCGCAGGCCGGAAGCGCCGACCGGTTCGCCGTTGGCCAGGCAGCCGCCGTCGGTATTGATCGGCAAACGCCCGCCGATCTCGGTCGAACCGTCGCGCAGCAGACGCTCCTGCTCGCCGTGCTGGCAAAACCCGTTTTCCGCCATGTGGATGATTTCGCTGCCGGAATCGGTGTCCTGCAACTGCATGACATCGATGTCTCCGGGGCCGACGCCGGCCTCCTCGAAGGCCGCTTTCGATGCCGTCACCGTCGGCGCGGGAGCCTGCTGCGCCGCCAGGGCCGGGTTGAAGACCTCGAACGAGCCGTGATGGCGCGTGCGCACCACGGCGGCCCGCACCAGAATCGGCTTCGGGTGATGGCGTTTGGCCACTTCGGCGCTGCACAGCACGACGGCGGCTCCGCCTTCGGCCGGGTTGCAGAACATGTATTTGCGTAACGGCAGATTGACCGGGCTGGACGTGGCGATTTCCTCATAATCCAGCTCGCGCTGCCGCCAGGCGTTCGGATTCAGCGCCCCGTTGCGGAAGGCGCGCTGCGCGACGCGCACCAGCGCATCTTCGGTAATGCCGTGTTCGTACATGTAGCGCTGGGTTTTCAGGGCGAAAAATTGCGTCGTCAGCATCAGGCCCGTCTCGCCGTACCAGTCCTCAAGCCCCCAATCTCTGGGCATGGGATTGAAGGCGCCGCGCGGATGTTTGTCGAAGCCGACGGCGACGCCGATTTCCGCCGCCCCCGAGCGGATGGCGGCAATGACGCTGGCCAGCGCGCTGCCGCCGGTGGCGCAACCGTTGGCGACATTGATGAAAGGCACCCCGGTCAGACCGAGATCGTTGCACAGGGCATCGGCGTTGCCGGCATCCTGGCTGCCGCCATAGGCAACCTGAACCTTGTCCCAGCTCAGATTGGCGTCCTTGAGCGCTTCACGCACGGCATGAGCGCCCTGCTGGCGGCCCGAGACGCCGTCAAAACGGCCAAAGCGATGCAGACCAACGCCGATGATTGCGACATCCTTAGCCATGGTTCTCGCCTCCCTTTGCGCTGGTGATTGGGGAAAAGACGAAAGTATGGATGCTCTCGCCCGCCGGCGTCTTGCCATAGGGCTGCACATCGAGTCGCATCGCCATGCCGATCCTGAGCTTTTCTGGATCGGCAACGCTCAGCCGGCTTTCCACCTTGATACCGGAAGGCATCTGGACATAGCCGACGCCGTAAGGCTGGAAATCGATTTCGGTCTCGCCGCTGTTGTAGGGTTCCTTGGGCAGAAAATCCTGGATCGTCCACGACCACAGGATGCCCTCATCGCCAAGATCAGCCGGTGTCATTTCCGTGCACAGGCAGCGGGTACAACCGGCAGCAGCGGGGAAATACACCTCCCCGCAATTGGCGCAGCGGCTGCCGATCAGGCTCGGCCGGCCATTGTTGAAGCCGATCAGATGCGGACAGGCCAGTTTGGGTTGATGTGCAGTCATATTCTCATTCATGGGATTAAGTGGATCATCGCCGCCGAGATCGTCATTATGCCGTCCCCCCCCGTCGACGGTCATTGCCGAGCCGGTCGCGCAGCTCGCTTCATCACTCGCCAGAAAAACGATGGCGTCGGCGATTTGCCGTTGTCTCCAGTCATGCTTGAAGCGCCATCAAGGGGGCCACTCTGACCATCGTGCCCGATCCAATTACCCATGTCAACCGACCGGTCGGGTTGGACAGGAACCGCCCGCCGATTGCCAGCCGGCCGGTCGGGCGCTATTCTGTTCCCTGTCTCGTTTCATGCCTGAACACCCCGTCATGACCGACACAACAATATCGTCGAACGCCCAGGCCCGGCGAGCCATTCAACAAGTCATTCCATTTTTAAATCAGCCGAGCACGCGAAGGCGAAGCGCAGACAGTGCGGTTGCACGGCAAGCGAAGCCGACGATCGGTTGATTTGGAAATGGGATAACTCACATGAAGCCGCCGGGCCGCCGCGTCAACATACGAAAATGACATCAGATCAAAATAAGACCCCTGGCGGCAACATGAAAAAACTCGGTCCCGGCAGCGACGCCGATACGCTGAAAGTGTTGGCGATGTTGCCCGAGGATTCATTCCAGGTCATTGTCGATGCCGGCTGCGGGATCGGACGGCAAACCCTGGCCCTGGCCAGGCGGCTCAATGCCACGGTGCATGCCGTCGATTTGTCGGCAGCCCATCTGGATTGCCTGGCGCAACGCGCAAAAGAACTCGGCATCGGGCATCTCGTGCAAACGCACTGCATGGACATGGCCGACATTCCCGCAACTTTCGCACCGATTGATCTGCTCTGGTCGGAATGCGCCGCTTACCACATCGGGTTTGCCAATGCCCTCAAGGCATGGTTTCCCGCCATCCGGGCCGGCGGCTACGCCGTCGTCAGCGAATTGTCATGGCTGCGGGATGATGTCCCCGATGAGGCGCGGGAATATCTCCTGGCGAGCTATCCCGGCATCCGCGATGTCGATCGAAACAGGGCGATTGCCCAGGCCGCCGGCTATCAGGTCGTGGCGACCCATGTCCTGTCCAAGGCCGCATGGATCGAGGATTACTACGAGAAATTGGCCCCGCTTGCCCGGTCGTTGCTCAACCATGACGAAAAACCGGTCAGGGACTTCGCCGCGGAAACGCTCAAGGGAATATGGATTTTCGATTGCTTTGGCGACAGCTACGGGTATGTCTTTTACGTATTGAAAAAGCAATGACCATGATTAACGCGCAGCGAAGAAGCGCCGCAACGCCGCCGGCAACGAACCGGGATTGCCCAGCGCCGCCAGCGCCAGCAGAATCAGCATGATGCCGCTGCTTTCAGCCAGATCGGGTCGTTCGCCGAGCAGCCACCAGGCCCACAGCACGCTCATCACCGGCGTAATCAGGCTGGAAAGCCCGGCAACATTCATCGGCAGCACGCGCAGAACGAATAGCCACATGGCCCAGGCCACTGCCGTGACCACCACGGCGTTGTAGGCGAGCGCCAGCAGCAGATAGGGCGACCAGATGGTTTCTTTGCTGTGTGTTGCCAGCGCCAGCACCGAGAGCACGATGGCGCCGACAACCGTCTGCCAGGCCAGCATGCTCAGGATGTCGACCGACTGGCGGCGAAAGGCCCGCTTGGCAATCAGCGTGCCGCCCGCCCAGGCCATGCCGGCGCTGATCGCGAGCAGGGAACTGAGCGGCGTGCCGCGCCATTGCCAGGGCTGGAGGACAAGCAGCAGGCCAAGCGCCGCGATGAGCACGGCAACATATTCAGGTTGACGCGGTTTTTCCTTGAATAACAGCGCCGCCAGCAGAATCGCCCAGAATGGCATGGTATAGACGAGCACCGCCGTCTTGCCCGCGCCGCCCGCGACCAGCGCCAGTTGCCCCAGGCCGCTCAAGCCGGCGGTTTGCAGCAAGCCAATCCCCAGCACGGGCTTCCACGGCGGTGGTTTGAGCGAACGTCCTGTGAGCGGCAACATGACCATCAGTACCAGTGCGCCGAAGATGCAGCGCAGGGCGTTGAAATCAAACGGGCCGATGTATTGCAGCACCGATTTGGCAACGACCCAGTTGGAACTCCAGATCAGCCCCGACGCAATCAGGGCCAGCACGGCCAGGCGAATGGCCCTGGCATCGCGTGGGGATTCGCTCACGCAAGGCTTTCAGCAATTGCCTGGCATCTTCGGGTCAGTTCTGGCAGCCGGCATTTCGGCGGCTGCTGCATCATTGTGCGGTAATCCCGCCATCGATCGTGACTTCGGCTCCCGTCATGTAGCTTGCCTCGTCGCTGGCCAGAAAGAGAATGGCCTCGGCGATTTCCCTGGGTTGCGCAAAACGGCCCAGCGGCGTGTGTTTGAGAAATTCGTTGGCGATTTCGGGCTTGGCGTAGGCCGGCGCCGTCAGCGGCGTTTCGACATGCCCCGGATGCACGGAATTGACGCGGATGCCGTTTTTGGCCTCGGCGCACTCCAGCGCGACAGCCTTCGTAAACAGCCGCACCCCGGCTTTCGCCGCGCAGTAGGCGGCGGCGTTCGGCCCCGCCACCAGCCCGCGAATGGACGACATGTTGACGATGGAACCGCGCCCCGACCGGGCCAGCAAGGGCAGCGCAGCCCGGGTGCCGAGGAAGACGCTGTCGAGATTGACCGCGATCGTCGAGCGCCACTCGTCGAGCGTCATCTTGTCGAGCGGGAGAAAGCGCCCGAAGCCGGCATTGTTGACGAGAATATCCAGGCCGCCGAACGCCGCCTCGATCTGGTCGATGGCATCGCGCCACCCGCTTTCCTGCGTCACGTCAAAACATGCGGAACTGTGGCCCGGACTGATCCGCCGGACCGTGTTCAATGCTTCTTCCAGCAGCGGCGCGTTGCGGTCGGCGAGGATGACGCGCGCGCCTTCCTCGGCGAAGCGCACGGCCACGGCCAGGCCGATGCCGGATGCGGCGCCCGTGACGAGGGCGATTTTCTGGGCAAGACGATTCATGATGCTTTCAGCTCCCCCTGGCGGATGTCGCGCTTGGTCAAATCGAGCAGCCCGGCGAAATGCGGGTTGGTTCGCGTCAGGATCGCGCGCATTCTCGATTCGATGGCCTCATCGAAGCTGTGGGTGGTCAGCACGTAAAACTGATTGTCGCGAATGGCGGCAAAAATCATCTCGGCCACCTCTTCGGGCGATATGGCCCCCCCGTACATCTTGTCGGCAATGGCTTTGAGTTCCGCCGTTTCTTCCGCCGCGCCGCCTGCGGGCAGCAACTCCTGCGGCCGGTTGCGCTCCGACTGGTAGATGCGCGTATTGACGAGACCTGGACAGAGCAGCGTCACGCCAATGGGCGCCGACATTTCCAGCAGCGAGGCGTAAAGCGCTTCGGTAATGCGCACGGCGGCATGCTTGGCCGCGCTGTACACGGCGGAACCGGAACCGCTCATCAGACCGGCCACGGAGGCGGTCGTCATGATATGCGCGTCGCCCCCCTGCGCCAGCATCCGCGGCACGAAGCTGCGCAGGCCGTAGACGACGCCCATCATGTTCACGTCGAAGGCCCATTTCCAGTCTTCCAGCGGGTATTCCCAGACTGGACGATTGCGGCCCGAGGGCACGATTCCCGCGTTGTTGCACAGGATGTCGACCCGGCCGAAGGCGTCATAGGCGGTCTGCGCCAGCGCTTCGACCTCCTCGCCCTTGGCGACATCCGTGCGCACCGCCAGCGCGCGATGCCCCGCCTTCGTCAGCGCCTCGCTGACACGGCTGGCGGCGGCGAGATCAATATCAGTCACGACGACCTTCACGCCCTCGCGGGCAAGCCGCCATGACAAGGCTTCGCCAATACCGCTACCGCCACCGGTGACGACAGCAACCCGACCATCAAAATTTTTCATGTCTCTCTCTATTCAGTTGATAACGTATGACACTTGCAGAGGCCAATCATGATTTGCCCTTGCACTCGCCCTATCCGGGAAATGCTTACAGTTGCAGGCCGAGCCGTTGCCCCTCCAGCAGCGCATGCGATATCCGCCGGGGCGCCAGGCAATCGCCGATGGCATGCACTTCCGGCACGGCCGTCCGCAGCGCCTCGACCAGGCCCGTGCGCGACGAGCGGCCGGTCTGTATGACGAGCAGTTCGCAAGGCAGTTCGCTGACTTCGCCGCTCCCGGCGTTCATCAGCGCGACGCCATCGCTGGTGACGCGCTCCAGCACATGCAGCACGCGATACTCGGTGTTGCCGCTGCCCAGCCGCGCCAGCAGCGGGCCGATGCTTTCCGTGGGAATGGCGCTTCCCACCGTCGCCGAGGGCGTCGCCACCAGCACGCGCCAACCGGCGTCCATGAGCGCCTCGGCCATGCCGTAGGTCCACCAGAAGGCGCTGCCATCATCGACCACCACGGCCCGCCCTGCACCGTGGGGTGGCGGCGCGCCGTTTTCCACGATGTCGAACCAGGTTTTGACGTGATCCGCCTTCCATTCGTCGCTCAGCGGGTTGGCGCTCGAGCCTGTGGCGACCACCGCCACGTCGAAGGCGGAGCGCAGATCGGCGGCGCTGTCGATTCTGGTGTTCAGTTCCACCCGCACTGCCAAGCGGCGTATTTCGCTTTGCAGATGGTCGATCAAGCGCCGCAGATCGCTTCGGTGCGGCAGCGACGCCGCGTAAAGAAATAGCCCGCCCAGCCCGTCGCTCGCTTCAAAGAGCGTCACGGCATGGCCCCGCTCGGCGGCCGTGCGCGCCACCTCGAGGCCGGCGGGGCCGCCGCCGATGACCGCGATCCGGCGCGGCTTCTCTGCCGGGCGAATGACGAAGTCCGGCGCGAGTTCCCGGCCTGCCCGCGGATTGGCCGCGCAATGCAGGTGCGGATTGAACGCCCGGCAATCCTGGTTCAGGCCCACGCACGGCCGGATGCGTTCGGCCTGGCCGCTGGCGGCCTTGGCGACCCAGTCGGCTTCCGCGATGAAGGCCCGCGCCATGCCGATCATGTCGGCCTGCCCTTCGGCGAGAATTTTTTCGGCCAGCGCCGGCGAGGTGATTCTCTGGCCGACGATGATCGGCATGCCGCACGCCTTGCGAATGATGCCGGCGGCGCGCGCCGCGGTCGCTTCGGGCGCGGTGACATCCTTGACGTACAGCCCGCGCGTGCCGATGGTGATGCTCAGGTAATCGACGAGGCCGCCGGCGGCGACTGCCTTGCTGATCTGCACGGTATCGGGTATCTCCAGCCCGTCCGCGACCTCTTCTTCCGAACTCAGGCGCAGGCCGAGCATGAAATCTTCGCCGCAGTGCTTGCGGATCGATTCGATCACTTCGCGCAGGAATCGCAGGCGCCGCTCCGGGTCGCCGCCGTAGCGGTCGTTGCGATGATTGGTGGCGGGGGACAGAAACTGGCCGACCAGATAGCCGTGAGCGCCATGAATCTCGACGCCATCGTGACCCGTGCGCTTCAGATTGGCCGCCGAGATGCCAAAGGCTTCGACGATGGTGGCGATCTGCGCTTCATCGAGCACATGCGGCGGAAACGGATCGCGCGGCGAGCGGATGGCCGACGGCGCCAGCGGCGCATTCTCGAATTCGCCGCCGATCATCTCGCGCCCCAGATGCAGGATCTGGCCGACCACCTTGACGCCGTGGCGATGAATGACATCGACGCGCTTTTTCAGCCCGGCGAGAATGGCCTCGTTATAGGGTTCGACCAGCTTGCGCGAGCGTATCGCGGAGGTGGGATGCACCACCGCCGCGCCGGTGATGATGATGGCCGGCCCGGATTTGGCGCGCTCTTCGTAATACGCAATATCCTCATCGGTGACGCCGCCATCGCGCACCATGCTGGTGCCATGCGGCAAGACCACCAGGCGGTTGGGCAATTCGACGCGCCCCAGTTTGAAAGGCTCAAAGAGCCGGGGATAGGGGCTGCGGGATTGGGTATTTTCTGTCATGACCATCTCCTCTCGTCATTGCACCAAAGCGCCGCCATCGACCGTCAATTCGGTGCCGGTTGTGTAAGAAGCGTCATCGGAGGCAAGGAACAACACGCCCGCCACGACTTCTTCCATACGGCCAAAGCGCCGCAGCGGAATGCGCGAGAGCCGGCGCTCGAGCAGTTCCGGGTTGGAGTAGGTGGCGCGGAACATGCCCGGCGTGTCGATGGGGCCAGGATGCACCGAGTTGCAGCGGATGCCGTCCTTGGCGTATTGCGCCGCGGTGTTTTTGGTGAAGATGCGCACCGCGCCCTTGCTGGCCGCATAGCAGGCTTCCATGATCTGCGATTGGCCGATGGCCGCGATCGACGACAGATTGACGATGGAGCCGCCCCCGGCCTTGCGCATTTCAGGAATGACCGCCCTGGTTCCGAGAAAGACGCCGCGCGCATTGACCGCCATGACGGCGTCCCATTCCTCGACCGTGCGCTCCTCGATCGACACATTGCGCGGCACGATGGCCGCGTTATTGACCAGAATGTCGAGCTTCCCGAAGCGCTGGACGGCTTCTTGCACCGCGCCCTGCCAATCCTTTTCGAGCGAGACATCGAGGTGACAATATTTGATGCGCCCGCCCGCTGCGAGAATTTCACTTTCGAGCCGCTTGCCCGCTTCGTCGGCAATATCGCAAGCCATCACCGCCGCCCCCTCGCGCGCGAAGGTGCGTGCCATTTCGGCTCCCATGCCGCCTGCCGCGCCGGTAATCAGCGCCACCTTGCCTGTCAGTTTTCCCATGATTCGTTTCCTTGGTTGAGTAGATTTGAATTCGCCCAAAACCCTTGTCGCCCTCTCCTACCCGGCCCCTACTCCTGCTGAAGCTCCACCGGCTCTGCGGGTTCGTCACGCAGCATTTCCAGCGGCATCAGGTTCGAGGCGCGCCAGAAAAGCACGGCGGAGACAAGAGAACCCAGCACCGCAGTACAGAGTGCGAAACCCAGCGCATTGCTGTGCGCGCCGAGGTGCGCAGTGAATATATCGCTGAGGATGCCGGTTACCCACGGCCCCAGCCCCGCGCCAATCAGACTGAGGATGAGCGCAAGCACCGCCGAGGTCAGACCGCGCATCTTGGGCGGCATCAGCGAATGACAGAGCGCGACGATCGGGCCGTAATACACTAGCATCATCATCTGGGACAGCCCGCCCAGAATCTGCGACATGAGGGCTGAGTCGACCAGATATTGCGCCAGCGCGATGGGAACCAGGATGAACAGCGCGACAGCAACGACGCGCGCCCGCCCGCGCGGGTCTTTTTTGCCAAAATGATCCGCCAGCCAGGCGCCCCCGAACATGCCCAGCGCGCTGCAAACGCCATTGATCAGCGCCAGGTAATTGGATACATCGCCCAGCGACATGCCATGCACCCGGTTATAAAAAGGCGCATTCCAGGCATTGACCGTGTACCACGCATAGGCATGAAACGAACCGGCCATGACCAGATAGCGAAACGCTTTCTTGCTCCAGAGAATGCCCAGTGCTTCCTTGAACGGCGGGGGTTTTTCACCCACCGCCGAAACGGGATCAAAACGCCCGCGCCTGGGTTCTTTCATCGTCAGCAGGATGATGGGGACGAGTATCAAGCCGGCAATGCCCGCCACAGCAAACGATTTCCGCCAGCCAAACTCGGTTGCCAGCCAGCCAGCCGACAGATAGCCGATCAGCATGCCGACCGGCAGTGAGAGGCCAAAAATGGATATGGCGGTCGCCCGGGCGTTCTGCGGGTAAAGATCGGAAATCATCGAATGCGAGGCCGGTATGCTGCCCGCCTCGCCCGCGGCGACGCCGATGCGAAATCCCACCAGACTGGCAAAGCTGTTGGCCAGCCCGGTCATGGCGGTCATGCCGCTCCAGACCGTCAGCGCGCCGGCAATCAGATACTTGCGCTTCATGTGATCGGCGAGCCGCCCCAACGGCACGCCAAGGACGGCGTAAAAAATGGCGAAGGCCAAACCGGTCAGGGCGCCCAGTTGGGCGTCCGACAAATGCAGTTCGGCTTTGATGGGGATCTGCAAGATGGACAGAATCGTGCGATCAATGTAGTTGAACACCGATACCGCGAACAGCAGGAAAAGTATGTAACGGCGCTCCAGTGTGCTGATCATTATTTTTCTTCTCCTCCTGATGAAAACAAGATCTTGCTCTTTTCTCAACGGCCAACGTTGCAGACTACGTTATTAACCCGGCAGCCAAATAGATGGCATTGCTCCCCCCATCCCAACCTTCTCGCCCGCCAAGCGGGGGAAGGGGTTTTGTTCCCTCCCCTGCTTGCGGGGGAGGGTTAGGGTGGGGGCCAACGGCGCACGAAAGAGCATGGAAATTTGATTGCCGGGTTAAT
>JGI20166J26741_12181140_pt1 | contig 18243 bp, 14 predicted proteins | sample TergutCu122P5_FD_26741 | JGI IMG/M metagenome (IMG submission 26741)
CGTGGTGAGTGCCGTCGGCGCCGTGCGCGGCGCGTTCGTCTCGCTCATGGGGCCGATGGGCCTCGCCCTCGCCGCCGTCGCCGCCGTCGGCACCAAACTCTACTCCGTCTGGCAGGAATCCCGCGCTGCCGAGGCCGCCAAGGAAGCCGCCGACGCCGCCGACAAATACCAATGGTCTCTCAACCGCGCCAAGGAAGCCGCCGCCGATCTTTCCACGGCCAGCGCCGACGCCTACGCCGCCGCCCTCAAAACCGCCCGCGAGTATTTCGAGGAGGCCAACAAGCAACTCGAACGCCAGTTCAACAACACCCAGAAAATCGCCAAGGCCAACCTCGACCTCGAACGCACCAAAATCCGCAACAATCCCGCCCTCACCGAGGAGCAAAAAATCATCGAGGATCAAAAACTCCTCAACAACTTCGAGACCCAAAACCTCCAGCTCAAAATCAATCTCCTCACCGAGCAAAAAGCCCTCGCCGAAAAATCCAAGGCCGCCGCCGACGCCGCCCTCGCCGCCGCCAACGCGCAGCTCGCCGCCGCCAAGTCCAACACCAACGAGGGCGACTGGCTCGACACCGCCAAAATCACGCAACTGGATGCCAGGAAAAAAGAAATCGAAACCCTCATCGAACAGGCCAAAGCCGACGCCCTGAAATACACCGCCGTATTCACCGGCCCCGGCAGCGGCGGCGGCAACGACCCCGAACGCAACGCCAAAAAAACCGCCGCCGAGACCCAACTCAAGGCGCTCCAAAAAGAACTCGACGACACCACGAAAGCCCTCGCCACCGAATCCTCCGGCGCCACCGCCGAGGATCACCGCAAGGACGCCATCGCCGCCGCCACCGAAAAGCAAAAACTCGCCACTGCCGAGGCCGAGAAATACGCCACGCAACTCAAAACCATCAACGAACGCCTCGAAGACGCCCAAGGCACCGAAACCAAAATCGCCGGCATCGAGGAGCAACGCCGCGCCGCCGACTCCCAAGGCAAGCTCGCCGCCGCGCAACAGCAGACCGCCAAGCAGCAGCAAGCCGACGACGCCAAACACCAAGCCGCTCTCGACAAAGCCGCCGCCACCGACGAGAAATCCGCCCTCGACGCCAAACGCCGCGAGATCGACCTCGCCAACAACAACCCCGACCTCACGAAGGTGCAGCGCCAGCAAATCATCAACCGCCTGCGCGCCGAGGAGCACACGTTGCTCGGCAAAATGATCGAGCGCCAGAAAGACCTCCTCAAAGTCGAACTCGCCAAGGCCGAGGCAGACCAAGACCCCCAGCGCATCGCGCAACTGAAAGCCACCATCGCCAGCCTCGAAGCCCAGCTCGCCACCGCCGGCGCCGGCACGCCGAAAAAACAACGCGCCATCACCGCCGCCCGCGACCAGTATGACGACAACCACGACGGCACGCAGCTCAACGCGGGCGAGGGAGTCGAGGCGGGCATCTACAACGCCGCCAACCAGCTCGGCGGCGTGGGCGACAACCTCGAAAGCCTCTTCTCCGGCACGCTGATGGACAGCGTGAACGCCATCGGTGAGGGCATCTACGGCTGGGTCACGGGCACGCAGTCTTTCGGCGATGCGTTGCGCAACCTCGGCGATCAAGTGTTCAAGGAACTTTTGAACACCATCATCCGCATCGGCGCGCAGTGGCTCATCAACCAGTTGCTCGTGAAAACGGGCATGATCAGCATCAAGGCGACCGAGGACACCATCCGCACCGAACAGACCGCCAAAACGCAGGCCGCGCAAGCGGCCACGCTGCCCGGTGCGACCGCTAATGCCGCCGCCACCGGCATCAGCTCGTGGGGCGTCGCCCTCGCCTTCGGCGCGTTGGCCATCGCCATGATTCTCGCCGCCGCCGGCGCCTTCGCCGAGGGCGGCGCGGTCGGCGGCAAAAAACAGCTCGCATGGTTGAACGACGGCAACGACGGCCCCGAGTTCGTCATGCGCGGCGCCGCCCGCAAAAAATACGGCGACGCCTTCATGCACAGCGTCAACACCGGCGCCTACGATCCCAACGACACGTCGAACATCGCCGCGCAAGCGATGGCGGAGGCTCCCGTCGCCTCGGCATCATCGCCCGCCGCCGCGCTCGCGCAAGCGCGCGGCAACGCGCCTGCACGCGCCGGGCAAAGCGCCGCGGCAGCCCTTGCATCGGCCATGCCCAAACAGGAGCCGCCCGTGGTGAAACTCTACAACTACGCCAGCCTCGACGACGCGCGCCGCGCCATCCTCAACCACGGCGACTTCGACGCCAGAATCAACGAAGTCCTCGACGGCAGCGCGTGGAAGCGGCGCGGCTGAACAAAAATTCTCATCATGAACGACTACAAAAAATTCTCCGAAATCACGCCCACCACCTCGCCCCCGGCGGACGCGCGCGTGATCATCACCAGCTCCGCCGGCGACTTTAGCGTGCCGTTATACGCGCTCGTGCGCCCCGATCCCACCATCTCCAGCCCGGCGAAACTCCCAGCTTCCGCCGCCATCGGCGAAGTCCGCTGGTTCCGCGACACCGCCCTCGATGCGCTCTCCTGCTGGGAATTTCGCGCCGACGGAAAGTGGCACAAACTCGCCTGACTCGCCTGACCCGAATTTCACCGCTCACCACTCACCACACCATGAAAACCACACACTCCACCACGTTCCTCGCTCTTGCACTTCTCCTGCTCGCCGGCTGCGCCACCACTCCGCCCGCGACCGCTCAAGTGCCGCCTCCCGCCAACGCTGTCCAACTCCAGCAACGCAACGCCGCCGGCGACGACTGGGTTTATCCGCCCCCGCAAATCGTGCCGCAGCCCAACAGCGTGCTCGCTTTCGGCGTCGATCTAAAACCCATGACGGTGCTGCTTTCCACCTTCGCCACCACCGCCCAACTCGCCGCAATCCAACTCACGCCCGGCCCGCAAGGCCCGCAGGGCGCGACCGGCCCGCAAGGCCCGGCGGGCGACAGCCTATGGACAGCCTCCGGCGCCAACCTCTACCGCGCCACCGGCAACGTCGGCATCGGCACCGCAAACCCGCTTGCTCCGCTTTCGTTTGCCACCACGGTCGCGGACAAAATCCACCTCTACGGCACCGGCTATGGAATCGGGGTGCAAGGCAGCTCCCTCACGTTTCACGTGGACTCTGCCGCATCAGGCTGGGACTGGCGTATCTCCGCTGCCACTGCCCCATTCAGCAACGGTGTGAGCATTGCACGACTCACGGGCGGCGGGGTGCTCACGCTCACACCCGCTGGCAGCCGCATCGGTGTTGCCAAGACACCGGCCTATCCACTCGACGTGGCCGGCGACATCAACCTCACCGGCGACATCCGCAAAAACGGCATCGTCTGGAACCCCTCCGGCGGCGCGGGCACAACCGCGACGACAGTCTGCCTCCAGTTCACCTTCGACAACATCCCCGCCGGCGCGACCGACTTCGTCCTAAAAGGCGCCATGCGTTTCGACCAAGGCCTCTGGTTCGGTTACGATTCCTCCGACCCCTATGTGTATGCCTCCCCTTGGCAGCAATACACAAAACGCCCTTGGGTTTTCTACACCCAAAGCGCCCAAGACCGCGACACCAGCAGACTCCAAAACTATTCCACCCTCGCCCTCTCACTCCAGCCAGCCTCGCGCCCCGGCTCGATTACCGTCCTCGTCTTCGACCGCCTCAACGACACCAACCTCCAATGGGTGATGCGCTGGCTCGGCGAGAACGACCCCTACGGCAGACCAATTTGGCGGCGGGTTTTTCCGACCCGCCTCTCCACAACGCCAGACATAACCAACAACAACAACAACTGACCAAAAGTTTTCAGTTTTCAGTGTTCAGTTTTCAGTTGGCGCTCCCGCGCCGCTGGGGATTGAGGCTGAAAACTGAAAACTGAACACTGAAAACTAGAAACCATGAAAACCAAAACCACACCACGCGCCCTCGCGCTCCTCATCACGCTCGCCGCATTCCTGTGCGGCGGCCTCAACCTCGCAGCGGCCCCCGCCGACGCGACCCGCGACACCATCGCCGAACTCTACAAAGCCCGCCCGAAAAACGGCACCGCCCTCTCGAAGTGGCAGACGGCCAACGCCGCCGCCATCACGACCGCCGCCGCGAGCCTCCAAACCCTCGGCGACGGCAGCCTCTCAAAAACCACCGCCGCCGATTATCTCGCCCTCAAAAACGCCGGCAAAACCACATGGGACACCGGCGCCGACATCGCCAAAAAATACAACACGAACATCTACTACGAACGCTTCGCCACCCTCGACGAACTCCAAGCCGCCTTTGCGACCGCCTCTCCCCTCGACTACGGCGGCTTGCTCAAAGGCCTCCAGCGCCTCAACCGCACCGACCTTGCCGACACCCAGCGCGCCGCCTATCTCGGACGCGGCTGCACCGCCAACGACTACCGAAAATGGTTCACCAAGCGCCTCGTGACCCTCTCGCCCAAAGCCCGCTCCGAAACCCTCGCCGCCGAAATCAAGGCGCTCTACGCGTCCCCCGCCACCCCGGCCAAAGCCGCATGGCTCAACGAACTCGCCACCATCAAGCAAGCCGAGGCGCTGCTAAACCCATAGCCGCGACTCGTGCGGCAGGACTGCGGGGCTACAGGACTACGTCCTAGAGTCCCCCTGTCCCCGCCGTAGTCCCGTAGTCCCGCAGTCCCGTAGTCCGCCACACCCACACCCAACCATGAAACCACTCATCACACTCACGCTCCTCCTCCTCGCCACCAGCGCATCCATGACCGCGGCCCCGCTCACCACGCTCACCAAACTCGACAAGCCGCCCGGTGAAAATTTCACCAGCCGCGCAAAACCATCCGGCGCGGACTTCACCGCCTTCACCAAGACCGTTGCCGCCGACGCCGCCCGCCGCGCCGCCCTCGGCATCACCGTCATCCCCCGCGACGACCCGCTCTACGCCCCTTGGCTTGCGGCGATGCGCGACAACGACCAGGACACCCTCCGCAAGATTTATCAAATCTACAAAGCGCGCAAGCCGCCTGCGGCGGCAGATTAAGATTACAGATTAAGATTAAGGCCAAACCACCCAGCCGCGGCCTTTCACTTAAACTTAAACTTTTAACTTAAACTGCATCGAAGATGCTGCCCACCACCCTCAGAGGCGAAGACGTTTTTCTCGTGCCGTTCCTTGCGAACTGGAGCGAGAAACTTTCGCTCACGCTCTCGGTCGAGAGCGCCATCACGCGCTCCCTCGAAGGCATGGAGGCGCGCGAGGCGAAAGGCCAGACGCTGCGCGCGCAAATGGAATGCTCGCTTTTCCTGCGCGCCGCCGAGAGCGAGTTGTTTCGCGCCGCCCTGCGCAACCTCGCCGACAAGCGCGTGCTCATGCCCCTCTGGCCGATGGCCCGCCGCCTCGCCGGCGGCGACGCCCTCTACACCGACCACACCGGCGCGATCTACACCACCAGCGACGGCATCCCGTTCACCACGGGCACGCCGCAATTCATTCCGCCGCCAATCCTCACCGGCATCTGGCTCACATGGGGAATGCGGAATGCGGATTTCGGAATGCCGAATGAAATACCCGCAGGCTGCTCGTGTGTCCTCACCGCCGACTCCTTCTACATCATCCATGAATCTCCCGCCAGCCCGCCCTCATTCCGCATTCCGGGTGCCTCATTCCGCGTGCCGCTGATGCTCGGCTACTTAGACGACATCGTCGAGCCGGTCGCGCTCAACGCGCGCCTGCTCTCCGCGAAACTCAAATTCGTCGACAGCGCGCCGGCGATATTCGCGCCGCGCGTCGACCCGGCGCCGGTGTTCTCCACCGCGCCCGACGGTCGGCCCGTGTTTCCATTCAACCCGAACTGGAGCAACCCCGTAAACGTGGCCGCCAGTTACGAAATCAAGCGCGAGCAAATCGGCGACGGGCGCGAGCCGGCCACCACCTACTTCCCCCAAATCGCGGCGCGCACCATGCAGGCGACGTTCACGACGTTCTCGTGGGACGACCTCGCGCGCTTGGTCGCGTTTTTCCACGCGCGGCAGGGCGTGGTCGGCTCCTTTCACGCGAGGCACGCGCTTGAGGGCGACATTCTTGCGCGCTTCGCAAAGCCGTCGGTCACGTTTGAGTTTGCGAGCGGGCGCATCGCGGACGCGAAGATCGGCATCATCGAACTCCCCCGCGAAGCCAACCCGCCCGACGGCGAGATCGTCGGCGTCACGCTCGGCGAGATGCCGCCCACGGCGCAACTCTTCCGCTTCATCCGCCGCTATCCGGGCGGGATGGTCATCGACCGTTTCACAGGCTACGAGCGCGCGGTCAACGCCGGCGGCGAAATTTTTCTCAACAAAAAAATCGAGCACGGCGACATCGTTGATTCGCTCGAAGCCGACAAAACAAAAGTCACCCTCAAAGCCGACGCCTTCGACGGCAACCCCCTCATGCTCTTCAGCCCGCCGAAGCTGGAGGTGCCGCTTGAAATTGAAATCCTCGAAGCCAACCCCGACGCCGACGGCAACGCGCCGGCGCCGCAACTGCTCTTCAGCGGCTTCGTCTCGAAGCCCAAGGTCAAGGGCATCGTGCTCACCGCCGAGGCGAAACACTGGATGGCCGATTTGCTGCGCGACGTGCCTGACGATCTGGTGCAGGCCGAGTGCAACCACGAACTCTACAGCCCGCCGTGCGGCGTGTTGCAGGACGACTGGACGTTCCTTGCAACCGTCTCCCGCTACGACGACCACACGCTCACGCTCGGCAACCTCACGCGCAAAAATGGAGCCGCGCTGCCGGCGTTCGCGGCGGGCTGGCTGGCGCGCGGGCGTCTCTGGTGCGGCGCCGGCGCGGCGTTTCAGACGCGCGCCATCAACAACAGCACGGCCATCATCAACGGCGAGATCACGCTGACGATGGCGCAGCCCTTTGACCGCGCGCCGGCGGGCGAGATCGCGTTCATACCCGCCTGCGACGGCTCGCCCGACTGGTGCCGGTTTTTCCAAGGCGGCATCCGTCGCCACGGCGGCTTTCCGTTCGTGCCGCCCGGCAACCCGTCGCTCAAGGCAATCAAGAACGAACCCAGCCAAGGCAAAAAATGAAGAAACAAAAAAAACAGAAGACAGAGGAGAAGCCGGCGCCGTATTTTTCAACGCCGGAAAAAATCGCGCTGCTCGTCGCCGCGGCGGAAAGCTGGCGCGGCACGCCCTTCCGCGAAAACTCATGCGTGCGCGGGCCGCGCGGCGGCGTGAGCTGCCACAACCTCGCCGCCGCGCTCTACGTCGAGACGGGCGCGCTGCCGCCCTTCGACGTGCCGCGCGGCAGCGCCCGGCGGTTGATGCACAATCCCGCGGACACGATTTGCACTTATCTCGACACCGCGTGCGCGGGACGTTTTGCCACGATAAAAACCGGCTCCATTGACGATGTGCTGCCCGGCGACATGCTTGTGCTGCGCGAGCGCGAGTTGGGCAAGCACATCGCCATCGCGCTACCCGGAGAGAAGCCGGGGCACGGGCTGCGCATCGCGCATGTGCTGCTTTTTTCCGGCGTCATGATCAGCCAGATTGCCGACGCAACCTACTCCAGCGCGCTGCTCGAACTGCGGAGGCCGCTCAACGTAGCGCAGGCCTCTGAGCCTGCCCGAGCGACATCCGAAAACCAAAACTCTCCCGCGCACTAACCACCATGCGACAATCCACCAGAGACCCCGGCGCCCCGCGCCTCGAACTCGCCGGCATCGACGACGACACGCAAACCAGCGCGCAGGAAGCCGTGCCCGTGCGCATGGTCTTTGGCGAGAACGTCCTGCCCGCGCAGTGGATTTCCACCATCTACAACCAATTCGCGCGCGAGGCGCCAGCGGGCAAGCAAGGAAAAAAATAAAAGACGAACATGGGATCATCAGCAAAAGGCGGCGGCGGCTCAAAGAGCTACAACTACTACGGCACCCTCGCGGCGCTCGTGAGCGACGGCCCTGTCGACGAACTCTACGGCATCGAGGTCGAGGACGAACTCAAATGGTCTGGCAGCCTGCGCGCCGACACCTCGCCCAATCCCGTCCAAGTTTCCGTGCCCGACTACGGCAACCTTTTATTTTTCTGGGGCACGGATGATCAGCAAACGCCGGCGGTGCTCACCGCCCCCAACAACACCCTCGCCCACGACCACCCCGCCTACGTCAACAAAAGTTACGCCGTGCTTCTCGACTTCCTTTTCGGACAGGAACGCGAGTCCGCCCCCACCATCCGCTTTTACGTGCGCCGCCGCCCGCGCCAGAATCTCGTCGCCGGCCCCGCGGCGATGCTCACCGACGGGCAGGCAAACCCCGTCGCCGTCATCGCCGAAATCCTCACCAACCCGCGCGGCGGCCTCGCGTGGCCCGAAAGCAAAATAGACCGCGCCAGCTTCCAGCGCGCCGCCGACACCGTGCAGGCGCGCATCAACCTCACCGGCGTCTCGCTTGTCTTGGACAAACAAGACGAAGCCAAAGCCGTCATCAGCGACCTGCTCGACCTCATCGACGGCTACGTGCGCGTGAACCGCGAGACCGGCCTTTGCGAAATCATCGTCTTCCCGCAACCCGAGGAGATTGACCAGAACGCGCTGCCCCTCATCACCTCGCGCGAGCTGACCGCCGTGCCCGAACTCGATCCCGATACTTGGGACGACATCCCCACGCGCTGGCGTGCCACCTACCGCGACCGCGACAAAAATTTCAAGGAACGCTCCGTCAAAGTCGACGACCCGCGCGCGCGCTACGCGGCAGGGTTGAAGCGGCCAGAGACATTGCGGTGCAGCATGATTGTGCGCGAAGAGCAGGCGCGCGCGTATCTGGCCGAGCGCGCGCGCCGCCTCGGCGTGCCCGGCTGCACCGGCACGCTGAGCGTGCGCGGCGCCCGCTACGCGACGCTCCGCCCCGGCGACCACGTCCGCGGCGACATCGACCCGCAACCCGGCGGCGAACAGATCCGCCAGGTTTTCCGCGTGCTCGAAGTCACGCGCCGCGCCAAGGGCGAACTCAAAGTCAAGCTCGACGCCGAGCGCACGCTCGCGCCGGAGCTGTTCATCCCCATTGCCGAACCCGCCGCTCCACCGCCCCCGCCGCCCGCCGTGGCCGACATCGCCAGCGCGCGCCTGCTCGAATGTCCGCCGGCGCTCGCGGACAATGAGAACTTTGCAATCGCCGCGCTCGTGAGCAGGCCGGGCGGCATGATCACGAACTACACCGTCTACTACGACAGCAACCCAGGCGACCTCTTCCCCGCGCTCGGCGGCGCGCGCTCCTTCGCGCTGCGCGCGCGACTCGTCAACGCGCTTGACACCAACATCACCGACGGCGTCGCGCAGCCGGTGCGCGTCGAAATCCTCGACCAATACGGCACGGAAATCCTCGACGACAATCCCGGCGCGACCGCCGCGCGCGACGACACCCTGCTCGCGTTTCTCATCAAAAGCGACGCGAGCCAAGGCGGCCAAATCAAAGCCACCGCCGAAAACAAAGCGTGGATCGAAGTGCTCTCGTGCGTGGAAGCGATTGCTGTGGCCGAAGGCGTGCTCGAAGTGAGCGCGCTGCGCGCGCGTTGCGGCACCAGCGCGCGCCCCTTCGACGCCGGCGACGAAGTGTGGTTCATCCGCCGCGACCACCTCGCGGTGCTCACGCACGCGGACTTCGAGGCGCTCGCGGCGGCGAACAAGCCGGCGTATTTCAAATTGCAGCCCGGCGAAAGCGCGCGCTCGCGCCCGCTAGAGGACTGCGCGCCGCGGACGTTCTCGTTCGCGCTCGCGAGGGATTTGCCGGAAATCGACGCCGCTTGGCACCTTGAAACTCGCTACCGCTACCAAGACCTCAAACCCACCGCGCCGCCGCCCGTCGACATCCCCGATGGCTGGAGCCTCACCCGCCCCACCACCGGCGCCGGCTGCCTCTGGGCCACGCAAGCCCGCAAGCGCGATGCCAACAACAAACTCTACGGCACATGGAGCGACCCAATCCGCGCCGAAGGCCGCCGCGTCTTCTACCGCACCGTTCTGCCCACTCCCGGCTCTGACGACATCCGCGACGGCGACATCTGCTTCCTCACAAGCGACAACAACAAAACCTATCGCTACGACCCCACCGCCGATCCCGCTTGGGTGCCCAGTTTCGCCCCCATGCTCAAATTCGCGAACGGCCTCGTCTACGGACTCCAAACCGCCGACGCCGGCGAAACGGAATTTGTCCTCGTAGCCGACGCCTTCCAAATCTGGGACGGCAAAAGCGCCACCTGCCCATTTGAAATCCGCAACAACCAAGTCTACATCAAAGACGCCCTCATCGAAAAAATCGCCGCCGGCAAAATCACCAGCGGCCAAATCGAAGCCGCCAACATCACCCTCGCCGGCGACACGGCCATCATCCAATCCGCCGACTACCAGCCCGGCTACTCCGGCTGGATCATCCGCGGCGACGGCACCGCCGAGTTCGCCCGCGTCACCATCCGCGACTCCCTCATCACCGGCTCCCTCGGCGCCCTCTCGCTCTCGCCTTGGTTCAAGCAATTCGACAACAACCAGCTCGTCTACATCGCCGCCACCTCCTCTGAGGTCGCCGAAATCCGCTATACAATCGACGGTAGTCATCCAAACCAAACCTCCCTCCTCTGGCCAACCGACGCCACCGGCTTCGCGCCCATCACGCTCAACGGCGGCGCCCGCATCCGTGCCCGCGGCTTCAGCCCCGATGGCCGCATGACCGATGAAGTCGACGGCATCTATTTAAAAAACGTCCCCCAAGTGGACACCCCCGCCATCACCATAGCTTCTGTTGGAGCGGTTCATTCATCTCCGTCAGGCGCAATAGGCACTGTCGATACAATAACCTACACCAGTCCTACGAAAAAAGAATGCTACATATCATGCGCCACTCCAGGACGAAGAATATTTTTCAGGGTGCAAGGCTTCGCCGGCGCAGGCTGGACACTCGACACCGTCGCCGGCCCCGTCCAATTAAGCGGCACGGTCAACACCGGATGGTATGAATGGAAAGAATCTACCACCACTGTCACTGGCGGCCTAAAGGGAACAACGCAGACCCCAACCCCCGCTGTCACAGCAAATGACAGCGCCGCCGTGGCGATGCGAGTCTACGCTTACGCGGTTGTTTCTGGAATGACCAACTCGACGACGAACCTCGCCTCCTCCGATTTCCTCAACCGCCTCCCCGCCATCAACGACATCGCCCAGCTCTAACACCCATCCACCCATCGCCACCCATGCAAACCGACGAATCAGAAAACCCGACACCACATACCCGCGCCAAGCCAGTCATAAGCTGGGCCGGCGGCAAAACGAGGATGCTCAAATACCTGCTCCCGCTGATACCGCCGCACACGCTTTATTGCGAAGTCTTCGGTGGCGGGCTGGCATTGTTCTGTGCCAAAGAGCCGAGCGCGGCGGAAGTCATCAACGACATCAACGGCGACCTCGTGAGCTTTTATCGCTGCTGCAAATACCACCTCGACCCCTTGCTGGACGAACTCGACCTCGTGCTCAACAGCCGACAGGACTTTGAGGATTATTGCCAGCAGCCCGGCCTGACGGAAATCCAGCGAGCCGCGCGCTGGATGATCCGCAACAAACTCAGTTTCGGAGGGCAGGGCACGAGCTTCGCCATCGCTAGGACGCAGCCACTGCCATCGCGCGCGCGGCGCATGGTGGCGATCCGAGAACTCAGTCACCGCCTCGACCGCACGACCATTGAAGGCCAAAGCTGGGAATACATCCTCGACACCTACGACGCCCCGACAACGTGCTTTTTTGTTGATCCGCCCTATCTGGACGACGGTGGCAAAAACTACAAAGGCTGGAGCGAGGCCGATCTGACGCACTTCTGTGAGCGCCTCAAAAAACTCAAAGCCCGCTGGCTGTTCACGTTTCAGGACTGCACTGAGGTTCGCCAGTTGATGCGAGGCTATCCCATCAAAGGTATCACGCGCGCCAAGGGCATCGACAACAAACGCGGCGGCGGCCAAACCTACAAAGAAGTCCTCATCACCGACCGCTAAATCGCCCCTGCACGCCCCCTGCAACGCCCGCTTTTGAGGCTTGCAGGCGGCAGGCATGGGACGGGTCAAAAAGGTGGCTTTTTCTCAAACTCGCCGGAATTATTCTCAACTTACGCCGGAATATACAATTTGAGTTTTGCCGTAAACGCCGCTCACCAAATCACTTGTTCCGTAACGATTGGGCCGCGTGAACAAATTGCTTGAAACAAATGCGTCGCGACTGATGCCCTCTCCCACAATATAAGAAAGCGCAGGAGAAAAATACCTCACAATGGCGTTGTTGATTTCAGTTTTGTAAGCGTCCTCATAGGCGGTGGCGAATTCAAACACGGATTTGGTCGCATAGATGAACACCACGAATAAACTAATGGATGCGGCCGCTATCATGAGCACGCTGACGGGGCTAAATCCGGTCATCCATAGGGCGTCAATCATAGCCATCAAAAACACGCTCCAGATGATCACTGCCCATTTTGTTTTTTTGCGTGCCTGTTTGCGCGCTTGTTGTTCGTCGACATGCAATACATGGCGGTATTGCTCAAGCTGTTGCAGCAAGGGGGCAAGTTTTTGCTGTAATTCCGGGGGAAGCATGGAGTGCGGACTTCACTTCACAGCAACGACTCCGCGCGCGTCTCGCCCGACGCGAGGCACGCGGGCACGGCGATGCCGTCGCGCGCGTTGCCGGCGATGACGATGCCGGGATGCGTGCGTTCGAAATCGTCGATGAGCGCGAGGTATTTTTCGTGGCCGAGGTTGTATTGCGGAATCGCGTGTTCGTGCGCGGTGAGTTTTTGGAACACGGGCGCGCCGCGCACGCCGAGGAGTTTTTCCAGCGCGGGCGAAACGAGGTCGACGAGTTGCTGCTCCGGCAGGCTTGCGAGGCCGGGCTGGCGCGTGCCGCCTATCATCACCGTGAGCGCGGCGTGGCCGCGCGGCGCGGTCGCGGGATAGAGGCTGCTGCTGAAGAGCACACCGAGAAAGGGGAGTTTTTCGACTTCGGGAACGAGCGCGCCGAAGCCGTCGAGTTTGTGCGCGATTTGCTCGCGTTTGTAACCAAGGTAGAGTGAGGCGACGGGCGGGGATTCGATTTCTGCGAGTTGTTCGAGCGGCGTATAAAATCCTTCCGTGCCAGCCGCAGGCATCGGCTGCGGGGCGACACACAGGCGCGCGAGCGCGTGCGAGGGGAGCGCGAGAAGCACCTTGGAAAAGATTTCGGTTTCGACGATGCGTTCGGGAGCGCCGCGCGTCCAGCGCACTTCCCAGCGCGGCTCGTCGCTCGCGGGGGCACGCATGCGGGCGATGCATTCGACGCGAGCGTTCGTTTCGATTGCCGATCTCGGGAGTTGCGCGGCGAGCGCGTCGGGCAGTTCTTGCAGGCCGTTGGGAAACGAGAGGAGCGTGGATTTTTTCGGGCCGCCGGCGGCGCGGCGCGCGCGCGCCTGCGCGAGTTGCCCGCGCACGATGGAACCGTGGTCGCGCTCGGCTTCCCAGATGAAGGGGAATGCGTAGCGCGCGGAGAGTTTTTCGGGGTTGCCCGAGTAGATTCCAGCGCACATCGGGTTCAGGGCGTAGTCGACAAATTCGTCGCCGTAGTGTTCGCGCGCGAGTTGCGCGAGCGGGATGTCGGCGGGGCGCTGGCGCGGGAGGGCCGTGAAATATTCGCGCACGATGCGCCATTTCAAATCGGTGGAAAAGAGTCGTGTGCCGATTGCCGAGAACGCCGACATCGGCAGCGGCATCAACTGGCCGTTGCGCACGAGAAAGCGTTTTTTAGCGCGCGGGCTGGGCATGAGGCGGCGTTGGGCGAGGCCGATGCGCGCGAGGAGCGCATCGAGTTCGCTTGTCTTGGCGAGAATGGTGTTCGGGCCGGTTTCGATGAGCCAGCCTTCGGGCGCGCGCTCGCTGCACACCGAGCCGCCGAGTCGCGGCGACGCCTCGAACAACCGCACCTGCCGCCCTTCGAGCGCGAGGCGGTGGGCGGCTGCAAGGCCGGTGATGCCGCCTCCGATGACGGCGATGGTTTGGTTACTGCTGCTCATTGGTGAACCCGTCGAATGCCAGCGCAGCAACGCGGGTATTGCGATAAAAAACATTTCCGCTTTACACCCGCAGCATTGTTCGGTGCTCTCTCACCTCTTTTTCGTTCTCATCATGCAACCAACATTCCGCCCACATCGCAAAAAGCGCGCCCGCCAGATTGGTTTTCGCGCCCGCAAATCCACCAAGCACGGACGCAAAGTTCTCGCCAACCGCCGCCGCGTCGGACGCAAACGGCTGACCGTGGTCTGATTTTTCGTTTTGCGCGCGCGCAATTAATCAACCTGCCACAGCCAACATGCGTTTCCGCACCGAACAGCACGTCCGGCGGCAACGCGATTTCCGCAACCTGCGGGAAAAGGGCCGCCGCTTTGAATGCGGCGGCTTTGCATTTTGGTACTACAAGCGCGCGGACGAGGAAGATATTGCGGCTGATGTTTCGCCAAACATCGTGCGCCTTGCGGTGGTCGCGTCCTACGCCACGGTCGGCAACGCCGTGAAACGCGCCCGCGCCAAACGCCGTCTGCGCGAGGTTTTCAGGCGCAACCAGCAACTTGTCCCCGCCGGACATGACGTGATGCTCGTGGCAAAACGCTCGCTAAACGACACGGAATTCTCCGTTATCGAACAAAAATTTACCGATGCCTGCCGTCGCATTTTTCAAAAATAGAAACCAGCAATCAACGTGACCGAAACCGAAAACAGCAACGAAGCGCGCAACGTAGCGCAGACTGCCAAGTCTGCCCGAATTTTGCGCCCTGCGTTTTTGCGCATGCACAACGAGCAGACTTGGCAGTCTGCGCTACGCGCCGTTTTTGTCGCGCCGTTTCTATTTCTCATAAAACTCTACCAGTGGACGCTCTCCCCACTGCTGCACGCGCTGGCAGGGCCAAACGCCGGATGCCGTTTCTATCCATCGTGCTCGTGCTACGCTGCCGACGCATTGCGCATCCATGGCGTGCTGCGAGGCATGGCGCTCGCGGCATGGAGATTGTTGCGATGCAATCCTTTCAATGCAGGCGGCGTCGACTTGGTGCCATCCCCGCGCCCTCCTTCGCGCCCGCACTGCCAACGCGTCGCCTAATTTTTTAAACATTTTCAACACTTTCACCTAATGGACAAAAAAAATCTGATTATCGGCCTAGTGCTCCTCGCCGCCGCTGCGGTGGTTTATATCACCCAGCCAAGGCCCACGCCCCAGCCGCAGCCCGCCCGATCGACCGCCACCGCGCCCACAGTCGCAAGCGCGAACCAAGCCCCCGGCCCCGCCGTGAGCGCGCTGCCCGCCACCTCGCCGGGCGATGCCACGTTTTCCAGCGGCCTAGTCACTGAAACCGCCGACGCGCAAATCACCACGCTCTCCAACGACTTTATCGAGGCGCGCTTCACCAATCACGGCGGTGCCATCGTCGATGTCGCCTTTATCGCAAAACAGACCGTTCGGGGACAACCTAGGCTATTATATCCCGCCGTCTTGGGAAGTTCAGCGCCTTTTGTGTTTAACGAACAGCACATCGACCCGATTTTCGCATTCACCACCGACACGTTCACGGCGGGCAAACTCGACCGCAACGCCACCTACAAAGTCGTGTCCAGCACGTCAACCGAGATTGTTTTCAGCGCCATCGTCGAAAACGGCGCCGACCGCTTCGAAGTCAGGCGCAGGTATTCAATCGACCCCTCCGACAAGTCGCGGAAAATCGGCGACCCGTATATCATCCGCCACGAAGTCACCTTCACCAACCTCACCGACCACGCCATGCCGCTGCCCGCGTTTGCGTTCAACATCGGCACCGCCGCGCTCGTCAACGAACGCGACACCGGCCAGTTCCTGACCGCTGCGCACAACGGCGGCGGCAGAACCACCTTCCTTAACCGTTCCGAATTCGGCGGCGGCAGCGGCTTCCTTGGCATGAACCCCACCGCGCCAATCCCCTACATCAAGACGCCCGGCACCACCGTGTGGGCCGCCGTCAGTAATCAGTTTTTTACCGGCATCCTCACGCCCGACGCCCCAGGCTCCGGCATTGTCACGCACCGCGTCGAACTCCCCCCGCTCCCCGGCATGACTACGCCCTCCCTCGGCCTGTCCGTCGCGCTCAACTATGAAACGCCCGCGCTCGCGCCAAACGGCTCTACCACACTCGGCTTCGACTACTACGCAGGCCCGAAAGAATACACCCGCATCCGTCACTTCCGCCAAAATCAGGATGACGTCATGCAATACAGCGATGGCTGGTATAAGCGCATCATGCTCAGCGGATTTTTCGCGCCCCTGATGAACTCGCTCATGAATTACATGCACGGGTTTTTGGGCAACTGGGGCCTCGCCGTCATCGCCATGACGCTTCTGATCAAAATCGTCACCATCCCCTTCACGCTCGCTGCCTCGCGCTCCGGACGTCGCATGCAAAAAATCCAGCCCGAGCTCCAAGCTCTTAAGGAAAAATACAAGGACAACCCCCAAGCGCAGCAGAAAGCCACGATGGAAATTTTCAAGAAGCACAAAATCAATCCCATGAGCAGCTGCCTGCCAGCGCTCATCCCGATGCCGCTCTTTTCCGCGTTTTTCTTCATGCTGCCGAGCGCGGCGGAATTGCGCTTTCAGCCCTTTCTCTGGGCGGCCGACCTCTCCGCGCCCGACACAATCGGACACCTGCCCGTGTTCGGTGGCTTTCCCATCAACATCCTCCCCCTGCTCGCGTGCGGCGCCATGATGCTCCAAATGCGCCTTGTCCCCACGCCCACCGCCGACAACGCGCAGACCAAAATGATGAAATGGAGCCCGCTCTTCCTGCTCTTCCTATGGTATCCCTTCTCCTGCGCGCTCGCGCTCTACTCGACGGTGAACAACCTTTTCATTGTCTGCCAGCAACTCATCATCAACCGTACGCGTGACAACGACCCCGCCGACGCCGCGCCAGTGACCGCCACCGCGAACGCAGGCGATTACGTACGCACCCCCGTAGCCAGCAAAGGCGCCCGCCCCATGAAAAATGTTACCCCGAAGAAAAAGTGAGTTGCGCGCTCCGCGCCGCGAAGTAACAAATTAACACGAACCAGAAACTAGAAACTCGAAACTAGGAACTCCAACAATGGCCGGACACAGCAAATGGGCAAAGCTCAAACACTTCAAAGGCGCCGTTGACGCCAAACGCGGCAAAATCTTCTCGCGCATCTCCCGCGACCTCACCCTCGCCGCCAAAGCCGGTGGTGGCGACCCCGCCGGCAACCCCCGCCTCCGCACCATCCTCCTCAAAGCCCGCGACGCCAACATGCCCAGCGACAATATCGACCGCGCCATCAAAAAAGGCACCGGCGAACTCCCCGGCGTTTCCTACGAGGATGTCACCTACGAAGCCTACGGCCCCGGCGGCGTGGCGATGATAGTGAAAGTCACCACCGACAACAAAAACCGCGCCGCCTCCGATGTGCGCAGTGTCTTCGCCCGCTACGGCGGCAACCTCGCGGGTGCGGGCGCGGTAGCGTTTCAATTTCTCCACGCCGGCCAATTCCTCATCGGCAAAGACAAAACCACCGAGGACAAACTCATGGAACTCGCCCTCGAAGCCGGAGCCGACGACGTCCTCGCCTCCGACGAAGGCTTCGAAGTGCGCTGCCCCGTGAACGCGTTCGACAAAGTTTCCGTCGCGTTGGAGCAGGCCAAAATCAAACCCGACTCCGCCGAAATCGCCTACATTCCCACCACCCCCGTCGCCATCCCTCCCGACATCGCGGAAACCCTCGAAAAACTCCACGACGCCCTCGACGACATCGACGACGTGCAAAACGTCTTCTCAAACGAGGAGACGGCGTAACAAACAAGCGTATCAGGCAAAATTCCGTGCCGCGCTATGACCCATTAACCAAGGCGGAACGAAGCGAGCGCATGTCCCGCGTGCGAAGCTCCGACACTAAACCGGAGATGCTCGTCCGGCGGCTGATTCATGGCATGGGGTATCGCTATAGTCTTCATGCGAGAGATTTGCCCGGACATCCCGATATTGTTTTCCGCTCACGCAAAAAAGTTATTTTTGTCCACGGGTGCTTTTGGCATCAGCATGGCTGCCGGCAATACCGCCAGCCTCGCACAAGGCGGGATTTTTGGGAGGCCAAGTTGGCGAAAAATAAGGCGCGCGACATGGTCGTGCGAAGCCTGCTAAGGAAACAGGGATGGAAGCTCTTGACCGTGTGGGAGTGCCAGCTTAA
>JGI20166J26741_12182251_pt1 | contig 18240 bp, 20 predicted proteins | sample TergutCu122P5_FD_26741 | JGI IMG/M metagenome (IMG submission 26741)
TCTGCTTTTTTTGTTTATCAAAATCATGCACGCGCGACGAACAGGCACAGCGTTTCAACTGGGCATCCTTGTTCGCGCAGAATTCGTCCATGCATTGGAAATAAGTATCGTGGCATGTCGTGAAATCCCGTTGGTCGTCCGGAATCGGCGCGGCTTTTTTGGCGGAACGGGAAAGCTGAATCGCGGATCGTCCCATAGCGGACGGCTTGTCCCCCGTAGCCCGGGCGTTGGGGGACGTGCGCGATACCACCGGCATGGTCGGCGCGGCGCCCGTTCCGTGCACCGGCGCGATGGCGACGCGTGTCTGCGCGGTCTGATCGGTTGATACGGGTGCGACGGTCGCGGTCGCCCGACCGGTATCCGGGCCGGCCGTCACAGACGTGCGCGTCGAAATAATCCGATTGTCAGATGTCGATGGGGTAATCGCCGTACGCGCGATGGGTTGGACAGTTGCCGCGCGGTTTGAAATTTCACGTGTGGACGTACCGGTATCGGTCGGCGCGCCGGGTGTATCGCGCCCCGCAATCGGGGCCCGTGCCGGGCCGGATGCGGTCGATGGCGTCGTAGCCGGGACGGGTAGGGCGCGCAGGCCCTGCGCGCCGCCTGTTGATTGTGTTGCGCCACCCCGCGCATCGGACTGATTCGGTTGGGCGGCGGCCGGTGTGGCCGGCGCGGATGGTGCACCCAGCCGCGCCGCGCGGGCGGTTTCAACACCCGAATCCAGACTGGTCATGTCGTCCGCAAACGCATGCGCAAAAGCACCCGCGACCAATACGGCGGTAAAAATGAGGATAGACTTTCTCATACTCTGAATAATTAAAGCAAAAAAGAACCCGCCGCGGCAAGGGGAAAATTTGGATAATTCCCGCGGCTTTGCCGCGGGTTGCATTAAGTGTCATCCCCGGAATTTCCGCAGCGCGCCAAAGGCGCGTCCAGGAAATGTCCGGGGATCTGGTCGAAACAACCGTGAATTTAAAATCATTTGTATTGGGATTTATTTCCAGCGTTTCAGTTGCGGGACGATTTTCGACAATTCCGCGCGGGCGGCGGGCTCGCCGATTTTTTTGGCCAATTCCGTCACGCCGATTTCGATCATGTCGTTCGCGGTCGCATTCGGGTTTGTGAACGCCCCATCCCGATAACAAAAAGTGCAATAGATGCTATCCGATCCGTCCAGCTCTTTGGCGATGAATTGGCGGTGTTCGTCGTTGAACGGCAATCCGCAGCTTTGGCAACATTTAACATCGGTCATTTTTATCTCGTTTATTGTTTTTACTTCGGCCACCCTTCGCCAAAGGCTACGGGTGGCACTCAATTTTCTTAAATTTTTGCGTTGCAAAAATTAACAAAAATTGGTGGTGGGGCTAAGGAGACTTGAACTCCTACGGATTGCTCCACAGCATCCTTAGTGCTGCGCGTCTACCAGTTCCGCCATAGCCCCAATGATGACTACCCCGGATTTCCATCGGCAACAAGTTGCCGGGAAATCCGACCCTTCTGGGAAGGGTGTTTACTCTCCATACTTTTGAAATTGTTTTCCAATTTCAATTCCGTAGGTGCCCTTCTCAGAAGGGCCGGAAAGCTTGCCAGCTTGCTGGCCTAGCTTTCCGGGGTAGTCACTTTTCACAAAAATCTACAATATAAATGCTTTGTTTTCAAGTTCAATTTATGCTATCATAAGGGTGTTACAAGGAAAGGATAAGGGATGAAGAGAATTTATTTGCAGGCGATGCCTGTCGTTTGTGCGATGGTTTCCGCGCCGTTTGCCGCGTCGGCCGCAACGTATTACAACGGCGGGACGTACAATCCGTCGCAATACCAATATGTGGGCGCGACCGCGGCCCAGGCCGGGCAACAGTATGTCCAACAGGCGGCCCAGCAATACGTGCAACAGCCCGTGCAAAAATACGCGGCCGCGACGCAACAATACGCGACGACATCGACGGCCAGCATGCGGTATCAGGTACCCGCCGCGCAAACCGCGGGATACACCACAACCAACCAATATTACACCCCTGTCGTCCAGACGACGCAAAATGTGCCCTATAACGTCAAACCGGCGGTCGCGGCCGGCGGCCAGTTCGCGGATCAGATGGGATTTCATGTTTCCGCCGGAATAACGCATCAGTCGGCGGGGTACGAGGTTAACCTGAAATCGGTGGGCAGCCAGCTGAACTGGAACGATATTTCATGGAACATCTTTGACATCAACGCGGGGTACGGGTTCGATGTCGGCGGCATGGGATTGCTGGTTTCCGCGGGATTCCAATACGGGATGCAGGCATCGCCCGGCAAGATGATCGACGACGATATCACCCGGGGCGGCAATCCCGTCGCGACGGATCTGACCGATGCCGTTACCGGCGACCCCACCGGAACCACGACGTATGCCAGCCCGGCGGTATCGATCGGCAAGTCCAGCGGGGGCAACCTGATGGGGTATAACATTCAGCTGGGACTGACGGACAAATTCAAAATCGGAAATTTAAAGCTGACGCCCATGCTGGGATGGCGCAGTTTGTCGTACAAACTGACGACCCGGCAAAACAACGGCATTTCGTTGGATTATTTAGAGAGCAATAACTGCATCGTCCTGAATACCGGTGAAATGCAATGCTCGCCCCAGTTGGTGTACACGGATAATGCCGGAAATCTGGTAACGACGTCGGATGGCGGCGCCATCATCGTGCCTTATAACGACGGATACGGGCCGTATGATTTTACGGGGACCAGTCCGTACGGAAATGTGGATAACACGTATTTTTATAGCCAGCCGGGCACCAGCCATTCGTACAATGTCGCGTGGGCCGGGCCGTACCTGGCGCTTGGGATGGATTACAATATCAACGCCTATAACGACGTGAACGCGACCGTCGAATTGGGTCTGCCGGGGTATAGCGAAACGGGCGACCAGCCGTATCGTCCGGATTGGGCGCATCCGAAATCGGTCGCGGACAACGCCGGCTTTGGCAGCGCGTATCATATCGGATTGGGCGCGAACTGGCTGACCGCGATGACGGACAATATCGCGCTGTCGCTTGGGTTCACCTATGATTACTATACGGCGTCGAACGCGACGTCGACGACGTATCTGAATCAGGATTGGTTTATGAATTCGCCCTATAACCCGGCCAGCGTGTATAATTACATGCAGGCTTATCCCGGTTTGACGCAGCAAGAGATCATGGATTCGATCGGCATCACCCAGTTGTTGCAGGAATGCCCGAATTGGGTTTGCAAGACCAAGAACGACGTCAGTTCCGTTTACCATTCGTTGGGCATCCGCGTCGGCGTATCTGCGAAATTCTGACGAATTCGCTTTGCGAATTCGTCAGAATTTCGCAGAGCATAATTAATAGAGCATAGATAATAGATAATGTTAAAATTGAAAAACAAAATTTCAAACCGGAAAGTACGCATATCTATGCTCTATGCTCTATGCTCTATGCTCTGCTTTGCGCCTTTGGCGCAAAGTGTTGCGGCGCCGAATCTGACCGGCACCGTTTCGGTCGAGCAAACGGCCGACACGGCGTTCGCGGCGAAAACGAACGCGATGAATTCCGCCCGTCGTCAGGTGTTCAATAGCGTCTTGGCGCGCTATGCGGATGCCGCTGCGATCACCGGCGCGTCGACGAATTTGACGGATGCGGCGATTTTGAACATGGTGGCCACCACCTCGATCGCGAACGAAAAGACTTCGACGACCAGTTATGCCGCCGATGTGACGGCGACGCTGGATCGCGCGGCGGTCGAAAAATGGCTGCGCGACAATAATGTGCCGAATTATATGTCGGCGGCGGATGATTCCGGCCCGCGAACGACGGTGTATTTTGACGTCGCGGGGGGATTGCGCGCGTGGGTGTCGTTGAACCAGTCGCTGCGTTCGGCCGGTGTTTTGGACGATGCCGATATGAGATTGGCCAGCATTTGGGGTCGCAACGTTTCCGCCACGATCAATGGCGCGGGGCGGGGCGCGTTTGTCGCCGCGCTGAAAAACCTGGGCTGGACCGTGAACGACGACAGCGGAATATTAAAAGTAAGCAAATGATCGGGTGAGGTCGGTTTGTCCCAAACCGACCTATTCAAAGGCGGGTTTGGGACAAACCCGCCCCACCAAAAAGACAATAAATAAAAAGAGAGAAAAATGAATACCAAAAAATTCGTATTCGTGTTCGGGTTGTTATTCGCGTTTTCGATCGGATTCGCGTTTGCCGATTCGTCGGCGCAGAGCGCCGCCACGACAAGCGATGCGGTGCCCGCAACCGACACAACCGAACCCGTCGCGGTCGAAGGTTCCGACGTTACGTCCCCCGATCTGGTTGTGACCGAACCGGCGGAACCCGCCGCCGCGGCCCCGGTCCAAGTGATCGTCGTCGATCAATCCGCGGTTGAAAAACGCGCCAATGCCCACACGAATGTCGGCGGCCGGCCGGATGCCCGCGCAAGCGCGTCCGTTACCGCCGCTTTTCGCGGCGTCGCCGCCGGCGTCGCATCCACGCCGATCGCCGCCGCGGCAACCGTGCCGACGGCAACGACCGTCTTGACATCCGATTCGACACCGGCGGCCGTGGCGATGATAAAGACAACGGCCGCGGTGATCCGCGCGCCGGCGGCGGCCGCCGCGAAAACAACGCCGGCGGCGATCAAGACCGCGACAACGACAACAACGACCGCGTCGAATCTGGAATGCAATCCCGGCGAATATCCGTCCGGATCCGCATGCGTCAAATGTTCGCAAAAAAACAATCCCGGCGCGGATTGGGCCAACCCCGGCAAAGATTGCAAAATCACCGCATGCATTTCGGACGAATATTTCCTGTACGATGCGGACGGCGCGCAACCGCAATGTCTGAAAAAATGCGACATCTGGGGCGGCAAAGCGTCCAAGGCATGGAAGGTTGACGACTGGGATATCTGCGGTTCCGGCGCGGGCATCGATTGCGATGACGGATTCGTCAAAACGCGCGAACAGACGTCGTCGTCCGACGTGCAATTCTGGCACTGTATTCCAAAGGGCACGATGTCCGGATCATGCAGCAAACCGGGCAAGGTCAATATCTGCGATTTTCCGAACGGTCGGGCGAAACAGTATTGCGAAAACGGATTCTGGGGAACGTGCACCGTTACGAAATTGTGCAATACCGGCTATGTTGAATCCGCCCCCCGCCAGGTAACCGCCGTTAGTCATGGCGCGGATACCAAAACCGGCGTTTTTGACTGCGTTGCAAAATAATAAAAAATCCCGAAAAGCGGGATTTTTTATTAAATAGTAATTCGGCATTCTTTACGAATGGATCGTTCCAGAGAATATTTTTGTATGCAGTCCGGCGAAAACCTGCAGCCGGGCGGCCCGGCGCAGTTCCTTCAGCGTTTCTTTAACCGCCTCGCTTTCGGCCCAATGGGTCAGCTTTTTTCTGACATCGTCCGGTAATAAAGCGGCGAAGGTATTCGCGTTTCTTTTCCCTTTGGAAATTTTTTTGACTTCCGACATAATAAGAATCCTTAATTGTTAATCTGTTCTGTTTGGAATATATACCCTGTGCAATGGCTTTTGTCAATAATAAGTGATAAAAAATTCTTGATTTCCAACATTTTATATATAATAATACGCGCACGCTCACCAACAAGTGGGTGAACAACACAGCTATTTACCAAGTTTCTGTGCCAGTAGGGGCAAATAATATTTGCCCCTACAAATGGCCTTTTCGGCGAATGGCGAGGATTAACAGAAACGCAAGTAATTTACGATTTATGATTTACGATTTATGATTTGTTTCTATATCGGCTTGATACAAAAATGTCCGACAAAACAATAATGCTTTGTTCCACAGGCGAGCAAATCATAAATCATAAATCGTAAATCATAAATCGTAAATTGTTGCAACAGAATGGAGCAACACCATGGCATTGCCAAAATTTTCGATGAAACAACTGATGGAGGCGGGCGTTCATTTCGGACACCATACGCGCCGCTGGAACCCGCTGATGACGCCGTACGTCTATGGGGTCAAAGACAAAATCCACATTATCAACCTGAACAAAACCGCGCCGTTGCTGCATAACGCACTGGTCGCACTGGAGGCCATCGCGGCCGCCGGCGGGAAAATCTTGTTCATTTCGACCAAGCATCAGGCCAAAGACATTATCAAAGACGCCGCGGAACGCTGCGGCCAATTTTACGTCAACAACCGCTGGCTGGGCGGGATGATGACCAACTGGTCCACCGTGTCGCAATCCATCCGCCGTCTGAAAAAGATGGAGGCGGACATTGAAAACGCGGAAAAACTGGGCCTGACCAAGAAAGAAATTCTGAACATGACGCGCGAAGCGGCCAAGCTGCGCGAAGTGTTCGGCGGCATTCTGGAAATGCACGGCGTCCCCCAGGCGGCGATCATCATCGACGTCCCGCGCGAATACAACGCGGTGCGCGAAGCGAAAAACCTGGACATGCCGATCGTCGCGATTTGCGACACGAACGCGAATCCGGAACTGATCGATTATCCGGTGCCGGGCAACGACGACGCGACCCGCGCGGTTCAACTGTATTGCGATCTGTTTGTCGAGGCGATTCTGTCCGGGATTGAAAAACGTCTGGGCGGCGCGGTCAGCAAAAAGGTCACATCCGACATGACGAACACCGACGCAGATAAAATCGAAGAAGAACATATCGAAAAAGAAGCGAAAGAAAAATCGAAAAAGTCCGAATCCCGCGCCGTCCGCAAAGAGAAATTGGTTGAAAAAATCGAAGAAAAGATCGCGGAGTAATGCGGCTTTCCTGCCCCCGACAGGAGGCGGGATAGAGTTGTTTACGAGTGAAACGAGTTAACAACTCTTGGGCGGAGGAAAGCGAGAGATACAAAGAAAAAGGACAAATAATGTCAAACTATACGATGCAACCGCGGGGGGGGGAACTTAGAACAAAAGACGGGCAATTATTCTTGGTTCAGTTTTGGGGTGTGGGCGACTATGGATCCATGATTTACGAATGCTATGATCCGGACGAATATAAAGACAAGCCGAACTTTGTCGGATATATGGGTATTCATCCAAAGCTGGGAATGACCAGAAGCCCGGTCAAAAGTCCGGCGAAGGTCGCGCAGAGAATGAAAGCCAGGGATTTTGCGCTAAGCAGAGAGAAATACGCCTGATATTTCGCAAAAGTAAAAAATAATTGATGGGAAAACAACAAAAACGTTTGCCGCCGTACCTTCTTTATAACGGCGTAAAGTTAAAAGTGGAATACGACGTGAACGGGAATATCCGCGCGTTCCGGTATCGGGTGAATCCCGCGACCATGGAAATTTGGATGGACGCCAGCGGCGACGGCGAAAGCACGTTTGAAATTTTCGGTATGGAAATTCCTGTGCGGGGCGAAAAAGAGATGCATGGCATTATCGACAGCCTGTTGGAACGGCAAAAGGCGCGCCGCGGCGATGACGACCCCAATCATGTCATCGGTCGGGCGACGCAACAAAGACGAAGGTACAAATAAAACAAACGGGGGAAGAGTGAGGGATGCAAATTTAAGGGGCTGGGGCAATGAAAGGCAAAAAGTTAAACACGTCGGCAATATCTTGGTATACCAAACCTTTGTATACGCTGGATGTGGGTGGAATAAAGTATCCGGTTTCCCATGTGATCGATCGTGGTGAGACGATAGGTATCGCGGCCCAATTAAACGCAGACGATCCGAATGCAAAGACAAGGATATTTACGTTCCCGTTTCGGGGCGATCCGGATGCGGCATTGTTACGGAAACATTTGCGGGAACGTACGGTCGTAAATGGAAAATAATTAAACAAGGGAGCACACAATGGCAACGATTACAGCGGCATTGATTCAGGAACTGCGCGAAAAAACATCCGCGGGCATGATGGATTGCAAAACGGCATTGACCGAAAATAACGGCGATATTCAGGCGGCGGCCGATTGGCTGCGCCAAAAAGGCATCGTCAAGGCCGCGAAAAAGGCCGACCGGGTCGCAGCGGCGGGACTAGTCGCGCCGGCAACCTCGGCGGACGGCACATTCGGCGTCTTGGTCGAAGTCAACGCGGAAACGGACTTTGTGGCCAAAAATGACAAGTTCCAAAAACTGGTCGGCGACGTCGTCAAGAAAGCGTTAGAAGTATGCGGCGACCCGTCGGCGCAAGGCGCCGCCGCGGCATGTTTCGAAAAAACCGTTGCCGCCATGAAGGACGAGGTTGCAAACCTGATTGCGACCATCGGCGAAAACATGAACATTCGCCGCATCGCGTCCGTTACCGGCGATTCCGTTTATACCTATACGCACAACGCGCTGGTCCCCGGAATGGGACAAATCGGCGTGATCGTGGCGCTGAACGGCGATATCGCGCGCGCCGCGGAAATCGGACCGAAAATCGCGATGCACGTCGCGGCGTCAAAACCGGAATTCGCGACGATCGCCCAGGTTGATCCGGCGGCCGTCGAACGCGAAAAGAAAATATTCATAGATAGCGGCGCGACGGCGGGCAAACCGGCGCCAGTCGTGGAAAAAATGGTCGACGGCCGCGTTCACAAATACTATGCCGAATCGGTGTTAGAGGAACAGCCGTTCGTCATGGATCCGGGCAAAAGCGTCAAAGCCGTGCTGAACGAGGCGGGCGTCCGTCTCGCCGGGTTCGCGTATTTCCTATTGGGCGAAGGCATCGAAAAACGGTGCGACAACCTGGCCGACGAAGTCAGCAAGATGCTGAACAACTAAAAAAATCCCGCAAATGCGGGATTTTTTATCTTATTCTGTTTTATCAAACATCACTTTGACTACCCCGGAATTTCTAAACTCGCTGACGCTCGTTAAGAAATTCCGACCCTTATGAGAAGGGTAATTTGTATTCTGGAATTATTCCAGAGAGCAATGCCCTTCTTATAAGGGCCGGAAAGCTGGAAGCGAAGCGACCTTAGCTTTCCGGGGTAGTCACCCGACTATGATAAAGTGACGTTTCGTCATACAGAGTGTTTTATTTTCCGGTATTTGGATTGTCATTTGTATTATACAAGATAAAGGCGATGTTCCGGTCCATCATGATCGCCATTTGATTTTTCAGGTTTTCGATTTCTTTGGAATCGTTCGATGTCTGTTGCACGGACATTCCGGCTTCGTTCATTGGGCGGACGCTGATCTGCGGCGCGTTGCCGTTACCCAACAAATTTCGCAGGGTCATCTGCATATGGTTTTCCAGAACGCCGATTCTGTTCGAATACACGGTCAGCGTATCCATCATTTTCGTGTATTGTTCCGGTTCCATGTTTTTTTCCAAAAAAGCCAGTTTTTCGGCATCCGACCAGTTTTTATCGGGCGTTTTGGCCGACGTGTTTTTGTCCGATGTCGTATTCTGCGTTGTCGCGCATCCGGCCAGCGCCAGAATCAGCATCATCAACAGGTATTTATTTTGTACAAAGTTTTTGACGGATTGTTTCATTTCGCACTCCTTTGACTCATAGGATACAAACCAATTATCATCCTAATATCATAAAATGTCAATATTTTTGTAATATTATTGACAGTATTTAAAATATGTGTTATATATTTGTTCATGAATTCGCCTATCAGAAAGATATTTATAAACAAACGGGTTGTCAAATTTGGCCGCGGCGTCGCGGCGCACTTGCCGCGCGCGGTCGAAAAATGGGTGCAATTCAAGTACTGCCAATTAAAATATACGAAACAGTTTAACCAGGCGGGATATTCCATTCGGCATCGACGGGGGGAATTGGGCGTATCCGGTCACGGCATGACCATCGCCGGGCCCAATAGCCAAACATTGCATATTGTGAACGAGGTCTGGTTTGACCGCGTCTATGATTTCAAAGATTTCAAAATGGCCGGTACGCCGCATATCGTGATCGACATCGGATTTAACATCGGGGTTACCGGAATTTTGCACGCCCAGGATGATGACGTTGTGGAAATTTACGCGTACGAACCGTTCCCGACTACGTTCGAATGGGCCCGGCGAAATATCGAATCAAACCCGATCGCCAAAAGCAAAATCAAGGCGTTCAACTTTGGCTTATCCGATCACAATGCTGACGAAGTTATTCTGCCCTATGATTCGGATTTGATGGGGAATCAGTCGACGATCGCAAAGCGGCAGATTGAAAATTTCGGGTATTCGAAACAATACGAGCCCGTGCAACTGCGCCGCGCGTCCGAGGTATTGCGCCCGATTTTCGACGCATGCCGAACCGCCGTCGTCATAAAGATCGATTGCGAGGGCGAAGAACACAAAATATTGCCTGATTTGGCCGAGGCGGGTCTGTTGGGGCGGGTTTCCGCGATAATCATGGAATATCACGATTATACTTTCCTGCCGTTGATCAAAATATTAGAGGAAAACGGATTTGCCACGCAAAGAACCTTTAATTCTTATAAAGACAGTACCGGCATGATACGGGCGTACAAACGGCCCGTCAATCAGCAGTAACGATCAAGCAAAGGATGACCAAATGAAATATGGATACCAGAACGATTTCGGTCCCAAGAATTTTGAATTCACCGACCGGGATTTTCATGACGCGGCGTTGAAGAACTTTATCAAGAAAATGAACACATTGTTGGTTTTTCCATACAATGCGAAATTTTCGACCGCCTCTGCCATCCTGTTGCTGCGTTGGGCGAACAAAACGATGGGCAAAGAACTTTCTTATACGGACGCCATGCAGTACGTGGACGCGCTGGTCAAGACGGAGGGTTACGGGTCGGCGAATCTGACGATCCAGGAAATCCGTTGCCGAATCGATACCCATGACAAGGAAACCGGCGGCGCCATGTTGTCCGTATTGGACGCGTTCATCGCCGTCAAGAACGCGACGTACCAATTCCGCGCAGTCAATGCTTGCGTTCAGTGCTTTGTGGGAAAAAGTTGCCCGAATTACAAATCGCGCTGAATTTCACTAACACGAATTTATGCCCATGGCTGAAAAACAAAAACTGCTTCAAGATTTTATGAATCGCGCCGTTCAGACGCTGTTTCATGAAACGTATGAAATAGAGCTGCAATTCTATCTGACCGAACGATGCGATCTGGCATGTCGGGGATGCTATATGAACGCGTCGCCCGCCGCCGCGCCGGATCAGTTGCCGGCGGAACATGTTTTGCAAATCTTAAAGGCTTTTGGGAAACTAGATGGGTTTAACAATACCGTGGCGTTCACCGGGGGCGAAGCGCGTTTGATCGGGACCGGCAAGCTGGGCGGCATTTTGCAGTCGACCCTGGATATGGGCGTTGCGGCGGAGTTAAAGACCAACATGGCATGGGTTCCGAATCCAAAAAAGTCGGGCGAGATGTTTGACATGCTATCGAATCTAAAGGTTCCATGGAGTATCCATATCACCACCGAAGCGGAATTTACAAACTATATCAGAAAATTGGTGACGGAAAACCCGGGCGCCACCAAAGAAGAAATCATCAAAAAATGCGACGCGGAATACCCGCCGGCACCGATGCTGACACTGGCCGGATCCGTTGATAACCTGATCCATCCGGCCAAATCCGCGGAATGGTTTGCAACCCTTGCGAAAAGGATTGCGACCGATGAAAAACTGCGCAACAATATGAATCTGGGCGTATCGGTATTCAATGACTCGTTCGATTGGTTTTTGGATACGGTGATCAAAAACCCGGAATTGGGTTGCCGCGATTTTAACCGGCGCGGAAACAGGTTCGGTTTCAGCATAGACGGATACAAAATCGTCGGGCTTCGGGACAAATTTCTCAATCCGAAAGATCCGGAAGACCCCGAAGATATGTGGCGGGTTGTATTTAATGGCGGTAAAAAGGGGATCGGCCGCCTGGTGTTGTATTTTTATCCGGATCAGACGGTCGGGTTTGAAACGCACGGCCTGCATAGCGTCGCGCGCGTTCCATACCTGACCAGAAACGGCAAAGTAAAAGATTGGAATACCATGGCCAACGACATGCTGATCCAACTGATGAACGACTATATGGCCGCGGTGAAATAATTTCTTGCGCAGTCGGGTTTTCCGGGTTAAAGTAATTCTATGATCAAAGTATTCGGATTCTTTTATTATTCCACCTACGGCCGCCGGCCGTATTAACTTCCATTGCCTTTTTAGGCAAAAAATTTTATAGACGACTACCCCGGAAATCTTAAATTCGCGCGTTCCGTGCTCATTAACGATTTCCGACCCTTCTGGGAAGGGTATTTGCTCTCTGGAATAATTCCAGTAGGGGCAAATATCATTTGCCCTTAATTGTGCCCTTCCCAGAAGGGCCGGCGTATGAGTCGGCGAGACGCGAGCATAGCGAGCGGACGAGCCATACGAATGGTGAGCCGAAGGCGAACTAATCCCGAAATCTTTGATTTCGTGGATTTCCGGGGTAGTCATAATATTTGATAAATTATCAATTTTTTGATATCATGAACACAAAAGGAAAATTAAGATGAAAAACGAATTTCTACACGAACTGGAATCGCGCGGGTTGATTTATCAGGCGTCCGACCTGGATGGGCTGAACGCCGCGCTGAATGCCGGGCCCGTGACGGCTTATCTTGGCATGGATCCGACGGCGGATTCCATTCATGTCGGCCATCTGGTGCCGGCGATGATTATCCGTTGGTTCCAAAAATACGGGAACAAACCCATCATGCTGGTCGGCGGCGCGACCGGGCGCATCGGCGATCCGTCTGATCGGAATTCCGACCGGCCCATGCTGACGGACAAACAAATCAAAGCGAATTCTGCCGGGCTGCGCCAATGCTATGAACAATTTATCAAATTCGGCGACGGGCCCACCGACGCGATCATGGTCGATAATTACGATTGGCATAAAAAATACAGCCATATCGATTTCCTGCGCGATTTCGGCACGTCGTTCACAATTCCGCAAATGCTGGCGATGGAGAGCGTGAAAAAGCGTCTGGCCAGCGGCGAGATGTCGTTTCTGGAATTCAATTACATGCCGTTACAGGCGGTGGATTTCCTGAATTTAATGGATCAATACAACTGCACGATGCAGCTGTGCGGCGCCGATCAGTGGGGCAATTCCGTCGCGGGCATCAGCCTGATCCGGCGGAAACGCGCGCGCGAGGCCTTTGTGTTATCGTGTCCGCTGATCACGGATTCGAACGGCGCAAAGATCGGAAAATCCGCGGGAAACGCGGTATGGGTGCGCGCCGACCGGACGTCGCCGTACGATTATTATCAGTATTTCCGCAATGTGATGGACGGCGATGTGGAACGGTTTTTGAAAATATACACCGAACTGCCGCTGGATGAAATCGCCCGTCTGGGCAAATTGCGCGATTCCGAAATCAACGATGCGAAAAAGGTTTTGGCGTACGAGGCGACGAAAATCGCGCATGGCGCGGCGGCGGCGAAATCCGCCGCGGACGCGGCATCCGCCATGTTCGCCGGCGGTGCCAACGACGCGGCGGTGCCGACAATAGAAATGCCCGCAAACCGGGAACCAGTCAGCATCATAGATTTTGCAATGTGGTCTAAACTATTTCCGTCTAAATCCGAATTACATCGTACCATAGAGCAGGGCGGGCTGAAAATAGATGGGAAAAAAGTGGAAAGTTCTCTGGATGAGATAGAACTAAAATCCGGCGATTCCGTCATGCTGCAAAAGGGTAAGAAAACGTTTTTGAAAGTTATTGTGAAATAAAATATAAACAAAAAATGCAAAGCATTTTTTGTCATTCCCGCGCCCCGGGGCCCCCGCGCAATCGCAGATTGCGTGGGGTGGGTTGCGGGAATGACAAAATTTTGCAAGGCAAAATTTTGTTAAAACAATATGATGAAAAAACATTATTTGCTATTTGCTGTTTTGTTTGGGGCGCAATTATGCGCCCCTACGATCGCGGCGTGGGCCGCGACGTCGTCCGATCTGGCCGCGGTTCAGGCGCAGTTGAAACGGGTAGAGCAACAAAATAAAACGGCCGAGGCGAACGTTAAAAAATCCGACGCGACGGTTGAAAAAACGAAGCAGGATCTGGTGTCCGCGGCGGGCAAGGTGGATAAGTTAGAGGTGCAGCGCAGCGTACTAACCGACAAAATCGCGGAACTGGAAAAACGGCGCGCGCAACTGGCCGCGTCGATCAATGCGAATCGGGATCGGATGGCGAATGCGGCGGCCGGACTTTTGGTCATCTCATCCAATCCGACCTTTGCCACGTCGGATGCGAAACAATACGTGTTGACCTCTGCGCTATTGACCGGCGTGTCGGCGGAATTCGATTCGGAAATGAAAACGGCGGCCGCGCAGATCGAAGAATTGGGTCAGGTTCAGGAACAGAAAAAAGCCGAACAGGAAAAATTGGCCGGCACGCTGAAAAAATACGGCGCGGAAAAAGAGGCGTTGGATAAATTATTGCGGTCGCGCACGGCCCAGAATGAAAAGTTACGGTCGCAACAATACGCGCTGGCGGCCCAGATGCGCGAATTATCCGCGCGGGCGAAAAATCTGTCTGAATTGATGGCCGGCGTGGGCAGCAGCGAATTGTCGGCGGACACGTCTTTCAGCGCGCGGCGGTTGAACGCGCCGGTATCGGGGCGACTGGTCGCGGCGTTCGGGGATAAATCCGCGCTTGGCCTGATTTCCGACGGGTGGAGCATTAAAACGCGGCCGTCGGCATTGGTGACCGCGCCGGCGGACGGCGTCGTGAAATTCGCGGATAGTTTCAAGGGATATTCGCGCGTCCTGATCCTATCGCATAAAAACGGGTATAATTCCGTGATGGCGGGATTGGCGGAAACGAACGTGGTATTGGGTCAAGAGGTTTTGGCGGGCGAACCGGTCGGCCGCATGGGGGACGCCGGAAAATCGGGGGATCGCCCGGAAATGTATCTGGAAGTGCGCCGCGGCAAGGGTGCGGTCGACCCCGCGCGTTTATTCTTTGAGCCGGATTAGCGCAATTATTTGCGACGATACTGTTTTAACAGATGGACGATTTCGCCCTGGGTGCGGAACATTTTTTCATAGAAAAAATTGTTGTAAAAATCAATATCTGTCGCTTTTTTATCCAACGCGTCGATATATTCTTTCTTGTCCGCCTTATGATTCAACACGATCGGCGTATATCCGTTTTGCAGCAGCATCCAGTTCATGACCAGCCGCGCGACCCGTTTGTTGTAATTGTCGAACGGTTGCAATTTTATAATTCGGTAATGCAGTTCAAACGCCGCCTTCATCGGCGAAGAAAGTTCCAGTTCGTTGCAAAGAACTTTGAATTTGTCGGGAATCTTGCGCCAATCCGGCGGCGTGATATTTATGTCCATCCATTTCGATTGGGTTCTGAATTGTCCGCCGTCGTCGCGGTCTTTGGCGCAGACGATTTGATGAATCGTTTTGATTGATTCGGGCACGATGGTGTTTTTCACATTGTCCGTAACGTAATCGAACGCCGTTTGCTGATTGCGCATATTGATGTTGCTTATCGGCTCGTACAGGGGATGATCTTTTGGAAAATCCGGGTACAATATCTGGGATTCTTTGGGAATATTCAGTTTGATGTACGACAAATATTCGCATTTCCCATTCAAATAGGGATTGGTGGAAACCAGTTCCGCGATTTCTTTGTTTGTGATTTTGATCTGTTCGGTAATTTTCATAGTAGTGGTATTATAGAGTAAAATATGTATTTGTCAAGACTTTTGATTATCCGGGAAATCGTCGGGCGGGGCGTGTTCACCGAACGCGCCGAAAAAGGTAGGGCGCGCACACCGTGCGCGCCGGTCATTGACGGTGGTTTTGGTAAAACCGCCCTACCTATCCGGCCCCGTAGGGGCGGCTCGCGAGCCGCCCCTACAACGTTCGGAATTTGAAATAAATTTCGGAACAAAAAAACAGTCGTAGGGGCGCGTAATCGCGCCCTTTTTTATCGGGGCGCAAATATGCGCCCCTACATAATATTGGTGTTGTATATAACCCCATTTAACCCGGGGGATTTTTCAAATATTTCATAAAATCGTCGATGTCGGCGCCGGTCGCGGCCAGAATTTTTGAAATGCTCTGCATCGATGGCCAGCGTTCCTGACCGTACTGCGACCAACGCTTGCTGCGATTGAATGTGGTCGGATCCAGATGCGCCGACCGCGCCAATCCCGAACAGGACATTTTGTGGTCATGCGCGAATGATTCGATGGCTCCCCAGATATCGTTGTGTGTCATTTCCTCTCTCCCTTTTATTGTTATCATTATATCCTAAAATACCCTTAATTCCTAGGATAATTTTCTAATAATAAAAGAATATTTTTGTGAAATCAATAAAAGTTATAGGAAGGTATTCATAAAAAACGCGCCCATGGGCGCGTTTTTTATGAGAGCATAGATAATAGAGCATAGAGCATAGACGATGTGTTGCGTGTTCCGCGCAACAATCCTATTTTTATTATTCGCGAATATTGAAAACCTGTTTGTCGGCGCCCCGGGCCCCGCGGCCGAGGAACGCAGGCCGTGGGTGGGCAAGCCGACACAATATCTATGCTCTATTATCTCTGCTCTATGCTCTGATAAAAAATGCCGCATTCGCGGCATTTTTTATCTTGTCGCCAGAATGGCCAGTGTCGGCAACACGATGCCCAACGTGGTTAACGCCAACAACGCGCCGTTGCTCGCGGGCGCGCCGTATCCGTACCCATAGCCGCCGCCATAACCGTATCCGTACCCGTATGAAACCCGCGGCCCGGGATAATACATGGGTTGATAAACCACCTGGGGGCGATAGGCATAGCGCGGCGCATATTGCGGCCGATAACCCATCGGCGGCATCGGGCGGACGTATCCGCGTTGCATCATCGGGCCGTTGGAAACAACGACCGGCATGGCGACGGCGGCCGCACCGAATGAAAAGATCAGGGCGCATGCAATAATCAACTTCTTCATTTCAAACTCCTTTGGTTTGTTTATGTTAAAATTATAGGTCTAAAAACCGAAAGATTCAAGGAATATTATAAGAATGTATTACCACTATCCCGTCTGCTCGCCTGACGGTTTGCATCCACCCCTTCGCTAAAGCGAAGGGGTGCCGAGCCCGAGGGTCCCGCGGCCGAGGAACGCAGGCCGTGGGCGCGAGGCGAATGCGAGGCGGGTAGTGGTAATGCGGTTATTATTCAACTTTTCTCTTGCCATAATCGTTGGAAAGATGCTATATTCTGCGACGTAAAAGGGATTTATTAGTATGAAAAAAATTTTCAAGAATTTATTGATTGTGTGCTCTGTGCTCTGTGCTCTGTTATCTTTGTCGGCGCGGCCGACATATGCGGACGACGATGCGCCCAAAGAGCCGATCAAGCATCTGACCGATGCCCAGATTTACAACGAATTGAAAAAATTCGCGGTCGTGTTCGAAGACGTGCGTGAGGGATACGTCGAAGAAGTCGACGAGAAAAAATTGTTAGAGGCCGCGATGAACGGCATGCTGACGTCGCTGGATCCGCATTCGGCATACCTGAACGCGGACGATATGAAGGATTTTAACGACAAGTCGACGGGGGAATTCGGCGGGCTGGGCATTCAGATCACGGCGGACAAGGGACTGATCCGCGTGATTTCGCCGATCGACGACACGCCGGCGGCGCGGGCCGGGATCAAGGCCGGCGACTATATCACGCATATCGACGGGGAACAGGTCGGGGGTCTGACGCTGAACCAGGCGGTGAAAAAAATGAAGGGCCGGCCGGGGACAAAGGTGACGCTGACCATTCTGCAATCGGGCAAAGATCCGCGCACGATCACGTTGCGCCGCGCGATCGTCAAAGTCAATTCGATCAAGTCAGAGGTCAAGGACGACAATATCGGATACATCCGGATTTCCGATTTCGGCGCGACCACCTCGCGCGAACTGAACGACGCCATCCGGGCGTTGGAAAAGAAAAAAGTGACCGCGTACGTTTTGGATGTGCGCAATAATCCGGGCGGATATCTGACCGCGGCGATCGACGTGTCGGACGCGTTTTTGGACGGCGGCGACATCGTTTCCACCCGCGGCCGGGACAAGGCCGATATCGAAATCGCGCGCGCCAAATCGGGCGATCTGACGGGCGGGAAACCGTTGGTCGTATTGGTCAATCATGGTTCCGCGTCGGCGTCGGAAATCGTCGCGGGCGCGTTGCAGGATAACAACCGCGCGATCGTTGTCGGAACGCAAACTTTTGGCAAGGGCAGCGTGCAACAGCAACAACCCCTGGGCGACGGCACGGCGATCCATCTGACCGTGGCGCGGTACTATACCCCGTCGGGCAAATCGATCCAG
>JGI20166J26741_12184473_pt1 | contig 18203 bp, 9 predicted proteins | sample TergutCu122P5_FD_26741 | JGI IMG/M metagenome (IMG submission 26741)
ATGGGTACCGGGTCTTTCCCGGGGGTAAGGTGCTGCCGGGGTGTGACGCTGACCCCTCACCCCCTTCTAGTGCAGAGGTCTAAAACAGAGTAGAGCTATACCTCTACTCTCCTTATGGGCCTTCGTGGCCTGTGAAAGGGTGAAACCTAAAGCAGGAACATTTAACAGTAACCTGTGTGAGGTTTGCAGTTCTCACAGCACTGTTACTAAAGTTTCCAGCCTTATGGGATCTGACACTGTGTGTTTTGGATCAGTAGTTCCCCCCGTTTCGACGAATCATAGCCCGTATATCGTGACGGTCAAGACTACAAAAAGAGTACTTTCTCAGATTGTTTGAACATGAAGACAGAGGCACTAAGATCCTTCGAAACGTCACATTAATACAATATATAAGTCCTGTTAATGCTAGGCCAGAGAACATGAAAACAAATAAATACACATTCATAAGTACAAACCAAGAAAAGGACCAAGTTTTATATTTAATACCTTGAGAACTGTGCAACTGTTTTAATTTGGAAACTATTGTTTGAATATAACTGCAAAAACAAATGCAGCTGGCAAGTAAAACTGCAATTCAAATGTATTAGTATGTAATTTTAACCGACAACTCTTCTTGGACACTTCCCATCTGCTCACTTAACTTACGTGACTTCTACCCGCCATGAACAACATGCTTGTTGCATGTTAACATATGTCTGCAGTCAGATGGAAAACATTGCCAGCAGTGAGTAAAAACCTAATATTAACTGCAATACATGAAAAAATGTGTGGATCCTGACTCATGACAAGTTTGATTATCAGCAAGCTGTGCACTGCCTAAAATCATGTGACATGCTCTGAGTGAAGGGTGATGAAAGTTGGCATGTAAATAATGTAATTTTACTGCATTTTAACTAAATATAAAACTTGTTTAGTGCTTGCCATGACTTTGTGTGTTATACTCACAGAAGCGCAAGCTAGAATGCCAAAAAATCCAACCTTCTCCACTAGTCTTTCAACGAACAGCTTCACTCGGTCCAAATGTGTCTGCAAATGCAAAATTCCGCATCATAATATCTTCATCTACTATAATGAAACCAAGGACATTCCTCCATTCTTAAAAAAGTTATAACTATGTATAAACACACCATTGATTCGGGATTGTTTCTCTTGCGCTGGAGCTCCTCAAATTCCTTGAGGTCATCTTCATCATTAGGGTCATAACCAGAGAGTCTAGATGCTCTAGCCATGAAGTACGGGGGCAATTCCCCTAAAGCTGTGCCTGCACCCCACATCATTGCTTCTATTCTCACCTTTGACATGATATTCCAGATGCTTGCCTCCCATTTTGGATCTACGGTATCCGCACAGACTATTCTGTAAGACGTGAGATGTTGTAGTCTCAATTTAAAAAAAAACAATAAAACACGTACAGGAAATACTAAATTTCATCATATAGGTCATCATTTTATCTGACAACCACTGGTTCCCACTTTCTGTTGGTTCATTTATTATATTAGCATTGCCCACATGCATGGTAGAACAGCAGCAGGATGTGATAAATGGTATGTCATTATGGATGTGTATCTTCACTAATTACTCAACTGTAGTATTTGACAAAAAAAATTAATCTGACTATTTGTTATGAAAGGATTTTCTTTATCATGGACTGTCATTGTAATAAGCATTTATTGTATTTACACGCATGATTAAAACAAATAATAATCCAAAGGTATGGTAGTTTTTAAATAATGACATGAAATTGATATAGGCCACGATTAGAAAAATGATGTAACAACAGTATGTAGAGAGAAGAATCCAACTAGATGCTACTCAATGGTTTATTGAACTTATAATTTGCTCAACATGTTTCGGGCACTATTGTGCCCATCATCAGGAGCTCGAGACTATACAGAAGGTTTTAGCACGTGGCACATGACACCTTGTTTAAGGCTGGTCGCTGGTCTGGTGTGGGGCTGCAGGATGTGCGTCCAGGATGAGTCGAGCTACATCCCTCATCCCGGACGCACATCCTGCAGCCCCACACCACACCAGTGACCACCCTTAAATAAGGTGTCATGTGCCACATGCTAAAACCTTTTGTATAGTCTCAAGTTCCTGATAATGGGCTTAATATTGCCCGAAACATGTTGAGCAAATTATAAGTTCAATAAACCATTGAGTAGCATCTAGTTGGCTTCTTCTCCATACATATTATCGACGATGCACGATCAACCACTCATAAAATTAATGTGACAACATTATTTCCTTAGTAGTGGCATGACCTTGCCCTTCTGTTTTTACAGAAGTATTGATATTAATAAAAAAAGTTCACCCTAGAACAGGCCATGAAGGCACAGAGGGGGACTAGAGGTATAGCTCTACTCTTTCTTTAACCTCGGCGCTAGATAGGGGTGGGTGGTCAACACCACACCCCGGCCGCTTTACTCTGAGGAACTTCCCATTACCCATTGTACAGGAGGCTGGATGGGCCCCAGGGCAGGTCTGGACAGGTGCGGAAAATCTCGCCCCCACCGGGATTTGATCCCCGGACCATCCAGCCCGTAGCGAGTCGCTATACCGACTGAGTTTTCCCGGCCCACACTCATATTAATATTTGTTATATTTATTTTCCACGTCCTCCATGTGGATCCTCATGCCTGGTGATGGCTCTGTGAAACAAGGTGAAACATGTAGCATGTTTCAGACACTGAAAAGGTACTGTCTAATAAATAACAGTTGTGACTGATGGTCTATTGTTTCATTTGTCTTTAGTAACATGCATTAATTATATACAGAGTAATACAGAAGAATCGAAATTAAACTCACTCGTCTGGATACGGGGGTTCAGGGAAATTCAGACCACCACACTCATAGGCAGCCAGCGTCACTGAGGCAATGTGAGGCCCGAGGTAGAGTAGAAATGTGTGCAGTCCTGTTCCAAGACCAACTGAAGACAGCACACCCAAACCTAACCAGTACAAGCACCATATTGTTTGCTTACGGACAGAGTCCCAGTACTGCAACAAGTAAAAGTTTTCTTTCACTACATGTTTTGGTACGGCCAGTGATCAAAATACAGACAGCAACATGATTAAAATAACTTGAACAAACTTGCAAGATTTGAGGTTCTCACAGCAGTGTTGCTGAAGATTTCAAAGTCCTGTGGGATTTGACGTTCTTTTGCTGGGCAAATAGTTCCCAGTGCTTCAAGGGCCCAACAATCCTTTGAAACATCAGGAACTACCCACCTGATGACACAATGTCACATCATAATAGCCCAGAATACTTTGCAACACAACCATGAGAACCTCAAATCTTACAACATGTAGTGATGAAGAATGACTGTTTTACATAGAACACAACAGCATTCCACAACTTACATTAAAACAATTTGCTTTTCATCGGATAAAGACATTACATCCACAGTTCTACAACTTCACCATTTGAACTCATCTTCAGAAAACTTACATGTTGATGGGGCCCACCTACATGAACCAACACAGAACAAACTACGGTGACTAGAAGAATAAAGCCAAGAGCCAAGCGATAGTGCAACAGTCTGCAACAAAGGATGTAAAGACATATGAAATAAATTCACACTGTATTGTTTTCTAAAATTAATTTTAGAAATCAAAATTATTACTTGACCGAATGGCAAAAGTTTTTCACACCTGAAAAAAAATACAGTTCTGAGTATACTTGTGGGCTGGAACAAGCAGGATTTGATGAATATTGTAAACACCTATGGATGGTAAATAAAATCACAACAGACATACTAGTGAACCACAAAGAAATAATAGAAGAATAACAGGAAGAGGAGGAGGAGGAGAAAGATGAAGATGGAAAGCATGCTGTTTCAACATGCATGTTGCACCCTGACACATAGTTCTGATTTAACAAAATGGGAAAGTTGTTTAATTATATGATTATCAGTAACAATCTTAATTCTTATATGACTTTAGTCTTCTGGCAAAAATTTGTAAAAATTACAATTTTACTTTTTTTGATGTGCAATCACAAAAATTTATCCTCACTGTTTGTCACAAAACTCTTTATGGACCATACATCACAAACAAGAACTCACTTGATTCCATATATGTAGAGATCTAAGAGTAGTTCACGTATAAAGTAATTTAGAGTTTTAATTGGCTGTCTCCATAAAACAAGTGCTTCACGTTCTGCCTTTTCATTCACTTGAGCAGTATTAACTTCTGCCTTGGATGTCAGAGTGTTACCATTTTTATGTCCAGATGATGTCATCCCTTCACCTTTTCGCTTCACAGCAGAATTAGCAACTCGGTGCACAGACATACTGACACCCAGTCTCTGTAACTAAACAAATATAAGCGTCAGTTTACATGAATTAAGGTGTCAGACAACAAACCTAAGAAAACTGTTCTCATATATTCAGAGTCCAACTGACAGCTTAATATGTTTTTATTGTACATATAAAATCGGCAGGAACATCAAGTTATAAGCACACTGATATTTCATTTCCCTATATTTTGAGATAAAGAGGTCAGCAACATTTTTTTCTCACTTTCCTTTAGTCAGTCACACACACACAGCCTCGAGCCTAACCACAGACACTGAAAGTAGAATATGAGGTGAGCAACTATGCAGACTACAAAAAGCAAACAGACACACTTTAAACCTACATAGCTTTCACAGTCTTCATAAATCAAGTGTTTCTACAAGCTGTTCACATAAAAAAAGGGTAAGGATGAAACTTTCTCTGCATCCACCGTGAAGGAATATGGGGGAGTGAAGTTATGGCTCCTTTTATTAACCTCAACATTGGGCACAGGTGAGTGGTCAGCTTCACGCTATGGCCGCTATACCCCAGGAAAAAACCACAGGAGGCTTGGTGGGTCCCAGAGCAAGCCTGGGAACTGAAGAAGACAGAAATGTCTTGCCCATGCCTGGAATCAAACAATTCATCTGTCCAGCCCACACGCTAGTCATTGTAGTGATTATGCTCCCCTGGCTCCAATAAAACAAAGACAAAAGAATAACTTTTAGGAACATCTTGTTCAACAATCCTTCAAATGCAACCACCAACTGCCTTTGATTAAAAAAAAATGTGAACAGATAATGTTTAATAAAACAATGTCCACATATGTTTCCATCAAGTTTACATGTTCATTAGGTAAACATCACTTACTATCTTCCCTGCAATTAACAATTTCTGAGAAACTCTATGCCATTAAAATTCTGTGCTCATCACCATAACAATTATTAATGATAATAATGCTTCAGACATTTACAGATACCAATCATATACATTTTTTTAAGAGATTTATTGCACAGACAGTATATACAGTGTGTACAAGGATAAATAATTAACCAATTTGAATAAATATTTACACTATGGCACAAGTGTAACTGAAGAACATGTATATGAATATAGATGCAAATAATGGCAGTGAAAAACAATCATATACATATTTTATATCATGTACGTGTTATTTATTTGACTGACTGACTGAGAAAAATAAAATAAAGTTCACACAGTGCAATTTTCTTAATAACATGTCTGCCAGTATTCCAGTGATTATCCTCTCAGTTATTATTCTGTTTAGAGTCATAAATTTGTTTCAGCATATTTGAGGAATGTGCTGCTTCCATCTTCATGGTAACTGAATTTTTTTCACCTGGAAACTGAAGTGACTGGAAGTAGGAAATAGGTCACTTATACAGCAAGGTTGCAAGGACTGTGACCAATCAGAGCTGTATAAAGGGAAGAGGGGATTAGATCTTGTAGGCAGCTAACAGAAACTGAGAGACTGAAGTGAGAAAACCAAATTCAGCCACCCTGATGACAGAGCAGCACATTCCTCTGAAACATCAGCACAAATTATAATTCTACACGGTGTAATAAGCCAGAAGACTGTCATTTCAATAACACCTGCTGTAAAAGCCTAAAAACTTATACATGTGTGCCAGCACTCCAATAAAACATGTAAAAGCAGCATATCATAGACCAGCAGGTGTGCAGATTTTAACAAATTTACTGGTATGTGTACCATATTAAACGGTACTGAGGTGAAATATCCACCTCCCTTTACCAGTTTATAACTGTCAAATCTAGCTTCAAGAAATAGCTGCCTATTCACTTCTCTCTTAGGTTAATCCATTTTTAATTTTTGCATAACTTACCTTATGCCATTACACAGGGAAAAAATAGTGTCTTTTTTTTAACAGACAAATGAGTATAGCCAAGGCACTTCTTAGAACACAGACACACACACACACACACACACACATACAGACACCAAATTACTAACTGATCAAAAATGCTTTACACATGCAATTACTTGAATTACCATTCCAGGGATGGAATCTAACCTCTAAAGTAAATTTCAATTTCTATTACTACATCCCCTTACAATACTGTAACTGCAGTTTATATATTATAATTGCAATCTATGCAAGTATTACACATACATCAACACCCAAGCTTTCATGACAATCAATTTCAATAGCAACATACTCCTGTTTTCTTTCCCCTTCCGCATTCATATTTATTACACACTGATACATTCATCAGCAGAATATTCACATGCTGAGGTCAGCACAGGGTTACAGCTGTGTCAAGACCGAAGTCTATTTCTTGATAAAGACAACAGATAAATATTGGTACAGCAAGTTCAGTGTTTCAGTAGCAATCTTTGCAGCAAAATGCTCTTATTGGAAGAAGAAACATAGGTACAGTCATTGCTGCAATATTCTAAACAATTATCAGCCATAGGTCTATTACAGTAGAAAACATAAGAAGTTAAATTAATTAGGGAAATTAAATTAATGATAAGGGAAAAATAAATGTCAATACTGCTTGCAAAACAGGCAAGCATTACATCCAGCTCAGCATTTGGATTGAACCTAGACCTTTGAATTATGAAAAAGACATTCTAATTCATTGTGCCACAGTGGTTATGTCACTTTTATTGGAAGGCAATATTTTGTTTTGAAGCCATCCAATTAAAGAACAATATGACAAGCCACTGAAAAGTGCAATAAATAGATGTGGGATGCCTGCCAACCTCATTACTGGTGTATTGTAAGATACTATCCATTGCATCTTACAAATGCTGTACAGGGTTTACATAATTCAAACATATAACAACAGAGATATAAAGTGCAGGAATCAGAAGTAACTCCAAATAACAATACATAAAGGCATAAGAGTACGATTTATTACCCACACAATTTAATAGTGGTATGATCAAAATAACTACCATCAAGTTGCATCTACTGTGACTTGGATTATTTTGGGGACAAATAAATCTACACCATTAACAAACTACACATATAATTTACTCAGTCTACAGCATATGGTGAAAATCCTCTCTGTGAATTCCTTATGTATTCCTGACATCTATAACAAGACAGGCAACGTACATATGCACACAACATCGAAGCACAGTCACAAGACCAGTGTTGTTGTTGTTGTTGTGGAAAAGCAATAAGTATTACATATTCTCAGTATGTGTCTGCAACCTTAGCTAACTGGCATGCTAAGCTCATGTGCCATACTGTCATCTGTAGACTGTCTGGCTCTACCATATTTTTCCACATTATCTCATGTACAGCACTATTTTGAAAAAAAGTTATTAAACATGAAATGTGTGTTTTTTATTTTCTCTACAACTATTGTCTGAAACATTTCTCCCTATATAAAGAAATGAGCAAGATATTATCATAAATTTACATAGGTCTTCATATAACGTACCCATTATTCTTGCCAGATTTTAATGGAACTGGAAATTTTGACATATTTTCAAAAAAAGCTCAAATATCAAATGTCAAGAAAATCCTTCCAGTGGGTGCCAAGTTGTTCCATGCGGACAGACAGACACGAGGAAGCTAATATTCGCTTCTTTCAATTTTGCGCACATCCAAAAACAGCTTACATTCATGTGTTCAGGTTCTTGGAAAAACAGAGAAGGCTTCCCTTCAATTCTGCTGTTTGGTTTGCAGTTCCCCATATATGAAACTCACACACGGCAACATCAAGGAAGTGGGTTGGCCACAAAACACTCATAATTCTGACCCCAAACTTCACAAATTCATGGGTGCCCCTGCTGTTTGAGCAAAAGCAGTCTTCCTGGAAGAGTATATAATGGAGTTTCCATCTGTTAGCCATTAGCACATTGGCAGAGTATTTGTTTCATGTACCTTGAAGAGTGAATTGTCCTTGAAGAAAAATGGGGAAAATCATTGTATCTGAACTCACAATGTGACAGACAGCCAATTTAAATCATGCAGAGGACAATTTCACAATCAAAAACACACTGAGGGACCCAGTGATGATAATTCACTCTGTTAGCAGAATCCTGATATAAAAAACTGAGAAAAGGAAGATGGAAATATGAACTCTAAATCCTCAGTCAGACGATTCCAACACAAACAATAACAGAGGACAGTAACAGATAACTTCAAAATACAGTTGCATTGTACAACATCCCTTTTGCAGTGTCCTTAAGCAATGCAGCTGTCATAAGATATCCCAACAGATGCAGGGTTTCTATACAAAAAAGCAGTCACACTCAGGGCACCAACATGGGACACACTACGTATGCCACAATGTGGTTTTTTTTATATACCATACATAAGAAAACCCACTTTAGCTACAATGCAGACCCACTTACTAAATGTAAAGATATTTAAACTGCAGTTATGCATGATCTTCTTAGATCCCTTCATTATGGACTTCTAGTTATGACACTATTTATTCTGGTAGATGTGTACCAATATAGTGCACAATGTCATCTCTACTCTGAAGATAGGGGCAATATGTCCTAGTACTACCCACAAGGCTACTGGGTATAGTATCCTGCATGATCGCTATATGCATCTTCACTGTTATACATACAATGTATAAGATTCCAGCTGGTTATATTTTAAATATTTGATTCAGCCCACAATTCAGGTCCATTATTTCATTATCAGACCTTATACAAACACAATCTATGAGCAAATAATTCATGTATTTAAATGCCGACAAATTAAGACGTCTGTAACATTCTCCCACAATAACTCTTTAAGTTCCAGTACAGCTTAACAAAACAGTCACTTACAAACTTCAGCCTCTTTACACTGCAACAACATGACTTCTCAAGCACAATGTCTCACAAAACTGAAGTTTTGCTTACAAATAAATGTATATGAAATTAAATTAATGTCACTGAATTCAGCACAACCTACCAATGGCAGAACTTGTGGAAATATAAGCTGTCCAAAAACATAAATTGTGTTAACTAGTCCAGTACAATCTACCAGCTGCAAATAAATAGCATAACTATTGACATTATAGACAGAAAAAAAAAAGTACACATCACTCTGCCCTACAAGATACATGCAGCTTTACATAAGAAGTGCAAGTAAAAAATTTAAATAAGCAGATGAGATGAAATCTCACTGCCGGAATGTTACTGCAACCTTACTGCTTAATTATGAAACAGTATACTGCTTCTCTAACTTCATGACTTAGGATTCTTCAGCCACATCAACATTCAAAGGAAGATATAAGGTGAATATACATATCATAATGAAATTGCATATTTTCTGACAGGCCTTGACATCCTGTTGCCCCATGTGTATACAATTATGTGGCAAGAACCATCAAATATAAATGTTTATTGAACGAATTACTTTGTTGGCATATGTTTTGCGGCCACATTTTGGTTTGATTTTAACTATCCCATCACCCATGTGTAGTAACAATTACACAAAGAAGAAAACACATGATGTTATATATACAATAATAACTAAAATATCTCGGACCAACTGATGATAAGAGACATATGATGTAAGTATAACACTGAGTTTTCATTGGCATTGTAGAACAGATAATCACAATACACTGCACACTCTACAGAAATCATGCACTGTTGAATCAAGTTACCACAAAACATGAAGCCATCCACAAGCACAAAGGTGAAAAGTCTGATCTATATTCATACCTTACAGAAAACTCATTCAAAAATTAACAAAGGTAACATTATTGACAAAGCATACCAATTCTGTCTTAGTTCCTGAAGCCTTTAAACCTCTTCTCTTCAGTTCGGTTTTAAGCTGATCTTTGGTGAAACTGAGATATTCTGACTGATCTAGCACCTCACCAGAAGAGGAACAACCACGTACATTTGATGCATTCTCATGATTCTTGCGTCCTAAATTATTGTGCACAGATTTGCTGCTCTTACTTGCTGCAGAAGTGTTGTTCTTCTTCGACCCCATTTCACTCCTCCCCAACCTAGATAGCAGTCCTTTCAAACCTCTTTATCCAATACCACCACCAAACTATCATGCAACTCCGACTAAAACTAACATAGGAATAATACAGGTCAATATTAGTAAAACCAGGAAAGAAATTATGAGACCTACCGCCAGATCCCCTCCCCCCCCAAAAAACTACAAGTGCACCATTAGCAGCCTTCGTCTTGTTTAGTAAGAAACAAATTTCCTACAGAAAGCAACGTATACAATTCAGTTATAACAACAATCAATCTTCATGCATTTGCAAAAAGAGTAACTCACACAAAAACAATCGCTCTGCTGAATTTTACAACCTACAATGTTCACATGTTTCAAAAGTTACATTATGTAAATTGCATTGCCTGTCTACAATAAATATTTCTAATTTTTAAACCTGCGGTAAAATTGGTGGTAAATGAAATAGCTCTAACACAGGCAGGGGTACAAAACATCTGCTGCTGCCAATTTTTACTCGATCCCAGTCACGTTTCTTACATCATCAAACATCAGGTGATCACCACCTTAGAAATTAAATGCCCAGGCGGCAGACGTCATCACCGTTCGGACATTGATTGAAACATTTTAGATTCCACGATCACCCACCACTGCTCTTTGGTAGCATATCACTTGGCGTGATAGAACTTTATCTCAGTACTGGGGTATATGCAGCACATCACTGCAACAATAAATGCAGCACAGTTGATTCGCTGTAGTTCTTGCATTGCTACACGATGACTGCAGATAGGTGATGAAACCCCACGGGTGTTTTCCGTGATAGCCAAATTTCCAAACTCTGGATTTAAAAAAATCTGACACGTGTATGCCACGGACATTGGCATTTATATACTTTAAAATTGAGGCACATAATTTTTAACACTCTAATAATAATAAATAAACCCAGTCAATACGTATTTTTTATCAACACGGTGTTCAAAGCTACTGTGTATATCTTTGGCATACAGATGACCCGTGTGTTGGAGACAAATGTACACTCAATGACAAACAAATGACAGGAATAAAAAGTTCTTCCGCCAGATGGCACGTTAACCACACAATCAAATAAGGCGCTGATGTTTTTTAGGATGTTTTTGTTGTATGGGGCAAAGGTCAAAGCGTAGGGTTGAGGGAGGTTATAGCTGAATGTTTACCTTCAAGCGGGTTGGTATAGTGATTTATTATTGTACTTCTGTATCGACTACGTGTAGTACTAATTTAATATATTCCCTCCGAAAGTTGTTCTTCATCTTTTTCCCGGTCGATCATTTACATGTACATTCCGAGTATTGACAATAATAATGGCTGCCAAGCACCGGAGTTGAACCCAGACCCTCGATGAATATGTTGTTATTCGCCAATTTTAAAAACAATTAGTGCACGTGTATTGTGTTTTGACTGTGTGACTTAACAGTATAGGCAACATGAACGTAGTATATTGTGTACAGTGAGTTGTTTATGTATGTCCCATTAAGGTTGGCTCCCTGTCATTACCATACTTCTCTCGAGGTAGTTTGTATAGCTGCATTTATTAGTATGTATAGTGATGAACAAAACCGTAATTTCGTCGTGTGCCTAGTACATATTTCATTAAGCGTGTTCGAAGTTGCCCAAGTAGTTGCTAGTGTTACGTGAAAATGAAGTTCAGTTCAGTGAAGTAAGTAGTGAAACTGCTTGCAAACTTTAATGTTGTGTTTTTGTTTCCATTACAGTCCCGGAAACTTCCATCTCATGACAATGAAGAAAGGCTAAGAAGGGAAGACATATACTACATCTGGAAATGGAATTTTCATAGTGAAAGAAAACCAAGATTTAAACTGGGGGAAAGAAAAATTCCTTCATGTACATAAAAATTTCTCAGGGATAAACCAGTAACATTTTTTAAAAATATTTATGGACCTCCTAGTCCAGAATATACAGGAATCTGATCACTAAGAAAGCCAACCAATTGGTTAAAATAAACCAGTACAACTAAACGAGTAACAACGGGTTATGCCTTACTAACTCCTTCAGATTATCCACAGTTTTATGTTGAAATAGTTACAGGAATACATACAAGTTATATTTTATCTACACAGACATACCTTCCATATATTATTATATCTATACACATACTACAATATTTCATATATACCCCCGTAATTATACAATAGATCTCTGTTTGGTACTCATCAGCAGAGAGTTTATGTTACTGTTAACAATTTAATAACCAGGTAAATGTCACAGTTCCACTGAAGAAATACCAAAGAAGGAAAAACCCCTTAATGAATCAGGTGCATTACAACATACCGTGAACAGAGTACTTTTGCAAGTGTAAGCAACCTACATATACCTTTTGTACATAAATATATATATATGTATGTATATATATATATTACAATATTCAATCAAGAAATCAAGTTACTTGATCTAAGCAAATGCATAGTAGGTCTGCTTGAGCCCCAAAAATGCATGTTAGATTTATGCAGAAGTGTTAATAAAATATGAAGTAAATGCGTTCACTACTAAAGTTAAACTGAAAAGAATGAGTCACAATGAAGAGGAGAGTGACAGAGCAAATTTGGAACGGACAAGTTTTCCTTTGTTTCGTCCAAAGAAGAGTAAAGTATCATCAAAGGTTTCAAGAGATAGTAGTGGACTATCAGACTGGGGCAAGAGAACGAAGGACGACTGTGCAACTAATGTTGAACTGTTGGATGACAATGCTGAGGATAGTGGTCAGGAGGAGTTGACTTTGGGAGGAATGAGGAGGTCAAGTAGTGGTAGTGAAGATGGTGATAGGGAATCAGAAAGCAACAAAGACCTCTCTGCTGGTATTGTATCTGCTAGTGAAATGTCAGGTGGCCTGAACCCATTTCTCATGAATCCGCTTCTTGCAATGGGTCTACAGTTACCTCAGCTTGCTCTCCTGATGCAGCAACAACAACAACAGCAACAAGAACAACAAGAACAACAACAGCAGCAACAGCCAACACTTCAGAACCCATCCAATATTAACCTTCCATCATCCTCATCACTGTTAAGTCCATTAATGATTCCCCACCTCCTATCATCAAGCCCAACTCCAGGTGTAATGTTACCACTGGACCAGCAGTGCCAATCACAAAAACACTGGTTGTTTGGAACATCACCATCTGAAATTGACAAACCATTAATGTTAGATGAAACGCAGAAGGGCACAATCATGGGTAGCACGTCCAGCATGCGTACCATGCCTCGGGTTATGAAAGGAACCAAGGAGTCACTTTCATCGCAGAAAGAGGATTCTGCCACCTTGACTCCAAGCAAACAACCATTTATTTGTGAGATATGTAATGATTGGTTTTTTTCTCGTGAAAAATTAGTCATTCATTTGGTGATGAACCATTCCATGCAGCATTGCCATTTCTGTTCTCAACTTTTCGAATCTGAGAGTGTGCTCATGGAACATGAACAGCAGTCACATCTTCCTTTGGAATGTGACATGTGTAAATCATCTGTCCCAACATCAGAAGACTTAGCTGAGCATTATGAAAGTGAACATGATGTTAGAACATGCATATATTGTGGTGTCCTTGTTAGACCCAAATCGTATTACGAGGTCCATGTACGCCGGAAACATTTTGTGAGTTGTGGAGATGCACTGCAGCAAGATGTGGGGGAAAGAGTTCAGATAGTTGATAAATGGGATGGACAGGAAGGGAACTCTATTTGGACTTTTGTCTGTAGACTCTGTGGTAAAGAAAGAAAGAGGTTGGAAACTTTTGGACATTTCTTTTCTTATCATCGTTTGTCATTGGCCTGTCTCATCCAGCTTCTTGCTTCAGAAGGAATTGTTTTTTCGGTTCAAGGAACTCCTGCACCTGGATCATCAAATGTACAAAACTCAACCCAGCAGCAATCATTGGAATCCGTGGCCATGGCTATGGACAGTACTTCCAGTGTAGATGCCTCTCAAACCTCAGGGATATCTGCAAACAGTGAAGAATCACATCATCATCAGCATAAAGAAAATCGCCGCGGTTCGAGTTCACCTTCACTAACAACCCCAAGTCGTTGCACCGTGTGTACAAATCCATACTCTGTCCAAGTGCCAAAGCTCGCTCACGATCTCTTCTGTCGCCATATTACTGGACTGGCCCTTTGCAAGTTCTGCGACCGGACATTTAATAGTAAAACATCACGGAACTCCCATGTTGCACGGGAACATGGCAGTATTCCATGCCTTGTTGCAGAATGTTTAACTGATAATGTGTTCACTCAGGAATCTCAGCTTTCTGCTCATTATTTGACAGACCACAGTGTGCGTGTGTGTAGTTACTGCAGAGCGCTTGTGTCAACTGAGGAAGCCAAATTTGTGGCTCATCTCAAGTTGGAACATGCGTGTTCTAACTCGGGCCGTGCCATTCGAAATATGGATACCAATCTCTCGGGGACTGATCTCTTCCATATTCAGACCTACAACACTTCTGTTTCTGTCATATGCTCACTCTGTGATGCAGACATTACCTCATTGATGAAAGACATAATCTCCTTTTTCAAACATCTTCAACATCATAAAGTTACTCTACGCTTGGCCTTGATTTTATTAGAAACACACCCCCCCTGTGACAGTGTTGACAGTTCGAAACCTCTGATGAACAGGACCAGTCGAAATGAAGGATCAGAGCACAATGTTGCAGACCAGGACAGCAACAAGAACTTGACATTGGACACCATTCCAGCAGCGTCTGAAGAAGTAGTAGACACTAATTCTGAAGGGAATGGCACATCAGTAAGTTTAAGCGGTAAGGAAGAAAGTCGTGGAGGTAAAGCAAGAAGCAGCAGTCAGAAGTCAAATTTTGGTAAAGAAAAGAAAGATGTTATAGCAGAAGGAAGAAGAAGAAGAAATTCATCAGGTGCAGAGGACTCAAAGATAAAAAATGGAAATTCAGTAGAAAATAATGGAGGGGATGAGAAAAAGACTGATGGGGATGGGACAGATGAAGTCAATTTTGATTCGTCAAGTGAAATGAGCTCCGAGGAAGAGGATTTAGGCTCAGAAATAGAGGCTGGTGAGAATGAAGATTTGACAGATGATGATGATGAGGAATTTATTGTCAAGGAAACAAAGGCTGAAGAGAAGGCAAAGAAAAATACTGCAGTTCCATTAGCTGAGATGGGCGAGGCTGATATTGACCCAACAGAGGTGGAGTGTATCCTCACTGATTCAAGCGATGATGATGGGGACTGTGATAACTTTAATGATGATGAAGAGCTTGTGGGTGTGGAAGCTGACAGTGATGAACCAAGTACTGTATTTGAATCAATCAAGGTAAAAGAAGAACCAGGCAGTAAAAACGTTAGTAACCAGAGAGACAAAAGTGATGGGAACTTGGAGAGTGAAGATTTACTGGAGCGTACCATGCAAGAACTGTTTAAAGAAGATACATCACAGGATATGATGTTAGACACGAACAAGCCCACTGTCAGAGTAAAACAGGAACCCCAAGAGGAAAGTTCTAGCCAAAATAATGGGAATAAATTACGAAGAAAGGGCATAGTGTGTGAAATATGTCGTGGGAAGTTTTCTATGAAGGAAGGGCCAAGGCAGTTACTAGATCACCTGAATTCCCTTCATGGTTTTGTAATATCAGCTTACTGTGCACCAAAGGAGTTTGTCTGCAGTATGAGAGGGTGCCGGGAGGTATTCAGTACTCAAGGATCATTAAGTTACCACCTAAGTGAAGTACATCAGCAAGAAGAGAAAATCATAGATGCCGAATCTTTCAGGATATTCCAGTGCCCATATTGTGGCATCCATTCTACATCAAAGGTAGCCATGCGCCAGCATGTGTTTGCCTACCACAGAGAAAAGTACTTGTCTGAGAATCCCATAGAGGACTTGGCTCATAGATGTCGCTATTGTGATAGGCTGTTCTGGCGTACTGAGGATCGTGACGACCACCAGGTTGATGTTCATAAGGACAAGATGGACAACTTCTTCAAGTGTTATGTCTGTTCACATCTCTTTTCTAGCAAGGTACATTTTGTTTTTGGTCTTAGATTATGTGATATTAGGTTATGAACATAATAGTAATCGTAAATCAAGATTTTGCAGCCTGATCTTTTTATATAATATATGCCCATTTTTAAATTATTGTGTAGCAATATTGGTTTAAAATTAATTTGAATGCAGTATAATATTGCACCAGTAGGTGTTATGAAAAAAACCTAAGTAATATAAAGTAGCTGTGGACATAAAGACAGTGTATAAAATCCAAGGTGATATTTCAGATTAACCCTTTAAAGCCTAACGACTTAAAAAAAGCATCATACTGCACAGCTAACCTCCAGATGCTGCATTTTATATATTTATTCATAAATATACGTACTGAATATTTTAAACATGCTGCATAATCTCCATTTTTCCTCTTCAAAATGCTGTTTATTTCATAATGCTACCTTTTTTGGCTCCTGTATTATTCACATTTTAAATACAGGATGTGCTAAAATTTAAATGTAAAATTCCGGTGCCAAAGGGTTAATGCTAAATATGATAGAGCTCCCTGATGTAAGTTCCCAATTTGAGATTTCAGGCTTATGCTATGTTGTAGCTGAGGTCTGTGCTCTTGTGGGACGTTACACATCGTTGGTTGGTAGTTGGTGACTGACTGCCAACCAGTGCTGTGTAACATGACAGAAGAGCTAAGACCTTCCTTTATGTTCTTGAAGAGTGTAGAATTCTAAGCATCAAATGGAAATATAAGTTGGGTTGGGTTGAGAGTTTATTTTCTGTGTTGGTTATGATGACATCTGGTTAAGTTGTGTCATAGCGTGTGCTGTTCGTTCACAGTTCTTTTGTGCTTCGGGTGTTAATGACTGCCCATATTTATCACATAATAATCAACTGAAACTACACATTCTTACCTCTTTTTTGTTCTTGTATACTTAAAACATGTGAGTGTTCTTGTTATTGATACATACTAACCAAATTAGCACTAGGCTGTATGGGTGGCGGTGGTGGTGGTGTAGGTTATGGTAGAAATTGATAACCTGTCAAACCAAAGAAATATCAAGATACGTAATGAGTAAAAGAGTCACAATGTTGAATGATGTGGTTGTTGCTGAAATCTTTTGGATAAGAAGGAAGTGCAACGCACTTAAAATGGTGGTCAGTAGATTGCTCATATGGTGTAACATGCAGGGGTACCAGTCGCCATCATATTGGCCACCAGGCACTAAGGGGATTAAACACAAGAATCACTTTGCTGTCTCCCAGGACTCTTGTGGTGTGACTGCATTTCCAGACTGTACAGTCAGGTTTCTGAATGAGTGGAGATACTGAAGTGTGTTCCAGATACCCGAAGTCACCAATCCTGATTGTTTACCTTATTGATTTCCACATTGAGTGCTGATATAGTGTGTTCCAGATACCCTAAGTTACCAATCCTGATTGTTTACCTTATTGATTTCCACATTGAGTGCTGATATAGTGTGTTCCAGATACCCGAAGTCACCAATCCTGATTGTTTACCTTATTGATTTCCACATTGAGTGTTGATATAGTGTGTTGCAGATACCTAAGTCACCAATCCTGATTGTTTACCTTATTCATTTCCACAGTGAATGCTGATATAGTATCATCATCCACCATCTTCTTGAACCTGTAGATACAATGTAGAATTGAATGTCCTTGCTGCTGATGTAGTATATTGCAGGATTTCAGGATCCTTTTGCTAGTACCCTTCTCATTAAATTTCACTACTTTTTATAGTTAGTTACTATAAATGTTTGGACAGTTATATTTACAATGTACAGCATGTTCTAAAAGTCAGTTATATTTTAAATCAAGCCACAGTGCCTATTCAAAATTGTATGGTGTGGCATCATAAAATACAGTAATTTGAATTGGAAAGGTACTGTAATATAAAGTAACATATTTTAGTTTCTCTTTAAAAAAATTCCATGCCATTTTTAATATAATCTCCTAATTCAAAAGTGTATGG
>JGI20166J26741_12185584_pt1 | contig 18202 bp, 9 predicted proteins | sample TergutCu122P5_FD_26741 | JGI IMG/M metagenome (IMG submission 26741)
CCTCACCCCCTTCTAGTGCCGAGGTCAAAAATAGAGTAGAGCTATACCTCTACTCTCCCTAAGGGCCTTCGTGGCCTGTGAAAGGGTGAAACCTACCTACTTAGGTACAGTGATCGAACAACTGCACTAACTCCTCATAGAATCTGTCCTTAGTGTCACCACTTTTATCCTGAGATGGGCCATGTTTATTCGGAACAGTAATATCTCAGCAGCGATCTCTCAGAAATATTTATATGGCATTCTATCACCAACAACCTGTAATCTCTTGAAGTGATGATACAATTCTCTTGTGTATAAAAAATCATTTTCATTTTAATTCCCTTTTCCATGAAAACAGGTATAATCCTGTACTCGTCTAGTCCCCCCATTGTCCCACCTAACCTTTTTACACCCACTAAATATAATATGTACGTCGCGAGTTCTCTGGACACTCTTAATTGATCCTGACCTTTACCGGCTTCTCTCGTTTCCGATAACGAATTTCCTGTCCTTTTCGATTGCTTACACCGTACCAAAGGATCAGTCCAAGTCCGAGATTGTGTGAAACGGTTCATAACAATTTAGGTTTTTAAGACAATGGAGGACCACCCCCTGTCGACTTACGTGCGGTCACTAATTAACTCCTTGGAGCAGAGCCCATAAGAAACTGCTGGTTTCGCAGATAAAGATATTCCCCCGTTTTATGGAATCAGGATGTTAATCACTGTGTCAAGGCAGGCTGCCACTTGCCCCTTTTCTAAGCCAGACTTATCCAGTCCACGCCATACCGTTCCCTTTCTTTGCTTTTACAAAACTTTTTCCATAAGCAATTATTAGCTCCGTCATTGTACCTGTTTGCCCGTCGTCATGGAACACAACCACTCCAAGCGGACAAATTTTTCTAAACTCTCGTATTTAGTAATTTGTCGTATTCACTTGTAGCCGCATTGAAAGAAGAGAACCAAAGAGAAAAGGAGATTTATTACAGACAAATTTACGCTAATTTGATGTTCTATTCTATTATTATTATTATTATCATCATTATCATCATCATCGTTATCATCATCATCATCATCACTATCAATACCATATCGGCAGCGTTTTCCATCAACAGCGACATTTCTTTCTTCCCAAGTTAGACCTGCAATACAGCCCCGCCAATGTTTCAGGATAGCCTGTGTCACTCTGTGTACGTTAGTCATGTCCTGTGCCAGCTGTCGCCTCGGCACCCCCCTGCACCCCATGGACACGCGCTCGCCCTAAATCGCACCACAAGGGGCTGCCAATGTCGTATCAAAACAGTAGCCACTGCAAGCACATAAATACTGCAGTTATCTTGCTCATGTCTGGGATGTTGCAGTTTTATTTGATACTATTATAGTATATTTCTTCTAATTGCCGACCACCAGAAACGCTGCGTGTGGGCAAACAGGATATAACGGAGCCGGAATAGCTTAGTTTGCATAGTGATCGGGCTACGGACTGGACGATCCACGGATCGAATCCCGGCAGACACGAGAGATTTTTGTCCTTCTCCAAGAAGTCCATATGGGATCTGGGACCCACTCACCGGAGTTCTTTCCCCGGAAATAAATCCGCCGGGTCGTGAAGTTGACCACTCACCTCCATCTAGTTCCGAGACTAAGAACGAGTGGAGCTGTACCTCTACTTCATTTATGTGCCTTCATGACGTGAGCAAGGTAAATTTTAACTTTGGATAGGAAATAATTTAATCTACTTAGAAATGAGGATAAGGAACAAAATTATTTGTATTTGTGAACAAATTTATCACAGATTAACTTCGGGAAATGTTTATCAACACTTTGTTCAGAATCCTTGAAATTTCAGTGTAATATTTGAAGAATTATGCATAAATATTAAGAGTTCCCAGGACCCAGTTTGTTGTTGCTTTATATGAGTGTGAAATTTGTTTCTAGCCCCACAGGAAGAACATTACCCAAGGTTGTGAAGGGAATATTGTCCAAGAGGGAGCAATTAGGAGGGGTGAAAAACTGCGCTTTCGAAAAAATTTTACTAGGGTAACAAACTATACATTAATTACCAACGATGCACTGATTATTATTTTATTCATAAAATACTATTCTCCTCTACATGTTTCGAGCATCAAGTGCTCATCTTCAGGAGGACATAATTGTATACAAACAGCATATGGTACCGTCACTCTCTATAAGAGTCCTGGTGGCCTGTCGATACGCAGATAGAGTTCTCACTCTAGGATGGAGTTTAGCAGTTTTGAGCCTGCAAGAGCCTCAGTAATTTTGTCATCACGTTGTTACTGAGTTGCTGTGTTGCTTTGTTACTGTGTTGCTGTGTTACTGTGTTACAGTGTTGCCTTGTCATTTTTACTGTGTTACTGTGTGTCGCAGTGTTGCAGTGTTACTGGGTTGCAGTGGTCCTGTGTTGTTGTGTTACTGTGTTGCTGTGTTCCAATGTTGCAGTGTTACTGTGTTGCTTACACCTTTGAAAGCCCAACGTTTACGCAACGATATACAGAAACATTTCTTACCTCACAGTAAACACACTGCTTCTCCAGTACAGGGACCAACCAGTTATAATGTTTAGGAAAATTATCTCTCTTTATTGTGAAAATCATAAAAAGGACATAAAAGCAGTGAGTGGTTAATATAGAATTTTGCGTCTTACAGCACATAATATAGATAAATATAGATAAATACCTACCACGATTTGACGAGAGACAGAAACTTTTATTGCAGCCAGGTGGCCGATTCGCTTCCTCTTCTGCTCAAACTGCCTTTAATGCTCTCTCATGATGTGTACTCAAATCAGATCAAATAAAATTTGTTAAATCTCAACCACATTTATTTGAATGTGACTGCTAAGACCAAGTTTTTTTCAGTACTCATTCACCAAATGTATTTACGTATGCCCTTCTTTTATTTTATACCATTAGTTCTGCAAATATCGGTGGCGTGGTGGTTAAGGCACTACGCTACAAACCAGCAGGTCGCGGGTTCGATTCTCGATGGTGTCATTGGAATTTTTCAGTGACATAATCCTTCCAGTCGCACTATGGCCCTTGGATCGATTAAGCCTCTAACAGAAATGAGTACCAGGTGTATTTACTGGGAGTAAAGGCGGCCGGTGCGTAAGGCTGACAACCTTACCACCATCCTGTGCCGTTGTCGTAAAATCTGGGAACCTTAACTTCCTGGAACTATCTGGGCCACTCCAGGCTTGTAACGGGACTGCTTTACCTTTTAGTTCTGCAAATATAAAGTTCTATTTCTGTTTGGTTACGCTGTAAAATAAGTTTCTCTATTTACAATACTTCCTCATCCTCATCCGCCTTCTCTTCCTCCTCCAAAATTTGCACAGTTTCTGTAAAATTGTTTTAAATTTGCATCTCATTTTTATAAAAATTAGCCTAAGATTCCAATTCTATAATTCTGGTAAAACTAGCTATATTTATTATGTATAAGACAGTGAACTCGTGTATCATGAGTTATTTCATGTTACGATAGACATACCCAAGTCTGAAAGCCATTTTCTTGTACGGAATGATGGCATAGTTACAGTAATATCCTACCTCTACGCAGGTGTCAAAGTTATAGCCTTTTGAATCCTTTTAGTATCACTCAGAGTTGAAATTTTAACTGAGTGATAAATCTGTCATCTTTTCCTTTCTTGCCCCTGTCGAGGGTTGGTTTTATCACCGTGGTAACTTCACAATGCGCAGGACACTTAGACAAGAATCTTAATGTGTTTAAATTTTATAGCGTTTTTACAGTTCAGTCCATGTATTCCTGGTAATGTTAAAGTGTTTTATTATAGGCCTGTTATAATACTTAATCGTATTTCGAGGACACAGTTCCTTCCATGCAGAACAAGCAGAAGTACCTGTTCTTCGTCCGGAATATGGATGCTTTAATTATCAGTATTACTGTATATTGTAGCTAAAACCATTAGGAAAGTGGAATTTTCAAATAAAAGTTTAAAGTTTGGTCTTGCAATTAAAGAAGTTTAAGTAAAGATGATCCAAGCTTAATACAAACTTCATACCGAAATACTGAACATCACTTTAACAGCCTTGGCTGTACTATATATTGGCAAGGGTAGGCAGTAAATTTGATAATGTCTCTACGAATTCTCTTCTGAATCTTCAGAAACAATTATTTCATTTTTCATTTTTCGTATACGTTCATAACGACAACCAAAGTTTCGCATAAAATTGAAAATAATTTCAGTAAATTTGTAGATAAATAATTAATTCACCAGTTTTATTTTTCACCTATGTTTTCGGTATTTTTCTGTGTTCCTGTATTTCACATCTTCCTTTTTTAACTACTTCTCTTCCTTCGTTAAAAAGGACCGCGTCGTCCGATGTAACTTTAGTTCTGTCGAGACACTACAGGCTAACGTTTATTATTAGTTAAGTAATTTTAATTTAGCTTTAATTAACTTTAATTATATTGATTGTTAACAATACACCACCGCTTTACAGCCAGTAAGTAAAACCTCTTGAAGTCTAAAGAAGAAGAAAGAAAGAAAGAAAGAAAGAAAGAAAGAAAGAAAGAAAGAAAGAAAGAAAGAAAGAAAGAAAGAAAGAACGAAAGAAAGAAAGAAAGAAAGAAAGACAGACAGAAAAGAAAATAAAAAAGAAGTATGTGTTCCATTTCCATGAATCAAAGTGTGTTTTTTACTTATGCAATAAACCAACTAAAGCACATTAATAAATATGTTCAATCACATATTATTATTATTATTATTATTCACCAACTTGTTTCTGTCACTCTTGTGACCATAATCGGAGTGTTCTTTTTATAAGACACCCTGATAATGGTCACAAGAGTGACCGAAACATTTTGATGAAGAATAATAATGTGTGATTGAACATATTTATTATTTGCATTTGGTGGTTTATCTCATAAGTATAAAAGAAGAATTATACTTATATTTACAAGTAGGAAAACAGAAAACCATGTGGTTGCGTAAATTCCTTTTGGCAAAGGTAGTTTCGAAGTGACTAAGGTACAGTAATTAGAAGTCAAATGTTTTGAGTAGATACGTACATGCAACTGATGAACCTAACGTTCGTCTAAATAACATACAGGAGTATGGCTCATGCCCCACAATAAACACATTAAGTCTCTATTGCGAAGTTCAAACAGATAATGCTCTTTCGGGAAATAATCGCTGTTTATTGTGAGAATCATATGAACCGCATTAATGCAATGTGTGAACAAAATGCAAGTTCTTAAAATCCTAAGGTTGGTAGTGCAGGTTCAGCAGGTTAAGCAGTAACCACTGTATTTAGAAGGCTGAAACGAAAAAAAAAAAGTGACACCTCAGATGATAATTTTGTTTTTAATTTATACTGTCCTCACTCACGATCAAGGATGTCCATAACGCACCTGTACAAAACACTTGGATCTCCGAAAAATAAAATACAGTAACACTAAGCTGCTATTTTACGGGTCAGTAGTCGTAGAGGCAGTTGGTCACGGATGAGAACGAACCCAGGATTCCTGGAACACGAGCCGAGGAAACCCGCCGTATTCTGTTTGATGACGACGGTAGAAATCTCACCCTGTGTCTATTATGAAGTGAATCCATTGCTATTGTAGTTGTGGGGGTTGGCAACAATATGGCAATAATCCACCCGAGCCATGCGTCGTCACATTAATCAGTCCTATGGAAATAAGAACCCGTCTGCTTTTACTGCCATGTGACCAAGCGGAGGAATGCGATGGCTGCCTCAGCCCAGGTGTTCCACAGAGCGTTAAACATCGAGTATTTTGTATTCATTCTTAACTCTTTGAGGCTTAAGTTTATCTAGTTACGAATTCAGTGCCCACCTCACAGTGAACGTAGTCCATCTCTATTACAGGCATCAGTCAATTAGTGTTTTATGGGGAAATAATCGATGTTTATTCTGAGAATTAGGCGGAACCTATAAATACAGAGTGTGAACAAAATGTAATTTCTAAACGATAAGAGAGTTGGCACACTCTACTTTGCAGGATCTTCATAGACCCTCGGCTGTTTTTGCTTAAAATGAAGTTTATTTGGTATGACTTTATGCAGAAGAGTCCATCTTCAGAAGCTGTTCATCGCTCAGCCGATCAAGAAATTACTCGCTTCTTACGGAAGCCAAATATTCATTACCGTGTTCATAAAAGACAGCAAATTGTCACTATCATTAGCCAGATTGACCCAGTCCGCACATTCATACTCTACTTTCGTAAAATAAATTTTAAAATTTACTCCCATCTACGCTCGTCTTTCCAGAGCTAACTTCCATTTAGGGTAAGATACATATAAAAGTATTCTTGTGAGAAAATTTGACAGCAATAAACGACTCGAAAGACGTACGGAATGATATTAAAATTGATTTGATATAGCGGGTGAAGGCGTGCAATATATACTAAACAGCATACAGTCCATTTGTGGGCTGTAAGGAAGACAGTGATTAGTCTTGGACGACATTTCTTCGCCTGCTAAATGAATAATAAAACCTCTCAGGCATTTTTTGTTTCATAGTTCTTATTTCTGCGGAGAGATGGACTGTACTTAAGAGGTATTCATTACCATAAGTCTCAGCAGCATTACAAATTTAGGCCTGTGTGGGTTGTACCCATGAATTTGATTTTGGTCACAGTAACTTTTGTAGTCTCTTGACAGAGGCGCTTTGTTGTACATTCAGTGGTCACATAATCTGTCTTTACATACGTCATCAATCTAGTATGATATTCTGAATTACGTGCCGGGTTCTATACAATTCACACGCCAGTAGTAACACCTGGGGTTAACTGAATGTAGTAGTAGTTTGGTAAGGGAGAGGACTTTGCATAATTTGGATTACTTTAAAATGTAGAGTGAATAGTTTAAAAAGAAAGTTCTCGTACGCGTGTGTGAAATTAAGTATGGTGCAGTAATTCTGATTTAGTTTAATGTGGCTTTGCTTACAATTGAATAGCCTAAACTAAGCAACCTGTTCTTTCAGTTAAACACAAATTACGAGGTACAAGTTGGTTCATAAATAATGCCACTTTGCACCTGAGAAATACAGTCAATGCTACGCATAAAATATCTGAATCCTATAATATTAGGATATACTGCTTCCGATTATGACACTATCTTTTGCTGTTTAAGTGAACCAGAGATTACACACACATATTTCTTATTGTTTGATGCCTGTTAGCCAGTTTTATGTTCTCCAAAGCTGTCCCATACACTATCATTTTATAAAAAAAAAGTGTTTCTTCAGATCGATTCTTCTGGGTTCTGACACCATATGTCTTGTAAGTGAAAGGATGAAAAAATAAGAATTAATAGATACTGATCAGTTCCAACAGAATTTATTCCATCAGGGATTAAATCTTATGTTTTTTATCTACAAACCTACTAATTCCTTGTGAAGGAAGGCAGAATTGCCTCAACAGTTACAAAATGCAGTAATTATATAATAATAAATAATAAAATATGTAATAAAATATAATATAAAAGGCCAATAAAATTATTGCAATAATGATCGAGGCAGTCTTATCCACAATATACACAATTGTATATAAGATGTTTGTGTCACAGTTAACTGCATATTTAGATTAAATTATTGTGGATCATCAGTGTGAGTTTCGATGTAATAGGTCGACTACTAATCAGATATCTTGCACACGTCAGGTGTTTGAGAAATAATGGGAATATAGTGGGAGCAGCTCATTAGCTATTTCTAGAAACCAACAAGGCTTATAATTCAGTTATGAGAAAGTTTTGTTTAATATGCGCATTGAAGTTAAATAAATTGTTTTTATGTGAAACCTATAGCAAACTCCTGACAGGCAAACACCTGCGTCATATATGTTTTATTTGGAATAGTCTGAAACAAAGACATTCTTCATCGCCGTTGCTTTAGAATATGCCATTTGGAAGTTCGAAGAAAATGGAAGGTGACTGAAATTCATCGGGATGTATCGTGCGATTCGGTCAGCAGAGTGCTGGGCAAAATCACGATGTAAAGAAGGCAATAAATCATTTAAAAATATTCGGAAACAACATGAACAAACACAACTTTCTTGATTTCGAACTTTCGCCGTGTTCTGAATGTTGTATGCTTTCTTTTGGGTAATTCCCCGACGTCTGAATTTTATATGCCAACATTTCGGAACACTCTGCTGTTCCATCTTCATAAGCGGGTAGGTATGAAGAAATATCTACCCGCATATGAAGATGGAACAGCAGAGTGTTCCGAAATGTTGGCATATAAAACTCAGACGCCGGGGAATTATCCAGAATAAAGCATAAAACACAACTTTTGATGCAAGAAGAAATTAAGGGCAGAATCATTTGAAGCTATGTTTCCTACCATTCGGTCTACAATCTTGTGCTCTTCTAAATAAACGTTTTCCTGTTTTACTGGTATGTGCTTGTGAAACTTGGTCTGTAATATGAGGAACAGAATATATGCTGGGAGTCTTCAAGAACAAGGAGCTAAGAAAGATCTTTGGACCTAAGACGAAAGAGGTATCAGGAGGATGGAAAAATTGCATAATGGTGAGTTTCGTAATTTATATTTTTCAAAAAATATTATTTGGGTGATAAATTAGACGATCATGAAGTGAGAAGGTCACATGGCACACACTGGGAAAATAAAAGGACATTTAGGTGTTCGGTGTTGAAACCTTAAAGAAAGAGACCGCTTAGAAGATCTAAAAGTAGAAGGGGTATTAAAATGGGTCTTAAAGAAGTAAAATGGGAGGACGTGGAATGGATTTATCTGACTCAGAATAGGGATAAATGGAGTTCACTGACTTTCGCGTTACATTAAATGAGGAGACTTTCTTGAGTAGCTGAGAAACTACTAGCTTATCACAAAGGACTTGTCAGTTAATTACTACCCTTGTAGGTGGATATCGACGGTTCGGAGGAACATGCTGTATTAGTCTATTGATAAATGGAAAGAATTCCCTTCGCTGATGACGTATGTAGAGACATTACTGGAAGGTGTCCTCAAAATCACGTATAGAAGGCGAGTTGCACTTCTAACTGACAATTCTGACAGGAAGCGAAATTAAATGTGTGCCACCTAGAAACTGAAATTAGCCACCTTTATGTACCGAGATACACTAAGCGGCGAAAGAGGGACCATTGTGCTTGACTAAAAACTAATTATAAATTAAATTTACTGCGTACACTTGCCAGCACACAGAGTATGGACAGCATGTAAGATGATAGTCAGATACTGAGGTAGAGTTCTTAGTCGTGATTCGAATTCTCATTCCAAATAGGATAAAGTCGACTAAGAAGGCCAAAAAGTTATTCTTTCATTAATATATTCCACACTTCTAATGTTACAGTTATTATGTGCATTTACGTAAGTTGAAACTGTCAGACATGATAAGTCCGTGTCACGTTTTAGGAAATTTCAGAATTTTAGGTACTTAAGAAACTGTTATCTAAAAAAGGTGCAGGTGGCATTATTACCCGAGGGTAAGGTAAGTCAAGGTATGTGCTTTGATACTTTGCTAAAATTAAAAAATAAAAAATAGAATAAAACATTTTGAATACAGCAAGAAAACTCACTTTAAATATAAAAATATAATTTAAGAACCCTGTCTTTGAGTTTTAACCCTTTACCTGCTAACGTGGAGAATATGGTGAGCTCCTAATAATGCTAGCAAAGGGCAGATGGGATTTAACTCGGCGTTTAAAGGGTTAAACACGAAAATGAAGGCGGCACCATGAATGGAGAAATGCTCTTGTATGAAAATAACTTTGAATTTACAGCAGTTTAGTTGACGTTACGTTTGTTGAGATAACAAGAATATTAAAAAATGTAAGGACGAAAGAATCATACGCTATTTTCACTGAGTCAAGTAAAGCCCTCATCACGTAAACAATGCAATTCCCGATACAATGTTTGCTGCACTTTTGATGGTAGCAGACCATATGCTGAACAGTTTGAATCCAGTCATCCTTGTTGCTGGGAAAATATAATACATACTAATATATATAATATATGTATATAATAATATATGTATTAAACATGTTATGTGCATTTAGTTGGAATAAAAAGTCGCAACATTGTTCTGTATTTTAATGATACATTTCTAGAATTTTAAAGTATTCGCCTGGCATTATTTGCGACTTTCAAAGGGTCGTATCACATGAAACGACACGTGTCACTTCAGATAATGTTCATGTTTTAACTAATAAATTAAATCGACAATTTATAGTCAGTTATTGCAGGAAAGTAAATTCTGAATCTATAGAAACTAAACGAAGCATGTCGGACTGTACACAAAGATAATATTACATTCACGCCCCACTGCTGTTGAATATTCTGCCTGTGAAATGAACCTATCTGCAGAGACACGTTACGGCTTATTGGCTGAGAAATGTAGAATAGTGTTGACAGTTCAAGGTCACAAAACCTAACAGCCACAAACAAGGGGGAAAAAGTTATGGAATTTAAATTTCGCTCTATTATTTTGTTTCAAAAACGAATTATCTTTAAATTTTACGTGGCCTTGGTCGACGAATTTACTCTACTTTCAAAATGACATGTGTAAAGCTTAAGTTCTTGATTAAAGTATTATGTTATTTTTCCTTTGTCGACTGGACTAAAATACTTATATTATAAATACCAACAAGGAAGGTATGCATAACCGGAGCTAAGGACTAGTATCTCTGCTCGGTTAATTAAAAAAACCTACGACAAATCCGATAATCACTTGATGTGGAATAAAAAATAGTGGACTGGAAAACTGACGGAATTGTATATAAATTGACGACCCTTGAGTTTGTGGTGTTCACTGTAATGTATCAGTAACATTAGGGGGACGACACTGAAAATACTGAAAGTAGCAATTAATTTAAGTTTTATTACCTTGTCTAGGCAAGATATATAGTGAACGACGGAGTCTAAGTAAGGACATCTGGCAGGAGGGATTGTTTTCTGCGGTGTGTGATTTATATGAACACAGGCAATATTAGTGGTCTGAATTCTTTACAATGAATGACTCACTGCCGTGAATATCGCCTTTATTTGTGGACTGTTTAACGACGCTCGCAGCATCAGTAACTGGAATATGTCGAATTGTAGGATAACTAGTAAAGGTCAAGATGGAAAGAACTGGAAAGAAAGCCATCGACGACTAATTGAGGCACGTTTGCCTACAGGATCTGAGGAAAATCGTTAACGATTCCAAAGAGGAGAGCCGGTTTACCGGTCGAGACTCGAGCTGGGCACCTTTCATACACAAGCCTGGAATGTTACTACTACTGCATCTTGTTGGGCGAGATGAAAATTGTGTACTGGACGGATTCGCAACACAGAACCAACAAAATACACAGTATTGTATTTTAGATATTTATATTATAATACCACACTGAATATTCGCATATGCTTCGATCCACGAGCGGTCATCATCAGGGGACAAAACCAAAGCAATAACACATAAAACCAAATTAGTCACTTTTGTACAAAGCTGATATGGTGTAAAAGATTAAAATAGTTAAAACGAAGACAATTCTTATAGAATAGGTGCATAAGGCTATTGGATCTCGATATATCGTATCTGGAAAGCAGCCAATAAATATATAAGGAACAATTATTATGCATTTCTTTGATTGGGTTTTGCGAATTAGTTATTGACAATGCAAGGAATGAGCAACATAAAGTTCACTGGATGGATATTTTCACTCTTTTTCTTGCACTTAAGAAATGTTTACAGACTAATTTGGCCCAATTTTATTAAATATATCTCATAAACAATTGATAATGCTTGATGACAAGGTGCTGAGTACAAGATTTGGACGTAAAAGAATAAGTGGAAGGATGGTGGAGAAAACTTCGTAATCTGTATTCTTCACGACGTTTTTTTAGGAGAAATATATAAAAATTGTTGTAGTGGGACCTGAGTGGAAAATTCCACGTGAGATGCCCGCAGTAGATACGGGGGTATCATTAGAATGAATCTCTGCATTAGTGTCTCAGCTGGTGGACTATATTCTTGTGAATCAAAATAAGATTTTGTTTCGGGCTTTATGAACACGACAGTGAAACCTGAAGTTCCATGAAAACCTGAAATTTCTGGAATAGACAGTAGACTGTCAGCATCCGAAAGAGAGTATTTCATGAAATAAGAGAAGTAACACGAAGTGGGGCCCAATAGGTAACGGCAGAAACCATGGCACTGCCAATATACATAGCATGTAACATTTCTGTTTCCTGTTACCGAGCGCGGACGTAACAGAAAACACGCAAATATAATATAAGATTTAATGTGTATTATTGTCATTATGCACGGTTAACCACGACTGTTAAAAAGATGTTCAACTAGTCAAATAAGGTTTCTGGATGGGGTTTTTAATATTTTTTTAGTTACTCGAATAAATTCTAATTTATAAATTTGAATTTTATGCCTTCCGATCAGTTTTAGCTTCTACGAGACTGTGTCATCGGCCAAGAAAGCAGAATTCCTCAAAAAGAACGAAAATTTCAGCGTGTTTCAAATGCGACTGTGAAACAGGGGAATCGGCAAATGGTCGAAGGCGAATAGGAATAACAATTGTTTTATATTTCATTTCAGCAGTGGAATTAAATACTTAAAAACACCCCATAAAATAGAAAAAAACATTTGTTGAACGGAAAGAAAAATAATTACGGTTCTTTTTCTCTATATATGACTGCTACTGTACACAGAATATGGGTAGCATATGTGAGCCCCCGGACGTCGTTTGTGTTAACATATGAGGGGGTTGTAGAGGGGGGAGTAACTAAACACACATGACACACGGATGTGTATTAGTGTTTGGGCTTGTGTATGAGACAGGAGGGGCAGAGAGCGGGATGCCAAAATCCAAATCTCAAACAGAAGAGGCTTATAATATTATTACTATGTATGGAAACATTATATTATTGAATTAATACATGCGGCTTTACAGGGACGAAACATGCAGTTTGATGATAAGCTGGCATTAAAATAGTTTTGCTGGTGATCAGAGAGCTTGACTATTATAATGACTTCTATACACTGTCAACAGTTTTAATGCTTTGCCTATATATCAAGTGATATGGACGCTACATTACTGGCTGCATGTGTTGACTATGTTTGTTTATTGTCAACTTGCAGCTAATTGGTTATTATCTCCTATGTTATAATAATGTACAGAATCGTACTGAAAAATTTTAAGTAAAACTTTAATGTCGTGTCATTTTTTGACAAAATGTTCAATGGTCATTAAGATTTTGAAGCCTTAAATTAGTTTATTAGTAAATCGTCCAAAGTAACTTAGGGCATTCATATTAAGAGTAAATTTTATTATGTGACGTACTGATAAATTATTTCATAGGTAGTAAGTCACTAAGTTCGCCACGAAATTTGTGTATGTTCTGATCAGTTTTAACATTTTCCAGCAAAGAAACGAATTTAGAGGATTGTTATTATTGTTCTAGTTTCGACTCCATAATAGATAAAGTTAAATGTGGTACGTCATTAAAAGTTATTTGATTCCTGATTTGAACATTAATTAAACCATCTGGCCAGTAGCAGTTAGATTCGTGTGACGTTAAAAAAGAAATATTTGGTACGACACCGGTTGTCTGTCTAAACTGAAAACTTTAGAATTTAGACGGTGTAGTTAAAATCTACATTTCACAGTTCTATGCCCTCATAATTCTCTGCGTACTTCTACCATCGGGCCGTGCTCCAGAATTTCGGTTACTCGAGGGCGTAAGTTTTGCCAGACAGAAATCAGAGCCTCCCAACATGAAGACTGAAAGGACCAGTCAGGTTAAAATTTTCATAAATTTGTATCTGACCTATGAGAATCTTCTAAATTCGTATTAAGCCAACAGAAAAATCTTTTAGCTGGGTGACAATGCAACGCGAGTCATCCTTTTAGAAGTTAGACGTATCATTATGACAGGTCTTAGATTAGAACATTAAAATTATTACCAGAAATTTGTTACTGATTCAAAATCAAGGACTAATATGACCAAACTCGTCAGTTTTGTTTATTCACGTGTGAACATCAAATGTGACGTATCATTAATGTGATATCACATGCACACACATGGTGTGTTTGAAAGTGTATGAAAATTATTTTATTAGATTAGAGAATTTGCCTTGAAATATTAATAGCGGACAGACAATGTATTATAACGTAATACCGAGGAGCGTTCGCGTAACAATTGTTGCCGTGGAAATGCAGGAAGTGTTAAATATTATGAGTGTGTCTATTCTTGCCTTTTTATCCGGCACGTAAATTGAACGTTTTATGTGCATAATTATACTGTCTTATGGCCTGTCTCGCTATACTGTATTTTTCTACATTAATTTACAAAAGGCACAACTTCCGGAAAAATATTGAACTTACAGTGTGTGTGTATTGATTTTGTACACATATTTTTCCGAAATAAGTATAAGTCCGCGAGATGTCGACATAAATTTACGTAGGTCTTTGTGTAGATTCCCCGCTATTCTTGACAGATTTTAATGAAACTTGAATTTTTTGACAGATTTTCGAAAAATTCTCATATCAAATTTCATGAAAATTCATTCTGTGAGAGCCGAGATGTTCCATACGGACAGACGGATGGAGGGACAGACAGACATGACGAGGATAATTGCCGATTTTCGCAGTTTTGCGAACGCGCCTGAAAATGAATAAGTTAAGTGCATTTAGCTTTGTGCTGGCTGAACCATTCGGTACTTTGCGTCCGTTCAAGATGTCTCCACGTTATGCTCCCACGAGAAAAGACATTATTCTGTATCGAAACTGAATTAGAATACCGGATTCCTTCCTAAATAAATGTCTTACGTCACACTTTTCATTGTGCGTTACTCCCCTGCAAGTACGGTTTATAATTGCTGGCACCTGTACTGCTTATTGATAATCCTAGATCTCAATAACAACTTCTATAAATCCTTTCCTGGAGAATTCTATTAATTGAGCAAATTAAACATGACAGCATGTAATTTGTGAAGCAGTAATTAGGCGTTGTTGCAGCATCAGCTGCAGCGCAAGGTAGGTTCCCTAAGGAAAAGTGACGTAAATGGCATCCAATCTCCAGCACCGACTTCAGGTGAGGGCAGAAGAGGGGGATAAAGGGATCTGCACCGAAGACGGACAGTAACCAGGCCCTACAGCGAAATATGGCGATTTGACTCGACGCATACTGAATATGTGTGTAAAAGCCCACTTGACCGTCTCACAATCGGCTAAAAACCCGTCAGATAATCGTGGATGGTATATAGTAAAGGATTCCGAATAAGTCGATTGTAGTCTGCATAGGTGACGGAATTAGCAGTCACTACCCAATCAGTTTGTTATTAAGTCGTGGTGTTCGTATTGTGAGCATGTTTTTAAAGCTGGTACATATGCATACCATTATCATAACCATCTGATTCCCTCCTTCAGTGTTCCGTAATATGTGCAAGCGTGCTGAGGCTGCCGTTTGATAATGCAGATTGTCTCTATTGGCCAGCTTGTAACAACTGTGAAACCGCACACGGAAACAAAGACTTTTAACGAAACGCTTATGGAATTCGCGGAAAAATGTTTAACTTGCCTGTATCAAGTAAATGTACTATCCAAAACTGGATGAAGAGGTGGAGATAAGCGCGCTCCTTGGTAGACAAACAACGTGTTTTGCAGGGAAATTTGGGACTCTGCAGCTTGTGCTGCGCTTCAAGAGGAGGAGGACAAATAGTCCTAAGAAAGCTAAGTAGCGTCTGTCACAGCAGCTGGTTGTGTCTAGGATATCTTAACAACGATCACTGTGCCGTTTACGTTTGAAGCCATCTCGCGCTACTGTGGTTCACATATTATGCCGTGGGTACTCACATTACCGCGTTTGTTAATATAAATGTTTACCGAAATCTCTGACTAACATGTTAATGGACCCAATGAAATATTTCACGACACACGAAGCTCGGACTCAACCGAGTGACAAGAAGAGGAACTCTCTAAACAGCTGGCAATGGTTCTCCAAATTCCGTACCTTATACACCAGGAACCTCTCCACCATCAGAAAGTGGAGTTTGGAATGCCTTTTCTGTTCATCGATTAGTCGGCTCCATTTTCTTGCACAACACAATCAGCACCAAAGAATGGCTGCCAATGTTGGGTGAGTTTGGTACCCATCTGATAAGGGACAAGTATTTATGTTACTTTTCCCAGGATGACCGTGCTACCTCCCACACATCCCAGAGAGCACTGAGTCGCTTTCGCATTTCGGTGAAGACCCTGCAGTAAGCAAGGGCCCATAGCCAGCACGATCTTCGGAAATGCCAACCTGCTACTTTTACCTGAGTGAGGCACTGAAGCTAAAGGTTTATGATAACAATCGTCACACACTTGCTGATTTGAATAATTTTATAACAATTGGAATGAGCGAATATAGGGTGGTAAAGCTTTCTGACATCAAACATGTAGAAGGCATTAGGTTCTTTATTTTTTGCTCAATTTTTCGTTTCGCAGGTAATAAGATCTGCAATTTCAAAGGTTTAAAACCCCAGCTGGAGAAATACAATATTAATATCTCGAAATTCAAAATTTACAAAGGATGAAAGATCAACTCATATAGATGTACCGTCTCAGAAATTTTACATTGCAATCCACACATTAATTTTAATGGAACATGGCGCATAGGAATGACCCGCTGTAACATCAAACGAAAAAAAAAAAGAGAAACTTTACTGTAATAAGATCCATTTAGGTACCAAATTTAGAACTATATTATCATAAAGTAAGTGAAGTTGTGGACTGCAGCCATCTGGCTCAGTTAAAGCTCCTTTGAACATGATGATGAACTTCCAGCTTCCACGAGCCTAAAAAACAGATAACAAGCCTTCAAATAATTACTCTAATCAGTGGCTTTATTAATATGCCACTGGTAAGGTATTAGGTTATATTTTCCTCATTCACATACTTATATCTCCTTTAATATATCAAATAGGTAAAAATCTTAATTATTGCTTTAAAATTACAGTGAAGCTCCTATGTTTGATCAAAATATGTCCACAGATTAATATTCAATTAATTAATAACTGCAACCGTAATGACGTAGTCAATAAATCACACTACATTAGTATTATTTTCGGTAAAAATAAAACGAGTATCTCGCTTGCAGGGCACAGTGGCCACTTGTTAAAATTGTGACAATGCACATCGCATGTTATGACACGATACAACACCGCCAACTGTATTAATATTGTAATAACATGGTAATGCCTATTCGTGATTCTATAACTCAACCCTTAATTAAGGGTAAATTATGGCTTATACTGTATTAAAGCTTATAGCTTTGATGACGTCACTCTTTGTCATCGATGTTTGTAGTGTTCTGAAGTCCTATGCTTTGAATCCATGAGAGGACCAAACGCTAGTTGGTGAATGTAACAATCATGTCGTCACGTGACACGGAGCGGTAAACACATCATTAGGATGCGAGTCTAAACACCCCCATCTCTTACTCTTGCCTGGAACTAAAAGTCCACAGAATGTCACCCCTTTAGAGGGGGGATTTTGGGGTGGAGAGTTTGCATTGCATCAAGTGGCTGGCGCGTTATGGGCTCCGCATGTGCCAGGATTATGAGCTGTAATCTTACCCACATACTCCGAGCACGGTTAAGTTGATACCAACACATGCTTTACGAAGCACAGTGGTAACATGATTTAACACGCAGAAAATCTGATGTTGTCTAGCGATGTATATATGTATTATTCTCACCCGCGGTTCTTTCCCTAAGGGCATTAATTGGTGGATATTTTTAAATGAGGCATGGTGTGTTTTCTTTGAGGTAGGAACTGAATTTGTAAATGCTGCTTGGATTGAGTTTAGTATTCAGAGAGTTTAAGACTGTCATAGTTTTGGAAAACAGCATAAATTTATATGTAATATTTCTACGAACATTACCCACCCACTAACATAAACCGACAAATATGCCTAACCTTCATCCGCATATTCATGTTAATGTTACCTTCCCATCCACATTAAGGTCTCCAAAGGTTCATTTTTTTCTTAAGATTCTTGTACTAAACTGTCGCATAAATTCATTATCTCTCCAACCAACAGCGCCTGTCCGACGTCTCATTCTCCTTAGTTTGTTTAAACAAAATTTGACGTAGTGTAAAAGTTATTGTTGCCGAGTTTGTGTTTCGAGTGATATTTGTCATTTGCACAGGAACTAGTGTGAGAATGAGTGTAAGTTTATAATAGAGTGCAGCTTCTATA
>JGI20166J26741_12187806_pt1 | contig 18199 bp, 9 predicted proteins | sample TergutCu122P5_FD_26741 | JGI IMG/M metagenome (IMG submission 26741)
AATCACTTCTGGTTGCAAATACTCACCTGGAACGGAAAAAATATATATATATATATATATATATATATATACACGTATATACATAACTACAGCACTAACTGGTGAAACCTGCCTGTAAAGGAACCGCAAGGGACCGGAATTTCCTCCTCTGAAGACAGGTTCCGTTTCATTAAGTCTTTGAAGTTCGGCTCCCCCGGGCCACCAAGACATAAAAATGTGGTGGTATGAAGGTGTGGAGGATCATCTGTTAAAATAGCAGGCCTCCCTTATGTCATAACTTTACAGCTTGTTGAATACCAAATTTATAACATTCATACATGCCTGTATTAAACAAGACTGTGACGTTCCAAGGAATTACATAACAAACAATCAAAAGTGACCCACTCTTAGCAAAAACTGCAACTCAGAATGGACTGTATTTCGACGAATAACGTCTTCACATATTAAATTAAAAATTTCAGAGGTAAATGTTTATGTGATTCCCAAGTATGCAGTAAGCCTATAAACTTGTTGAATTTTATGTTTTCCATCCCGAAGTGTTAGTAAAGTAATAGAGGGACTAAGTGTAACAGTGTAACACAACAGTTGTGTTAGACTGTTACACTTAGTCCCTCTATTACTATAAACTTGTACCATGCAGTACCTAACGCAGCCTTTCAAAATGCAACAGAACTGAAATATATGGCAACCAGTTGCATCCCCGAAGAAATCAAGAGTAAAACACATTACCGAAAACCTATTGAATTGACAAGCACCGGCTGTTTTGGGAGAGAACCGACTCGACACGTACCGGCTATTCTTTCCTTTAGTATCGACATGGCGCGTACTGTTGACGAATGTATCTGAACGATACATGCCAACTATTTTTGCGAGAATATCGATAGGACACATACCGGCCACTGTTTACCGAAAACCTATTGAATTGACAAGCACCGGCTGTTTTGCGAGAGAACCGACTCGACACGTACCGGCTATTCTTTGCTTTAGTATCGACATGGCGCGTACCGGCTACTGTTGACGAATGTATCTGAACGATACATGCCAACTATTTTTGCGAGAATATCGATAGGACACATACCGGCCACTGTTTACGACAGTACTGATATGTCATGTACCGGCTACTTACGACTGTATCGTTTATGACACGCACATGCTACTGTTTACAATTGTCGATATGACGCATAACTACTACTGTTTACGGTACCATCGATATGATACGCACCGACTGCAAGCACCGGATATTGTCTGACTCTCGCTGTGTTCCAGGGCCTTGAGGTCTCCACGCATCAGCCCCAGTGATGTCATCTAACACAGCAGTTCTCTCTGCTTGATGATGTCAGCAAGCGACACTGGGTAGACTGCTGGGGGAACAAGAAGGGGGATTCCCTTTCAAGCTACGCACAGTTTATTACACAGGACGGTTCAAAAAGAAGTCGCCACTTTCAGTAATCTAAGAACAGTAACCTTGCATGTGACCCCATAATCGTACGTACCTGTCGTTAGATATATTTTGTGTGTTTTTAACGCCCCACCTGACATTCGGCAGGGGTACAAATTTTGTACAAATGGTTTCTGTACAGAAAAATTCATTGAGCGTTAACCAGTCGATGATATAAAAAATTCAGACAAGTGTGCAATGTGAGTCCCACCATAATGTTAGTCAATTCACACCTGGCGTAAGCAGTTTGAAAACAAATGTTGTGTCTGCAAGTAGAGTCCCAGTCGTCCACGTGACACGGATAAAACAGCGCAGCGTGTACGGAAAGCCTTTTAGTGTGGACCACGAAAACAAACTTACAGAAAGAGCCGTCAGTTTGATCTGCCTTAAAAAAAAAAGTCTGGCGTGTTCTCTAGAAAACCACGAATGCTAACAAACTGCAGTTAGTGCAGGCTGTAACCTGAACAACAACGCATGTGATACGAGTATTTCTGTAAATTTAAAGGGAACCAGGAAGAGGCTGGTGTGGTGGCACGGTCTGTTTCGTAACATAGCTACAAACTATCGTCTTACCTATACTTATTCGAACATTTGTAATTGTATTTAATGTTATTATCGGCACGTTACTTTTCAGAACACTTGTAATTCCATAACGCTATAATATTCGCATTTTATGGACCAGTTCTGCACAGCTACTATGAATTTTATGATAGCCACAATTTTTAAGGCCTAAAATCTCAATATATCTGATAATTCATCCGTGCTTTATATATGCTCGTTTGACGTCAGACTCCCTGAGGAGGATTTGGGGAAGATCCAGAAGTCGGAGTATTAGTGGATTGTATGTGAAACTGTACATTTTAATACTTGTGCATTTGTTGGTACTATCATTAAGCTGTTCATTAACGCACGTATATAAATAATATTAAGGTACGTACATATTTAAGGAATGTGTGCTGCGCAAAAACCTGGTGTTACATGGGCACGGACTAATGTAATTACAGGCTGAAACGCAACTCAACCGCCTACATTATTGTACGAAAATTCTTATAGTATATATCTAATTAACAAGTTTGGTCACAGGCTGCATAGTACACCCTGGAGGTCTGCGGGTTGCAGACACACGATAAGATAGAAGATGCGCCCCCTCACTTTCATACAGAAGTGCAACAACATGGATAGGAAGTTTCCCTGACCCTCCACACTCCAGAGTGAAGAGTCCATGTTCATGTTGCATTTGACGACAAACATTCCCAAACTGGAAAGAAAAATTACGAAACAGTAGCACCAGTTACCAAGGATACACTGACAAAGGCCTGGTAAGAAATGAAACACCGAAGTGCCGTCTGCCGCATAAGGCGTGGGGGGACTCATAACAAATCTGTGGGTAACAAGCAAAGGCAAAGTGCAAAAGGTAAAGGCAAAGTCCCTGTACATACCATGAAGACATATGGGGGAACTGAGATATAGCGCCACTCATTCTAAATGTCGGCACTGGGTGGAGATGAGTTGTCACCTTCACGCCCCGGTCGCTTCACCCCAGAAAAGAACCCCTGTTACTCCTGAATAGGAAGCTGGGTGTGGCCCCAATGCAGGTCTCGGTGCTCGCTGTCGGAAATGAAATGCCTCTGGAACTCACAGGAAATTTTCAGGGATTCTCCTTTGATTTGTTCATGTCCCAGAAATAAAAATGTTGGTTTAAATTTCTACGTAAGTTTGAAACTGTTTACTGCTTTCTGAATCGGATTCGCTTGATAATGTTTCAGACTCGGTGACACCGCAATGACACACCCAGAATTTGAGTCGCGCATGTCCTATTATAAAGAATAACATCATCTGGAGTAAGAAACCGCGTAATTTGGTGAACAGGTAACAACGTTTCGAACGAATGTGCAGACCCCATCTTCAGAACATTCTAAGAGTGCAGCCTACAAAACTGCGTTACTCATCATATACTTCCATACAATTTTTCTTTCTCTCTTCTTTCTCTCGTTGTTTCTTAAAACTGCTAATGTATGTAGATGTACTGATGGCTGGTAGTCCAACGGAATGAAACGTAACGTGCAAACAACAGACGGGCGGCATTACGTACGCATTCTCTTCGGCAAATATTAGCCTGCTGTTATATCGTGATAAAACGAGGTAAGAGATGTGTGAGGCATGTAAAGGCCTGCACAAGGAAACGGTGAGATACTGTCCACATACATTTTAGTCGGGAAATGTAATGTGAAAATAAAGCCTCCATCGGAAATGGAATGTGTAAAATAAGGCTTTAGTCAGAAAATATAGTGCGACAATAAACGTTTAGTCATGAAAAGTAAAGGGAAGAGACCACTATACTAACCTGATCGCCGCAGGGAGAGGATAATATTAATACGGTTCTGAAAGAAACGAACGCAGGCTGGATTTTTATGACTCAGGATATAGACCAGTGACGGGTTCTTGCAAACAAGCTAACGAATCTTCAGGTTCCATGGAAGACAAGAGATTAGCCCCACTACGTTACAATGCAACAAAGACCTGGTTACGCAGCAAGAACCTTGACAGATAGCAGCTTCTCCTTATTCAATGTCTCGTCTTTTCCAGTGTCCAGCATTAGACGTTAAGAGACTTAACCACGTGCACAGTGCCAGCTACTGACGGCTCAAATTTTGGATGTCACTTCCTTTAACGTCATTCGTTATAATAAATAATGCAAATTAAAACAGTAACGTGGGAACTTTAGGTAATGTCGCTTGCAATAACACCTCAGACTTGACACTGTTCGCGAGTTCTAATGACATTTCTGCGCACACGGGGGAAGCTAGTTCTGATTGTCCAAACACGGGTAAGACGATAGTGTTTTCTTGGAAGTGGCGCAAAATAGTTTGGTTTATAGGTGGCAAAGATTCCATAATTTTTCTACCCTTTAGATGGAGGCAGCAAATCCCTCAGTAACACGGCTACGTATCTACGAAACTAGACTGCGTCACATCCCATAAGGAAGCAATCTTCACGTCAACTGCTATGGTAACCTCAAATTTCTTATTTTTTGAGAATTCACCCAAACAATGTTGGTTGCATTCGCCTGCAGATCTGGCAGTTCAGTGCGTCTGATTGCGCCTATAGGCCTGTTTGGTACAAGTCTTCCCTGTTCATGCCATGAAGGCATTCAGAGACAGCTGAGGTATAGCTCCACTCATTCTTTAACCTCGATACTAGATGAAGGTGAGTGGTCAACATTACGCCCCGGACGCTTAACTGCAGCGTAAGAATCCCAGAACCCACTGAACAGGAGTCTGAGTTGGCCCCACAGCCGCTCCAGACATTTCGGACAAGAGGAAAATCCCTGTCCCTCACCGAGAATGGAACCCTGGATAGTCCAGACCGTAGCCAGTCACTATACCGATTACGCTATACCGACTGTGTTTATGTACAGGCAACAGAAAATTTTATGAAAATTAAGAACGCAACATCACGTCAGCAAAACTCTGAATTATAATACGTTTAATTTAACGTATGGAGGAAAATTTTGGTGAAGAAACCTGAAAGGAAGAGCCCACCTGGAAGACCAGACTTAGACTTAGAAGGAAAAATAATATTAAAATGTATCTTACATCGGCTGGGAGGGGTGGAGTGTATTGATCAGGCTCTGGATAGGGACAAGTAGTCAGCTCTTATGAATGCGGTAATGAACCTTCTGGATCCATAAAATGAGGGGATTTCTTGACTAGATAGAAACCATTAGCTTTTCAAGGACCCTACTTCACGGAGTTAGCTAAAGAGGAGTCTCATTTGATCATAACAGATGTATTCGTTACCTACGACCTACAGGCAGCCGTGCCTCTGTATAAAACTTGAGGTGTGTTTGCAGCGTCTCAGGTATGTACAACTTCGGTATTCCCGCCAGCACTTACAATCCGCCATTGCTGTTCCCTGAGCTGTTACAAGTGGACTACAGTATATGCAAGAGGTAAAAATCCACACAAGATAAAACACAACTGAAAGACTTACAATATTTTCTTAGGCGTCAAGCCGCGTGTTCTAGTAGGAATCAAGCAACGTTTCGGCTTTATGCCCTGAAAACTGGGAGAGTATTGTCCTCCGCAACGTCGGTAAATTTCTGACTATACGGACCCACAATCCAGAAGCCGGTAAGCATAACCATCGATGCAAGAACTTCGGATTTCGTACACATTTAGATCCAAAACATGGTCACAGCCGAGACAGCTCAGTCAGCAAAGTGGCTAGACTACTGCATCATCGATGAATCGTGTTTCGATTTCCGGCAGGAGCAATAGATTTTCCTTTACTCCTAAGCGTGCAGACCGCTTCTAGGGCCCACCCAGCCTCCTATTCAATGGGTACCGGGGTGTATTCCCCGGGAGTAAAGCGGATGTTCCGTGAACCTCACTACCCATCTCCGTCTAGTGACAACGCTTAGAATTTATGGATAGATACCGCCAATCCCACATATGCGTTCATGGCTGGCACAGGGATAAGATTACTTTAATTTACGGTGGCCACACACTAAGACAGGAAACATACCAAGTGTCAAAGTCCAGAACGCAGCTCAGGAAGAGCCTTGGCGGCCTCCACCTTCTGAGTGGCCGTGACTATACAGTACGCCACATACGAAGACAAGTGGCAAAGCTACAGTTCACAGCGAACCGACAGGGGAAACAAGGAAGCTGGATGAATATGAACTGACACACAATTAGTGTCCACTTATTAATAAAACTACTTTAGTGGTATACACGTATCTCCCAACAAAACACAATTTCTTCTATGAAGGCATCTCCAAACTTCACATTTCCTACACAGGCATCTCCCAAATTCACAATAATTCCTATACAGGTATCTCCCAAATTCAAAATAATTCCTACACAGGCATCTCCCAAATTCACAATAATTCCTATTAATGTACCTCCCAACTTGCACATTAATAAGGTAATTATAAGACAAACAAATGATGAATTCGCGGGTCTAAATCGCACTAATCGGGGGATGCCGGCAGGGCATAAACCTACTGAGCTCTTCGCCGTCGCATTTCTCACGTCCGGAAACACCTGTTTGTTATAAACAAGTAAGGTTTGTTTTTTTTTATTATTACTGTCCTAACAGTTGCCGCGAGACACGCACATGCAGACAGCAATGGGACAAGAAACGATTCTACCCAAACTGGACGTTATTCACCCTTCTTTTCCGCAAAATAAACTATACTAAAATAAGGTCGAACCCGGTTATAATGACATCAGTTTACGCGACACCTCATCTACAGCGTCAGATATTTTGTGATGCCAAATAATTCCTCACAGTTAACCTTACCATTATAATCCTCCATTACAACAACGATCATTTATAAGGACACAAAATATTCAGGTCCTCTCCCGACGTCATAACCGAGTTCGACTGCAATTAAACTACCTTTTATCGTTAATCGTTTTAACACACACCGTAACTTTGAATCAGATGTATTTCTGCCAGTATTATAATCTGCTGGAGCACAGACATCATCATCATCAGCCTGTGTTTTGCTCGCTCACACATTTCACAATTTTAATGACTCATCTTTTCTTGCGTCAAGTCAAGCGTCTTCAGGTTTTACTCCGTTTGGATATCTAAGCATATTATCCGAGTTCTTACCTTTAAGGACTAAAAAAAAAAAGCGAAAGTACTTTCTATATAATGCTCCCTGATCTCTAAAACGGCGTTGCTTTTTGAAGGTTTCGCAGGCTTCGCCCGTTTGTCCTGCTCGTAACAGCACCTTGTAGATGGAGATAAATATGGAGCAGCTATGAATCTTAATTATACATATATATATATATATATATATTCAGCTCGAACCGCACAGTAAACAACTCATTTAAAACCAACAAATAATCCGTCAACACAAACATATATTTTGAAGAGCAAGGTTATCAACCGCTACATGTTCCGGCCACACTAATAACCATAATCGGACCGTACAGAAGAAAATAAAAAGTGCTGACACACAACTGCAGAAGGTAGAAAGGCATCTCATACTTCACAGTGAATTCAAACACAAAATCAGTGTAGGATATGTGATCTAAAATACAATGTTATATACATTTAAAAAGCAAATACAAATAAAGGCAGTACAATATAGCTGTGTGAGATGGACGTTAAAAACGTATCTAAGTAAAAATAATTAATTAGCTGGGACTCTTTTCGATGGTAAGATTTAAAAGGACGGTGTGTGAGTACTATCTTATTCGGGATCCTGTGGCCAACTCATTATGATATTTTGGAAAGGATTTTAAATAATCTGAAATTAATTTACGTTTGTGTAAATAATGAGGGTGATTTTGGGAATTTTATCTGTACGTGCAGAAGTAAGTTGGGTTCTTCTGTATATCGCTATACAATGACGCTGAATTCCAAAGACGTTACGCGTATAATCGTATAGGACTTAGTTCACTAAGTCGCGTATTCCCGACGTCTATGGCCTCCGGACTTCGGGAATACACAACCATCAATTAAATTCGAATTATTCAAAATTCATTACAAAACACGTAATATGATGAGCTCGCCACAAGATTCCGAATAGGATAATACGCATCGGCCTTTTAAATCTTATCATCTAAAAGGGCGCCCACGAGTTAATTATTTTTATTTAAATACATTCTTAATCTACATCACACACACACACACACACACACACACACACAGAGCTACAAAGTACTGCTTTAGCTGTACACGTTTTCAAATTTAGATACAACATATTTTATTTTATAACACATCTTGTACTGTGTTTGTGTACGAATTCATTTGAAAGTTTGAAATCTTTACTACATTTTGCAGTTGTATGGCAACACTTTTTATTTTCTTCTGTACAGTCCGATGATGACTATTAGTATAGCCGAAACATGTATCTATTTACACAGTAAATATTTATGAGTCATATTTTGCAAAAGAGAGTGTCTGCTTAACACCGGGTACATGCAGCTCTTTATATTCTTTACAATACATGTTGTGTTGACGAATTATTTGTTGGGTTTATTGACTGAGAATACAACAGGGATGAATCGCCTTAAGATAAACATACACCATCTCGGTTACAAAACCCAATCACCTATAGGGAAATAATCAATACAAAAAAACATACACATAGTGACGGTGCAGTTTCCAATTGACCTTGACAGAGGTTTGTGTTGGGGAAAGCCGACAGTCCTTGTCTGTGACCAGTAACCGATATATTTCACTTCAAAATACATTGTGCAGGTGCGTTTTGTGCGTGTCAGGTAATATAGTTATTTTATGTTGTGTTCTATGTGGTTAGTTTCTCCTATAATCTCCCCAGTTTATAAGGCCGAGAAGCGGAGTCGCCGACTAAACTACTGGACCTGAGGTTTCCTTTCCTCAACGTTATGACGCCGCGTTCCTGGGTAATCGGATCCTCACGTTAAGAAAACGTAGTGGTCTCGAAACGTCAGGAACCGATTACCCACTGACGCCGCGTCATGTCGAAGAAGTACGGAGACCTCAGCTTCACCACAGCCAAAGCCTAAAAACGTGCCCGCAGATACAGACGGTACTTCATGAACAACACCAGCGCAGGAACTCTGCATCAGCCCACAAAGTGCATTTATGTGTTTCGTATGATTCTCACAATACACAGCGATTACTTCCCTACACAGGATTAATCGACTTGTGTTTGTAATGCAGGCGCAGTGTGAATTCTGTGAGGTAGGGAAGAATTCTTAAAAGTACTGCCACGAACTTCAGACCTCCTTTAGTCACGTAGCTGGTTACTAGACCTCAGCTTCTCCTTTATCCCCAGATACATAGTAACACCCTTTGCTACCCTGAATAACTGGTCCCACTGTTCACTTTTGCCTTGAAGATGGATTCAGCATGTACCTCCGAAACGTCTATATCCAATCACAGCACCCAACAGTGTCGAAACCCAGAAGACAACACTAAAACGTACACATACCATAAAAAAGTGCGCACTAAACTTACGTACCATTGCACTCAGGTTCTAAAGACGAAAGTGTGTGTGTGTGTGTGTGTGTGCGTGTGTGCGCGCGCGCGCGCGCGTGCGTGCTCATGTATATATATATTCCATTAGTTACTAATATTCGATCGCAAGTCCTCTACCTACACAAGACAACCGAAATACTGACAAAGAACGTACACATACATGCATAACCCGAGTGGAATTAGAACCTAATCTGCAACCCCTGTTCCGAGCGGTAGAAGAAAAGCCTTCGACCATGCGGGCAGTATGATCGACACATGCGTTAAATTATGAATTAGGCCACGACTACATCCTTCCAAATCATTCCAAATTCATTAATCAATTATTATCACACCAATTAACCCTACACGATACTGTCAGGGACACCGACAGCGCCTTAAATACATTACACTTAAAAAATTAAAGTGCCGGGCCTCGTGAGTGTACTTCTTACGTGGAAGCGTGTGGGAAGCGCCGCCATGGGCAGCACACAAAACGGAACAAGTAGTTGCATGGTGTCAGATAAGACAAGCCGCCGTGGCTTCCACGTCATTAGTCACCAACGACCTCTACACACAATCGTATCAACAGAGGCGTTGGGATCGATTCCTGGCAAGGGAAAGACATTTCTTCCCCAAAGAGCACGGACTGGCGCTGGGGCTCTCCCCAGTTTATTTATTGGGTCCACAGGGGCTATGCCCCGGCGGTAAAGCGACCGGGGCGCCGAGCTGACCACTCACATGTAATGTAGAGATTAAGAATTGAAGTTACACCTCCACTTCCACACAGCCGTACTTAAATGGCGTGGTCCTTAATCAAACACAGGCACTTCATGGTAATAGACCGATTGCGGACTGGACGACCGAGTTCCGAAAGGGTCCACCATGTGTTTATTAGCCCATGTAGCGTTCAGTCGCCGAGATAATGCAGCCGGGGTGTAAAGGCCACTACTCACCTTAATACAACTTTCATACCTATGTCAATATTTGGCGGTGTGATGCAACAGCGCAAACGAAACAACGTACAAATCGACAATATGTCCAGCTTCTTTCCTACACAGCTTCTGTTCTTCCCATTCTGTATTATTATTTCTTCTCAAATGCCCTTTCCTTTCATTTCCTCCTTTTTTATCTTCCTCATACTTCTCTGATTTCTCTTCGTTCCTGCGCCTTCATGTTCTTTTCAACATTACCATCAGCAAAACTGACAGTTACACTTCCGAAACGATATAATGTACACTGAGAACCCGCACAGCTTTATCGTCATTCCCCATATACGCCTTTGTTTGGTGCACAGACGCAGGTGTCACTTGTACTATTTTTCTGGTAATTTCATTGTTCTTTCCCCCTGGTAAATATATCCAATCAGAATTGAATGCGCCTTGTCGGTAGTGATTAGATGTGCCAGAAACGTAACCTCCACCCCTCATCTTCGCCCACGTGATGCAAACCGGAAAACTTCACTGAGCCATACCTACCCTTCATAACCAGTGTTTTATTTCATACACTAAACCTGCATAAGCAGATTAGGAGATGGGGCAGTTCAGTGACTGCGAGGATATGCACGGTGTCCGAGACCCGGTGTAGGAAGCAATGATTCTTCTTGTCGACAGCACGTTGAGACAGTATGGGAGATTCATCCGGACTTCGGTGCCATGATAATGGAAGCTCCATCCCTGAAGTACCGACTGTGCATCTTAACAACCAGGTTTAAATTACTTGGAGTTTTACTAGGCCATTTAAGCCCTTTAAGTACATTGCGGGTGAAAAAGCAGATTAAATGTCGGAAAGGTATAAAACGCCAGCGCAAAGTGATAAATTACAACATAATGGGTCACGGGGCCTCAATTCAAGTGACTGCTTGAAAGATCGAGACGTAGACGGGAGAACAATATTAAAATGTTTAAGAAAAAAACGTCTGGTGACAAGAACTACGAGTACTACCTAGTACAGTGACCAGTAGCTGAACAGTCTGAACACTGATTAACATTTGGGATTCAAAACAGTAAAGGACCTGCTTACCAGCACAGTAAGCATAGTAAACAGCTGAACCAGTTGCAGACTTTACACTGAAACGCGTGGAAGCAGCGATAGCTCAGCTGGTACAGTGACTAGGGCAACGAGGTGGACGATCCGGAGTTCGATTCCCGGCAGAAGCGAGAGATTCTTTTCTTCACACGTACACACCCACCCTGTCATCCGCCCAGCCGCATATTCAAAGGGTACGGGGAACCCTTTCTGCGGGGGTAAAGAGACTGCTCAACCCCATCTGGTGCAGAGGTTAAGAATGCCTGCAGATATATTTCTACTCCCTCACATTCCTTCGTGGCGTGGGCCGCGGAAACTTTACGGTTTACGTTACTTCGCGCCACAATAAATCGGTTTAAATTATGTCTCCGGTTGTGAAATTCAACGCTCAGAGGTCCGTGTACTTTAGAAAATAGGCTGATACTCGCAACGGGGCGACACGGGCCACTTTTCATACTTTTGTCATGTGGCATTGCGGATGTAAAAATTTAGGACATAACGTAGCGCTAGTAGTGACTGCCAACTTGGCGCCGCCAGACCACTGAAACTACGGGAAAAAAATACTGAAAAACAGTTTTCAGGAGCACTTTCATAGTCGCGGCTTCTTCATGTCCGTCCGTGTGTCCGCATGAATCAGCGCGGTTTCTACTGGAAGGATTTCCGTGAAATTTGATTTTGAGAACTGCTATGAAAATCTGTCGAGATAATCTAGACTTGTTTACAATCGGGCATAAATACCTGGCGCGTTACATGTAACACCGAAGTACGTAGTACGTGTTGTTGCCAGAGACATTTAATCACCATACAGCGTACTCTTCGTCTGAAATTGTAACAGAACGTGCCCTTCCGTCTGTAAGTCCGTCTGCAAGTATCAACGCGGCTCCCAATGGACCGATTTACTTCAAATTTTATACTGGAAACTGTCATGAAAATGTGTCAAGAAAATCCAGACTTGTTACAATTAGGCCAAAATATCTGACACTTTACATGAAGACCGAAGAAAGTTGTATTGTGCCCGGTGACATTAAAACGCCACAAAAGCTCTCTGGAAGAGTGAAACGGTATCAGATTGTTAGAGCAGCCGAAATGGCATAAACATTACGCGAACATGCCAAAATGTTACGTTATACCTACAATGTCTATCTTGACTCTTTTCCATTCAAGTAGTACACGTTACAATGATTTCATGGATAAAATGGGGTTTCAATGTCGCAGTACATTTCACTGTCTTACGCCCCGGTCCAAGGCAGCACTGCCGGCTGTTTCACCGCTCGATTACTGTCCCACCGCAAGATGCTGCTGTTACATTTCCAACTGACTATGAATCGGCCCTGGCGGAATTAGGTCCCGTTACATACAACTTTTTATTTTAAATATTTTTGTGGTATAGGGCCGAAATCAGGTCCCATTACACACTACAACTTTTATTTTAAATATTCTTACGGTGTGCAAAATATACAGTGGATGGAAAATAAATTTCTGACTCCATACAGTGCGCCTAACAATAGGAATGCTAGTGAATCGTTCCTCTGGCTCATAAAGCTGTTCCTTAAACTCACACCCTCTGACCACAAGAATGGATGGGGGAGCGTTCAGTTCTTTGGTGCATTCGATCATGCATCAGCCATAATAAACGTGACCCTAATTGTTATTACTCCGAACGACAATAAAACCAACAAACTGCAAATGAGGGAAGATTCCATTACTCTTGATTTACATTAAAGCGCTTGCTATTCTTAAGTTGGTACTACCGAACTTCCAACCAGCTGATACATTCGAAATTTAAGATTCTCACAACAGTATTGCAGACTGAAATCTCCTGAGATGTTACGCACTGTCGACTGGTAAATAATCACCGACGTTTCGTAGGAGCGTGATGCCTTCATATTCAGGGACGCCTCTTCAGCTGCTAGACTGCGGATGGAGGCAGTACGACCCTCCGAAACTTCCGTAACTACTTACCAATGGCCACGTTGTGACACCACATACGACATGGATCTTCAGCTGGTTATGGTTTAGGAAAGATATTAACATACAATCAGCATAAAAATAAAATACCTGAACACAGAATTTGATAAATCATTTGGATGGAACAGATAAAAGAATGCCAAAACGTTACTGTTCACAGAGAATAAGTGGTCAAGACATAAAATCAATATAACTACTACCACTTTCCCCGAATTTCGTTAAGCCATCCTACATATGAAACAGTTGAACAGATAGAAGCTATCTACCTTGTCTCGTCTGATATCAGTGGCTGTGTGCGCACTTGGACCGAGCCAGAACTGGGATCATATCCCGTTCAACATCAGGCCGTATAATGTGCTACATCGAGTGCCGTTTAGTTCCACTAATTCTTTAAATCGACACTAGATGGGGGTGAGTGATTAGACAGACGCCCCGACCGCTTTAACCTCTGAAAATAAGCCATCGGGACCCACCGAGCAGAAGGCTGGGGAATGTCTAAAGAATGAACTATAGTCAAATTCGGTTATAACGTCGTTTATGACGGAATATTTAGTGTCGTTACAATCGAGGATACTGTTATTTTTAACAGTGACGAGTTAACTGGCACCACAGAATATCTGACGTTACAGACGAGGTGTCATACAAATCGATGCCGTTATAACCGAGTTTGTATATTAAAATTTATCTTGATACGAGACAGGCCACAATGTCTAACCCGTTAAAAAAAAGTACGAAAAATAACGCCGTAATGAGTGCATCGTATGCTCACTACTTCGTACCTCGAGTCATTTTTGGAAGTAAATACTGAAGTCCGAAAAATATGCGAACGGATTTTTAAGCTGTTCCACCTCATAAACGGATCATCACAAGTTAGCAAACAAGAAATGAACATGCATATGAGTAGATGCAGGAAAAACACGGTAAGATTGTGAATGGACTGTAACAGTACACATTTCCTAATCTGTTGATAAATGTGGTAATACTGAGGTGGATTATACGCTGAACTGATGAAGAGCACATTTGCACTCTGTGGCAGCGATGTTACTGCCATGACTTTATTACGAAATGAAAGCTGAAGCGCTCACGGCGGTGAGCAGTAAGAATGCGTTCTTCTAGGATGTGACCCCGGGCGGTGTGGTAGCTGCTGGCCCCATAACCTACAAGTGAATGCCAGTTCAAGGTAAAGGTAAAGGTAAAGTTGTCTCTGTCAACGCCAGGATGGCATATAGGTGGAAGAGAGGTACTGTTCCACTTATTCCTAACTTCGGCGCTGCATGGGAGTGCGGTCAACTTCATGCCCTGGCCGCTTTATCCCCAGAAAAAACCCAATGCCCGTTGAATAGCAGGAGGCTAGGCGAACTCCGGAACCAGTCTGGACGTTCTGGAGACAAGAAAAATTTCTTATTCCTGCCAGGATTCGATCTTCAGATCATCCAGCCCGTCACCAGTCGTTATATCAACTATAGTACCCCGGTTCCAGGAATGCCATTTCCAGAGAAATGTAGTAGTAGTAGTAGTTGTTATTGTAAATATCGTTGTGGTTGTTGTTGTTGTTGTTGTAAATGTCGTTGTCGTAGTTGTAAATGTCCTCGTCGACGTTGTTTTCGTTGTTGTTGTTGAAGAATGATGGTATTTTATTATTTCTCTCCTTACAGATCAGGTAATTTAACGCTGTTACTTAATTAATCTACTTAAGTTTTATTTAACGACCAGTTTCACACTGTACAACGTCCGGTCTTTAGACGAATAAGTGAATAATGAATGCTAACCGACGTAGACGAACGCAGTGCTGGCTTAATTTGATGCACATGCATGGAATAAAAAGGTAAAAAGGAAACTTCACCTTACAACCTGCCATGAAAGCACTGAGAGGAAGTACAACTACAGCTGTACTCTTTCTTTACCTTCGGTGCTAGATGGGGGTGGGTGGTTAATGCTGGTTTACACCCGGGAATGACCGGTAACCCACTGTATAGGAGTATGCATGGAAGTACTGAAGAAAATAATAACAATTTCAGGATGGTCGGTCTCCTGGCCGAGTTTTGACCCTGAGGGCACCCCCTCCCCACCCCCGAACACATAAAAGGAGTTCCAGCGACACAGCCGTTTTCAAGGTTGATATGAAGACATTGTGTTTTTTGTTACTTGACTGTTCTATCCTTTAAAGACAAAAAAAAAAAGTACTTTCATGTCCAATGCTGCCCGATTTCCGAAAGAACACTGCTTCTGGAGGTTCCCAGGCTTCGCCAATTTATCCTGGTACGAAAAATATGTAGATGACGATGTGTATGGTGCACTGGTGGAATGATACTGAGATGGAAAATCCGAAATTAAAAAGTGAAAGTGGGTTATTTTTCTATCCAATGTTCCCCAATTACCGAAAGAGCACTGCTTCTGCTAACAGCGACATGTAGATGAAAATGAATAATTACGGAGCACTGGTGGGACAATACTGACAAGACGTCTAGTCTATGGAAAACCAAAGATTTAAATCCAGTCATATTTAAATATTCAGCTCGCACCGCGCAGTAAACACCCTCTGCTTCGGTTATAAAAAGCACGTAATTAATGCTCTACTGGGTAATAATCTCCGACTGTTCTAAGATCCACGCAAAACATATAAATGTACTATAGGCAAAATGTAGAATTTTTGACTGGTAAACCTGGTGGTACATTTAGTAACCATCCGGAAACATTATTGTATAGGTGAGGTGTTATAAGTAATGATGTAAAATTCTCAGGAATAATTTTCCGCGAGAATATCCCCGAGAATATTCCAGAGAATTTTTGAGAACCATCTGTTTTCCTATTAGAAAACACGTAACCACGAAACCGTAACATGTTATTGTGCATATTACTATTGCACTCCTTTCTTGATGGACTCTGAGAAAAATAAAAAGATGTAGGTAAAAGTACAAAGTATCGAGGAAAAGAAGAAAAAGAAGGAAAACAGAAGATAACTTGGTGCTCCTTTTCTGTCGGAAGTCTTCCTGGTAGGCACTTGTAAAATGGTCATTAAGTTCCCTGAAGCACTGTGGAACTCTGCTAACTTTAGCCTTTTCGGATTCAAGTAGAAAAATCAACTTGACAATTGGATGTATCAATTCACGGTGTTTTTGCACGTAAATCCAAAACATATCGTCATCTAAAACGGAACTTCTTAGACGTCTGCTTAAGTTTGTCTCGTCATTGCTTACAAGGCGTTCCAGAATATTTTTGGATTTCAGAAGCCTGACCAAACAACGTAAGACTGAACCCCACCTAGTAGGCACAGGAATTTTAGATAGCAAACCGGCCCCCCTGCTTTCTGAAGCTCTGTAGAGTTGGCCTTCATTTGCCACTTGTTGATTTCTTTAACGATGCACGTGCAAGTGTCAACGGCGTCCTCAGCTGATTTCAATTTAGTTTATATTAGATGCAGTGTGTGAGCTGCGCAAGTATAAACAGCAATATGACTGCATTTTTCCTGCAAATATCGACAATGCTTTCACCATTATTGATACACTATCGGTAACAGCGGCTCTAAATTTTTCGAGTCCTATTTCTGTTAAACGTCCTCCATTTTAGTTGCCATATATTCAGTAGTGTGGCATTATGCTTTAAGTTGAAGAAGGAAAAAAAATTGCTCTGGAGTTGTTACGACGAAATTTAGTACTGACTCATTCCTTTGGTTACTCCACGCGTGTCTGAAGTGCAAGTACAGACGCTTCGGCACGTTTCATTTTGACGAACAATTCAGCACGTTGGTACTCTTATTCCGAGAGCTTGTTAGACAGTCTGAACCGTAAGTGTAACTAATAACGTGGGCGTAGTTTTATTATGAACGTCATCCAATCTTCATTTTCAACAGGTGAGAGAGGCGATCCTGACAAAAATACAGTTCTCGTCAACAGTTCAACTAGCTAGCTGTTTTCAATTTGATTCTTTGAATCGAAGGGACGATCTAAAGGTCGTTTCAAAGTTGACGATTTTCCCGTGTTTAAGGCTGATACTGCGACTGTTGAAAGAGACTTATTCGTACGTGCAGGCACTCACCATCCAGGACACTGATTTCAGTGTCCGCAGAAACTGATGGCTCTATTGATGCTGCTTCACTTCCAGCACGTACAGCAGTTGCAGCTTTTACTTTTATGTAGCTAGGAGTCTTTCAGCAATTGGCAAGACTTTTTTAAATTCTTATCGCGTTTTACACGTATTCTGTCCCGCTGTGCTTGCAGTACACGTCAAGGAAAGCAATGGTATATACGCTACCATACAGTCAAGTGAAACCCACACGTTTTGTGAAAAGCTGCTGCGCGGGAAATTTTCCGAGTTTAGGAAGAGATGTCGCAAATACAGCTTCAAATACATTACAGAAGCAGTACAAGGTGACAAAAAAAATGGTTTTTGACAGTATGTCTCTGCATCAGAGGGACAGACAACAGCACGAAACAAAAAGAAAACTAGTTTGAACTACCAGTGCCCCAATGCTACCACCTTGTCCACGCTAGTCTAATCCCATGGCAATCACAGCGCACGGTTTTCAGGTGAGATATCCCCGTTGTGTTCAATAATCAATAGAATATATATATATATATATATATAATATTCTCGTTTACGTGTCATTTATATACATTATGAATTAAAAATAAATTTAATTTCAAATATAAAATAACATGATGACCAGATTTTAATGGCCACATCAGAAGATGAATTACAAATATTGGCATACCACCTGAACCTTATAGCAGGAAAATACAAAATGACCATATCCAGCACAAAAACAAAATCAATGGCAATGTGTGGGAACTACATACAGAGGGT